>Ga0123356_10004472_pt1 | contig 14442 bp, 12 predicted proteins | sample TergutEmb28metaG_2_FD_92546 | JGI IMG/M metagenome (GOLD analysis project Ga0123356, IMG submission 92546) | Embiratermes neotenicus P3 segment gut microbial communities from Petit-Saut dam, French Guiana - Emb289 P3 | ecosystem: Host-associated > Arthropoda: Insects > Digestive system > Gut ...
CTGCTGCTGCGCATCAGCGAAAACAGCAAAATCAAAGGCGATGCCGCCATCGCACTCATTTCAACCGGAGCACTGGCAATTGGCATAATGGTCATATCACTTACAACAGGAATGAATACGGACGTATACAGTTATATGTTCGGAAGCATTCTGGCAATGAGCACAAGCGACGTAACACTGAGCGTTGCGCTCGCCTGCGTGGTACTGGTACTGTTCATTTTCTTTTACAATAAGCTATTCGGTGTAACATTCGATGAAAACTTTGCCAAGGCAACCGGTGTAAAAACCTCTCTGTACAATATGCTGATTGCCTTCCTTACGGCAATAACTATTGTGTTGGGCATGCGCATGATTGGTGCACTCTTAATTTCCAGCCTTATTCTTTTCCCGGCGCTTAGCTCCATGCGTATATGCAAGAAATTCAAAAGTGTAACGATATGCGCCGCATGCGTATCGCTTGCCTGCTTTTTCATCGGCATAGTTGTGTCATACTCATATGCCACCCCTGCCGGCGCAAGCGTAGTCATGGTAAACATTGCTGCATTTGCTCTGTTCTGGCTGATCAACTCGCTTAAAAAAAGAGTCTGACTTACAAACCATTCCCGAATAGGTTGGCAAGTCTACTCTTTTTCACGTAAAAAAACCAACCCCAACGTTTGGAAACGGATAGAATCCAAACGTTGGGGTTGGATTGATTTTAAGGATCAGTGCAGTTGTTTAGTGTGCCATTTTTCGGCGCGACATTAGGGCAAATAATATTGCCAATAGTATTGCCACTGCACCTTCAATTAAGGCGATAAGTGCAAGCATGTTGCTTGCGTTTTCACCTGCCGGACCCGCATCACCCGTGGCACCTGTGGCACCTGTCGGACCTGCCGGACCTGCCGGACCAACCGGACCTTCAGGACCTGTTGGACCTGTTGGACCTTCTGGACCGGTGTTGTCGTCGCTTGCATAAACTTCGAAGGAACCATCAGCTAATACGGAGTGACCTGCGTCATCAAAGTCTGCACTCCATGTATATGGAGCACCGGTATTAGTAGTTGTTGGAGCATCGTCAACAATCTTAAACTGTGCTAAAGCTGTACGATAAGTATACACGGTACCATTATATTGCCAGTTAGCTATATCAATGACGATTTGATCCATCCATATCCCGTTGGCGTCAACAATATCGATAACACCATAAACTGGAGCATCACTGGTTATTTCAAAATGACCAGTATCGCCTAGGAAATAATGGTCAGCTGTTTTAATGTCATAGGTAAGCTCAACCCAAAGCATAGCGGTTAAATCAGAAGTTGAGTCGTCTGCAATGACATAATGTGTGCCATTTGCTGCGCCGTTGGGTACTATGAATGTTGCAGAAAAGATACCGTTTTCGTCTGTTTCTAACGGATCAGGATTTGTTGCAATTTGTTCTTCATTGGTTGGAGGACCGAAAGAAAGTATGATTTGCTCTTCTGCCGCAAAACCTATACCTATAACGGTAATTTCATCGCCCGGACGAGCAACTTCTTTGTCTAAATAAAGACCGGGAAGCAGATTAATAGTTATGAACAAAGGTGATGCTGCATGAAAGCCGGTACTAAAAAGAAGTTTATATGCGCCTGTAAATGTATAAGAGCCATTGAATTCAATAGGGATTGTGACACTCCCGGGAATAATATCACCCTTAGCATCTGTCTGCATTGTGCTGATGTCGACAGTCCAACCATCTGCGTTTTCAAGAGTAACCCACACAGTAGATAAGGCGTCAAAACCGCTGCCGGTAACGCTTATATAATTACCGGCACTAATTGCGGTTACACCGCCAATATTAACCGAGGGCTTAACAACGAATGTAGCAGTAGTAGAATAAATCACAACACCAGACGAGTCATATTCTTTTATAGTTACGGTGTGAGCACCAGCAGGCATACTTGGAACAGCACTAGTAGTGAACGAGAATACTTCATCACCAGGATTACCGCCCAAAGTTACATCAGCTATTTCGACATCGTTTGAACCATCATTTATGGTAACTACTATTCTACTATCATCATAGTCAGCTGTACCATAAACGGTTAAGGTAGTAATACCGACATAGCCATCTGTAGGAACTATCGTAGGACCGGCTGTGAATGCGTTCACCGGATGTGGAAACGCCGGGATGAATGCCAGCACCATTGCCAGCGTGAAGACAAGGGCTACAAATTTTTTTATCACTTTGACCTCCAACTAATTATATTTTTGCCCATTTATTAAGCGGTAAGGCCTCCGCGTATGTTTCTGCTTATTAAACGCAAAAAAGCGGTCTTCCTTCGGAAAAGGAAGCCGCTTTTATGATTTTCGTTAAATTATTTGTATCAGAGTATGACGAAAGAGCGGGATTAACCGCTGCCTGCCTGCCTAAAAATTATGTTATCTGTTTCCATTTTGTCAACAAATTCCCAATTTGCAGCGTATTATAGCAAAAACATTTTCGCTGTCAAACATATCTTGCTACAATGGATAAGCATATACAAGGATTATTTTCATTCTTACCGAACGGCTATGAATCTATAAAGGATAAAAATAGCATATTGCGCCAAGTGCAACGCCCCCCCCGATTTGGAGGATATGCCCCACTTTGGTACTTTGTCGGGCAGCCGACAAAAGCTGCTTTGTGAATTTAAAACACAATATTGAATTTGGCGCCGAATTCTGCCATAATTTTCCGCTGGTGTCGCGAATAGCGAAAAAGTCGCAAGCACGGAAAATGCCGTGCGGGAGGTAAGCGAATGCGCTTGGCGAGAGTCACGCTTTTTGCCGGCCATTTTGGCAGCGGCAAAACAGGTATAGCTGTGGCTTATGCCTTGTGGGCCAAACAACAAAAAGATCGTGTGGTATTATGCGATTTGGATATTGTAAACCCATACTTCCGAATGGCTGGTGCCGCAGAGGCTCTCAAGAGAGCCGGCGTTGGTCTAATCGCCTCCCGTTTTGCGGGCACAAACGTAGAAGCACCGGCCATACCGGTGGAGACGCTCGCGATATTTGATGATATCGGCATTACCGGCGTCATTGACTTAGGAGGAGATGATCGCGGTGCCTTGGCGCTCGGAAGATATGCCGGGCTTTTGCAGGGAAGCGGTGCGTTTGAGATGCTTTTGGTTATAAACCAGTATCGTCCGCTTACGCGCAACATAGACGACTTGTGCCGGATTAAAAATGAAATTGAAACAGCCAGCATGGTAGGTTTCACCGGGCTTATCAACAACTCCAATCTTGCGACGGAGACAACGCTGCAAGACGTGATTGCCACAGCAGATTTTGCCACGGAAGCCTCTGAAAAACTGGCTCTGCCGCTGAAAATGACAGCGATTGACAATCGCCTGCTCCAAAGCGAGGAAGCCAAAGAGGAAGCACGCCTTACATTAGGTGAGGTCTTTCCTATGGCTTTATACCCAAACCAGTTCTGAAAACTGCGCACGTCCGAAAGGGGAGAAAACATGGCAAATGTAACGTTTAAAACGGATGAATGCAAGGGATGCGGGCTGTGCGTGCAGGCCTGTCCGCAGAAGATTGTGAGCCTTGGAGAGCATAAAATCAACGCCAAGGGTTTCCGTCCGGCGGGCATAACAGATACAGAGGCATGTATTGGGTGTGCATTCTGCGCCATGATGTGCCCCGATGCTGTCATCACAGTGGAAAAGTAAGAGAGGTATAGATATGGCTGCAAAGGTTTTGATGAAAGGAAATGAGGCTATTGCCGAAGGGGCATTGCTTGCAGGCTGCCGGCACTACTTCGGTTATCCCATCACGCCACAATCGGAAATAGCGGCCTATATGGCCAAGAAAATGCCCAAACTAAATGGTACTTTCCTGCAGGCAGAAAGCGAGGTGGCCGCCATCAATATGGTCATCGGCGCCTCCGCTGCAGGGGTACGTGTTATGACGTCCTCCTCCAGCCCAGGCTTCGCTTTGAAAAGCGAGGGGCTGAGCTACCTTGCCGGCTGTGATCTGCCGGCCGTTGTGGTTAACATTCAACGCGGGGGGCCGGGTCTTGGCGGCATTCAGCCGTCACAGGCAGACTACTATCATGCCACAAGAAGCGCCGGTCACGGCGACTTTCATATGCTTGTGCTGGCACCGAATAGCGTGCAGGAGATGCTGGACCTTGCCTTTGATGCGTTTGATCTGGCGGATGAATACCGCATCACGGTTGCTATACTGGCCGACGGCACGCTGGGTCAGATGATGGAACCGGTTGATACCGGCGCCAAGACGCCGCGTGCGCACGTCGACAAGCCATGGGCGCTTAGCGGCACCGAGGAAAAACGCCCGGCAAACCTTATAAGCTCGCTTTATCTTATGCCGCAAGAGCTTGAGGCTACGGTGTTTAAGCGTTATGAGCGCTACAAAACAATTGAAGAAAAAGAAACGCGTTTTGAGGAGTATCTTACCGACGATGCCGATATCGTGGTGGTAGCCTATGGCGCGACCTCACGCATTGCCCAGAACGCCATTGATAGCATGCGGGAAGAGGGTATTAAAGTCGGACTTTTACGTCCCATCACGCTTTGGCCGTTCCCCAAGAAACCCCTGTATGAACTCGCTCAAAAAGCACGCGCTTTTGTGGCGGCGGAGTTGAGTATGGGACAGATGGCGGATGACGTGGAGTTTGCTATACGCTGCTGCAAACCGGTGCTAAAATGCTACCATACAGGCGGGGTGATAATCACACCGGAAGAATTGTCGCACAAGATTCGCGAAGCCGCCTCAATGCAGTCTCAGAACGCGTAGAAGGAAGGGAGAGAATATGGCAATTATATTTGAAAAGACAAAAGCCCTTACCGACGCGACGATGCACTACTGCCCTGGATGCACACACGGCATCATCCATCGCCTTGTAGCTGAGGCACTGGACGAGTTGGGATTGCTTGGCAAAGCCATAGGCCTTGCGCCTGTTGGTTGTGCAGTATTCGCTTATAACTATTTGAATTGTGATATGGCTCAGGCCGCCCATGGACGTGCCCCTGCCGTGGCCACCGGCATTAAACGCGCCAGACCGCAGAATATCGTTTTCACCTACCAAGGCGACGGGGATCTGGCAGCCATAGGCATGGCGGAAACTATCCACGCGGCTGCGCGCGGCGAAAACATCACTATTATCTTTGTAAACAATGCCATCTATGGCATGACAGGCGGGCAGATGGCACCCACCACTGTTGTTGGGCAGCTAACACAGACGTCCCCCTATGGCCGTGATGCGGCGACCGCCGGATACCCGCTACGCATATGCGAAATGTTGAGTACGATTGATGGGGCGGCCTATATTGAGCGCGTATCGGTTGATTGCGTAAAAAATGTGCGCAACGCCAAAAAAGCCATCCTAAAGGCATTCCAGACACAAGTCGATGCCAAAGGCTTTTCTCTGGTGGAGGTAATCTCCTCCTGCCCGACAAACTGGGGCGTCGAGCCGCTTGAGGCGCTTGACTGGCTGCGCGAACATATGCTGCCTGTCTATCCATTGGGTGTGTTCAAAAACAAAACAGATGCGGAGGCGTCCAAATGAGCCCAAGTATGACGCGTTTGTTGCTGGCAGGGTTTGGCGGACAGGGCATCCTCTTTGCCGGAAAGTTTGTGGCATCATTGGGACTGGCTCAGGAACGCCATGTTTCGTGGCTGCCAAGCTACGGGCCTGAGATGCGTGGCGGTGCGGCCAACTGCAGCGTAATTCTCTCTGATGCGCGCATTGGCTCACCCATCGTATCCACGCCGGATATTCTGGTTTGCATGAATCTGCCGGCATTGGATATGTTTGAGCATGCCACTGCAACAGGCGGGACGTTGTTTTATGACAACTCACTGATTCTACGCATGCCGGAGCGCAGCGACATCAGCATTTTCGGTATACCGGCAACTCAAATCGCCACAGACAAGCATATGTCGGCGCTAGCCAACGTGGTGCTTTTGGGCAAGCTGTTGCGTGAAACAAAACTCTGCGATGAGGCAACTGCCGGGCGCGTAATGCAAAGCATAGTTCCGGCGCGCAAGCAGGAAATTTTGGCAATGAATCTGGAAGCCCTGACATTGGGCTTTCAATACGATACAGAGGCCTAGTCCACCAGACTGCAAAGGAGAATGGAATATGTCTGAAATGAATCGTGAAATTGGAAAGCGTATAAAAGGCATACGCACGCTGAATAAACTGACGCCAGATGAGTTTGCCAAGAGAGCAGGCACAACTCCGGAGCAGTTATCCCAATATGAGGATGGCAGCGTTGAAATTCCCGTGAGCTTTCTGCATGATTTGTCGCAGCATTTTGATATCAGTATGACTGAGCTTTTGAGCGGGGAAAGCGCCAAGCTGTCGCTGTACTCGGTGGTGCGCAAGGGCAAAGGTGTGGGCGTCAGCCGCAGGAAAGATTATGATTACCAGTCGCTTGCATACAACTTTGCAGAACGCACGATAGATCCATTTTACATCACAATAGAGCCAAAGCAGGACAACGACACCCCATCATTGGTTTGCCACGCAGGGCAGGAATTCCACTATGTGCTTGATGGTACAGTACGCGTGAAAATTGACAAACACGAAACAGTCCTTCAGACAGGAGATTCGGTTTACTTTGATTCCACCTACCCGCATAGCATTGAGGCCTTGGAAAACAAAACAGCACACATGATCATCGTCATCTCGGGAAAGGAATAGGCTATGGGAATTATCCACAAGTATTGTAAAACGGAATATGCCTCATATGAGGATTTCTATCAGAACTTTCATGTGAGCATGCCGCATGGTTTTAACTTCGGCTATGACGTGGTAGACGAGTTGGCAAAAGAAAAACCAGACAAGAGCGCCATGGTGTGGTGTAACGACAAGGGCGAGGAGAAGATTATCAGCTTTGCCGAGTTAAAACGCATGAGCGACAAGATAGCCAATGCGCTGCGTTCGCTGGGAATTGGCAAAGGTGATGCCGTTCTCGCCATGCTGAAGCGGCGCTATGAATACTGGTATTTTGCCATGGCCATGCATAAAATCGGCGCCATACTGGTTCCGGCAACACATATGTTATCAGTAAAAGATTTGGTATACCGCATTAAAGCTGCCGAAATCAAAATGGTAATTACGGTCAATGACGAAAGCATGCGAGGCAAAATTGATGCCGCCGAGGAGGCCACCTGCGATATATTGAAGGTCAAAGCCGTGCTTTCAGGCGAAAGCGCCGGATATGTTCATTTTAATAAGCTTGCAGACGAAAGCAGCGAGGTTTTTGTGCGCCCGACGGGAGATGATGCACCAGACAGCCACGACGTGATGATTGCCTATTTCACATCCGGCACCACGGCACAGCCCAAGATTGTGGCTCACGACTATTATTACCCGTTGTGTCATATCACAACAGCTAAGTTCTGGCACAATTTGGATGAAAACGACCTGCACCTGACCGTGGCTGAAACCGGTTGGGCAAAAGCGTCATGGGGAAAACTCTACGGTCAATGGCTGTGCGAGGCGACAGTATTCGTTTATGATTTCGACGACCGTTTCTCAGCAGGCGACTTTTTATCACTCATCGACAAGTATAAAATCACCTCGTTTTGTGCTCCGCCTACAATCTACCGTCTTTTCATTAAGGAAGACCTTGGCAAATACAGCTTGAAATCGCTTAAGAAGTCCTCCATCGCCGGCGAGCCGTTAAACCCTGAGGTATATACCCAGTGGCTGGCGGCAACAGGACTCAAGCTGCGCGAAGGCTACGGACAAACCGAATGCACCGTAGTATTCGCCACAAACCCCTGGTGTGAGCCAAAGCCCGGCTCTATGGGACTTCCCATGCCGCTGACGCGTTGCACCATCCTGAATACCGACGGGCGCGAGTGCGAGGTCGGCGAAGAGGGCGAAATCTGCATGCCTGTTCCAGACGAAAAACACCGACCTCTGGGTCTTTTCATGGGTTATTATAAAGACGCCGCACTGACTCAAAAGGTGCTGTACAATGGCGTGTACCACACGGGCGATATGGCTTGGCGGGATGAGGATGGCTACGTATGGTTCTGCGGGCGCAATGACGACATCATCAAAAGCTCAGGGTATCGCATCGGACCCTTTGAGGTGGAGAGTGCCCTGATAGAGCATCCGGCAGTACTCGAGGCAGCCGTTACCGGCGTGCCCGACCCAGAAAGAGGCTTTAACGTGAAAGCGACCATTATACTGGCCAAAGGCTTTGCGCCGTCGGATGAGCTCAAAAAAGAGTTGCAAAATCACGTGAAAAAGGTTACGGCACCTTACAAATATCCGCGTATCGTCGAATTTGTAGATGCGTTGCCCAAAACCATCAGCGGAAAGATTAAGCGCCGCGAACTGCGTGATGCCGATGCGGAAAAAAAGCACAGGGAAATAGCCAATAATAAGTTGGAGGAACACAAATGAAACTCGCATTTTCCACACTTGCATGCCCTAATTGGAGTTGGCAGGATATCATATCCGCAGCTAAGGATTTCGGCTTTGACGGGATAGAAGTGCGAGGTCTTGGGGAAGAGGTTTTTGCCGTACGTGCGCAGCCGTTTGCAGCGGAAGAATTGTCCGGCACAATCAAGAGATTGGACGCGCTACGCCTTTCCATCCCATGCTTTTCATCCGATTGCTGCCTTAAGTATAAAGAACGCAAAGCCGAAAACCTTGCGGAAATTGGCGAGTACATCAAACTCGCAGGCAAACTCAGAACGCCTTACGTGCGAATTCTCGCCGACAGCGCACCAGCCCCGGCAGGCGATGAGGTAGATGACTTATCCATCGCGGAACAACTGAAAACGCTGTCGCAGGTTGCCGAGCAACACAACGTTACTTTGATTGTGGAGACAAACGGCGTATTTTGCGACACGTCACGCTTGTATCGCTTGCTGGAACAGGTGGCAAGCGATGCGGTAGGAGCACTGTGGGACGTGCATCACCCCTACCGTTTTGCCTCTGAAACAGCCGAAAAGACTATACAAAATCTGGGCACATATATTAAGTACGTACATGTCAAGGATTCTGTGGTGGACTCAGGCGGCAATGTTCAATACCGCATGATGGGCGAGGGGGATTTGCCTATTGCAGAAATGATGCTGGCTCTGCGCAGCATCAACTATGACGGCTACGTGTCGCTTGAATGGGTCAAGCGCTGGAGTGAAAATCTGGAGGATCCGGGAGTTGTAATACCGCATTATGCGCACTACATGGCGCGCTACAGCAAAAAGCCGCTTGTGCGCACGCCGCTGCTCAGCAACAAAACAGGCACAGGCAAGTACATCTGGGAAAAAGAAACCCTCGTTGACCTTACGTTTCCGCAGCTTTTGGACCGCATCGTAGAGGAATTTCCGGATCAGTATGCTTTCCGCTATACAGTGCTGGATTATACCCGCACGTATGCACAATTCAGGCACGACGTGGACAATTTTGCCAGAGCTCTTATTGCCTTGGGCGTAAAAAAGGGCGATAAGGTTGCCATTTGGGCCACAAACGTGCCGGAGTGGTACATTACATTTTGGGCAGCGACAAAAATCGGCGCCATACTGGTAACGGTAAATACTGCATATAAAATCCACGAAGCCGAGTACCTGTTGCGCCAAAGCGACACGCATACGCTTGTGATGATTGAAAGCCACAAAGACTCAAACTACCTGAATATTATTAGGGAAATTTGTCCCGAACTCGCCACGCTGGAAAAAGGCACGCCTCTGCACGCCAAGCGCCTGCCTTTCCTGCGCAATGTGATTAGCGTCGGATTTTGTGAAAATGGATGTCTGACATTTGAAGAGGCGCTGGAAAATGCCCAGAAAATACCTATTGAGATGGTATACCAGCGCATGGCCACACAGAGTAGCCACGACGTATGCAATATGCAGTATACTTCCGGTACAACAGGCTTCCCCAAAGGTGTTATGTTAACACACTACAACGTCATCAATAACGGCAAGAACATTGGCGACCGCATGGACTTTTCCACGTCCGACAGCATTTTAATTCACGTGCCCATGTTCCACTGCTTCGGTATGGTGCTGGCTATGACAGCCGCTGTAACTCACGGCACAACAATGTGTCCCATTCCGGCTTTCTCTCCGCGTTTGGCACTTGAGGCTATCAGCAAAGAGAAGATTACGGTATGCCACGGCGTACCTACAATGTTCATTGCCATGCTGGGGCATGAAAACTTTGACAAGACAGACTTTTCAAACATGCGTACAGGAATTATGGCCGGCAGCCCATGTCCTGTGAAGGTAATGCGCGACGTGATTGAGAAAATGCATATGCCGGAGATTACCATCGTATTCGGTCAGACTGAGAGCAGCCCGGGCTGTACCATGAGCAGCGCAGATGACCCAATCGAAATTAAGGTAAACACCGTAGGGCGTGCCCTGCCGGGTATTGAATGCAAAATCGTTGACCCGCAAACAGGTCAGGAATTGCCCGACAATACGGATGGTGAGTTCGTGGCACGAGGCTACAACATTATGAAAGGCTATTACAAAATGCCGGTTGCCACGGCAAATACAATTGATGAAGATGGCTGGCTGCATACAGGGGACCTCTCGCGCCGCTTGCCTGACGGGAACTTCAAGATTACCGGTCGCATCAATGACATGATAATACGCGGCGGCGAGAACATTTATCCCAAGGAAATTGAAGACTTTCTATACACACATGACAAGATAAAAGACGTGCAGGTGATAGGCGTGCCGGACAAACAATACGGAGAAGAAATTCTAGCCTGCATAATTCTAAAGGACGGGGAAGAGGCCACAGAAGAGGAAATCAAGGGCTACGTGAAAGACCATATGGCCAAACAGAAAACGCCCAAGTATGTGAGTTTTGTTTCGGAGTTCCCCATGAACGCAGCCGGGAAAATCCTAAAATACAAAATGGTGCAGGATGCCATCAAATTGCTGGGATTAGAAGAAGCCAGCAAAATTGAAACAGCTTAGTTGCGTATCAACAAGCAAAATTGACTTAATGTCATCTTTAAATAGAATAGTGGCAGGATAGTCGAAATGAAAAAACATACTTTTACGATTGAGGAAATCAAAGCCATCATAGCGCCAGTTGCTCAAGAGTATGGCGTTAAACGGATTGCTCTTTTTGGCTCATACGCAAGAGGCGAGGCTTCCCCCAAAAGCGATATAGATTTTCACTTGATTGACATCGGCGGTGTACGGGGCTATTTCAAACTGTGCTGCTTTAGGGATGCCCTGAAGAATAGTCTTGGCGTCAACGTAGATGTTCTAACCACTGGCGCGATAGATAGTGAAATACTTGAAACCGTTAGTAAAGACGAGGTACTGGGTTTTGAGCGATAACTGCAATAAGAGCGTCAATTTAACAGCGACTTCTTTGGCTTTTTCAGTTCTGCGTATCACTTTCGTATCGGCTGAACAAGCATAATATTGATAGTAATTTATGTTTAGGCTATAGTAAAAGCTAGGCAATATTTTGAGGTTTCTTAGTGAAGAAAAGGGTATATCTTGATACGTCTGTAATAAGTCATCTTTATGCGCCGGATAGACCGGATTGGATGGCGGAATCTCTGCAATTGTGGAACCTGCTGGAAACGGGCAAATATAACATTGTTCTGTCTCAGGTAAATTTTGATGAATTGGAGAGATGCGCAGAACCCAAGCTAAGCATACTTACGGATTTTCTCCAACGGATCGAATACACACGTGTGGAGTCGGATAGTTCCACTGTCGCGCTTGCAAGTCAATTCATCGACTTTGGTGTGTTGAAGGAAAAAAGCTTTGACGATTGCCGCCACATTGCAGCTGCGCTGTTGGCAGCATGCGATATCATTGTCTCATGGAATTTTCACCACGTGGTAAATCCTGATACAATGATAGGCACAGGAGTAATTGCTGCGACAGGTGGATACAAAGATATTGTTATCTGTTCTCCTACCAGTCTCATAAATGGAGGTTCAGAAGATGAATAACATACCGATGCCGGAAATAAGCCCATCTTTTACGATTGCAGATATTCATAAAATCAGAGAGTGGAATTATGAAAGACGCAAAGGGATGACCCCTGAGGAAATCTGCGAGGATACACGCAAGGGCGCAGAGCGCTTTGAAGCTAGGCTTGCTAAGCCTGTTGACCCTGCCATTCATGCAGAAGTTGATCGTTTATTGCTATCAGTTAGCAAACCTGAAAAAGTATCCGCTTAGCCAACGGTACGTACTCAAGAAACATCTGTTGTTTTGAAAGGGACTCCCTATTTAGTCAACTGGGGTTGATTGCCAATTCATCTTTTCCAACCTAAATGGAAATGGTTCCACATCAGCATCTCCACATTGTTTTATTTTTCTTTTTGTGGTAGTCTTTCCGTATATTTATTGGTTATCGCCATGGCAGCGGCAAAGGTTACAACAAAGCCAAAGAAGGAGAACATTGCCAAATGAAAACTCCAAAACACAAAAAGAAATTCCTTTTGGGCATTCTGCTCAGCATGTGTATGACGCTAGCAACTGTGTTGACATTCTCAAGTTCAACTCAGGCAGCAGATATTCCCGTTGCCATAACAGAATCCATGAGCGCTGCTGACATCCAAAGCAATATTCAGACTGCCATAAACAACGCATCGTCAGGCGATACTGTTACCGTAACCGGCGCCAAGACCAACGAAACTGCCGATATTACGCTGACTATACCCGCAGGAATCACACTGACATGGAAAGCTCTCTCGCAAGACTTATCATTTAACATCGACGGCGGCGGAACATTTGATGTGGCTGGCGGCGAGATTTCAACATCGGGAACGTATTCCGTTGCTATTTATGTCGGTAGCGATGCTGTAAACGTATCAGACGGCAAGGTTACAGCAAGCGGAATATATTGCTCAGCTATCGAGGTCGGCAGTGGCAGCGTAACCGTATCGGGCGGTGAGGTAACTGCCGACGGAGACGGGCAACACGGCTGTTATGCCATTTATTTATACAACCCCGGGACAGTGACCGTAACTGGTGGAAAAGTCTCGGCAGTTAACGCAATCGGCAACATGTTCGCAATCACCCTTGGCGGCGGCGGTCTGGCTGCATATCTGGAAGGCACGTGCGAGGGTGATTTTATGGTTCTGGGCAACGGCATCATCGTTGAGTCTGAGTTGCTCATCATTCCTGACCCATATGGCGGAACGACCACCGGACTGACCCGCATAAGCAGAAGTGCCATCTCAAATGTTAAATGGGACACCTCAAAATCACCCCCTGTTATCAATTTTTCCAATGGAGCATTTACCATTGAATGGGCCGAACCAACTCCGCCAACGAGCGTGATAGGAGACTCGGTGAGAAGGCAAGACAATGGTGATTTATTCGGCACACTGGCAGAGGCCATTGCCAGCGCAGGAGCTGACGGGCTAAGCGTCTTTACCATTGAGGTCATCGGCGAGGCAACCGAGTCAGGCAATATCTCAATCACGTCAGATGTAACTATTGTTGGTGCTAATGGTGCGCATACTGTCACTCTTGCCAACAGCATTTCAGTGCGGGGCGGCGGAAAGCTGACCCTTGGAGACAGCACAGGCACAAACCTATTGACGCTAATAGGATACGTGAGTGTAACGGACGGGGCAATTGACGCCAGAGACGGAATAATACTGCAAACCAGCAGATCTTACGCTTTGGAGATGATTGGACCAAACGCAACGGGCGTCATCAGCGGCGGCAGATTTACAGGCAAAAACGACGCAGTTCACCTCTCTGACACAGGAACGAAAATCGATAAAATTTCGGGTGGCGTTTTTTATCAGGTCGATACCAGCGTTGCACTGCACGGGCATGCCATTTTCGTGCAAAACAATTCTCAAATCGGCGAAATCTCAGGCAGCTATTTTGAGGCTGCCTTAAACAGCGCCTTATCCATTATCCGCGGTGGTCACGTCGGCGAAATCAGCGGCGGTGATTTTGTTACCCTGCGCATGGGCACGACCTCACCAGATACCAGAAATGCCACGATTCACATTGAGGGTGAAACCAGCATTGGCACAATCTCAGGAGGGCATTTCCGCGGCGGATACTTTGGCGTATTGGTTATTATAAGGAATGCTCAAGCTCAAATAGACCTCATTACCGGCGGATTATTTGAAGGAACAATTGGTCTGCAAAATGACATCGGCTGCATAGTTGACGAAATCTCAGGTGGAGAATTTTCAGGCACGAATTACGGAATCATGAACGCAGGCACCATCAACCTAATCACCGGTGATGCAGAGATTTACGGCAATAGTGCCGGCATTTGGAATTATAACTACGGGCTCATCAAAGAAATCAGCGGCAGCACAATATCGTCCGGTGATTCCGGTGCCGGCATCTCCAATGCCGGAACAATTCAAGAAATTTCAGGTGGAACAATTATTGGCGGATTCAATGCCATAAGCTGCACCGGAAGCAACAGAGGGCGCCTCAATGTGGTTTCCGGCGGAGTCTTCTGGGCAAAATCCAGCA
>Ga0123356_10004473_pt1 | contig 14440 bp, 14 predicted proteins | sample TergutEmb28metaG_2_FD_92546 | JGI IMG/M metagenome (GOLD analysis project Ga0123356, IMG submission 92546) | Embiratermes neotenicus P3 segment gut microbial communities from Petit-Saut dam, French Guiana - Emb289 P3 | ecosystem: Host-associated > Arthropoda: Insects > Digestive system > Gut ...
TGATTCCCATCAACTGGCGCAGCCACTCGGCCAAGCTGGTGGTCGCGCTCACCTGAAGCGCGCCGATCGGTGCGTCGCACCAAAGTCCGCGCGGGCTAGGCTACTGGCAGCAGCGTACGCTCGATCAGAGGCTGCAAGTCGAGGCCGGCGGGGAGATTGCCGAAGGCCGCGGGCGGTGGCTCAGCTACGCGAGAGACGAGAAAGGCTTCCGCTGACGGCGCGCCGCTTCCCAGGAGCACGGCTGCCTGCACCGCCAGCGCAATCTGCTGCGTGAGGTGCCGGGCACGCAGCTCTCCATCCTGCGCACTGGCAAGTGCTCCGAGCAAGGCATCGACAAAGCCGTCGTAGCGCGCATCGAGGCGGCGGCTGCGCTCGAGAAGGGCGGCCAGCGCATCCAGCGAGCGCGGCTCGACGAAGAGCGCCCGCAGCACGTCCAGACACATTATGTTTCCCGATCCCTCCCAGATTGAGTTCAGTGGCACCTCGCGCAGGCGCCGTGCGAGCGGCCCCTCCTCGATGTAGCCATTGCCGCCGAGAACCTCCATCGACTCCGCAGCCACAGCCACGGCGCGCTTGCAGATCCAGTACTTGGCCACCGGGGTCAGGATGCGCAGCAGGTGGCTCTCGGCTTCCTCAGCCTGCGCATCGAAGGCCCGTGCCAGCCGCATGGCCAGCACGACCGCCGCCTCGCACTCGAGCGCAAGATCGGCCAGCACGTTGCGCATCAGGGACTGCTCGACAAGCAAGCGCCCAAACGCCCGGCGACCCCGCGCGTGGTGGACCGCCTGTGCCACGCACTGGTGCATGAGGCCCGCCGAGGCGATGGCGTTGTCCAGACGCGTGTAGACACCCATCTCGAGTATTGTTGGGATCCCGCGGCCTTCCTCGCCCAGGAGCTCAGCGTAAGCGCCCTCGAGCTCGACCTCGCTCGAGGCGTTGGAACGATTGCCCAACTTGTCCTTCAGCCGCTGCAATCGCAGGGCATTCAGCGAGCCGTCAGGCAAGAAGCGTGGCACCAGAAAGCAAGACAGACCACGGGAGGCCTAGGCGAGCATGAGGAAGGCATCGCACATGGGCGCGGAGAGAAACCATTTGTGGCCGATGAGCCGGTACGCCCGATGAGGCCCGGCCGGTGCCTCGGGCAGCGCACGGCTTGAGTTGGTGCGGACATCCGATCCGCCCTGCTTCTCGGTCATGCCCATCCCCAGCAGGGCTCCCCGCTTGTCGCGTGCGGGAATGAATCGCGGGTCGTACTCGCGTGAGCGCAAGCGCGGCAGCCATTCGCCGAACTCCTGCGGCTGCCGTGCGAGCGCTGCATAGGCACCGTAGGTCATGGTCGCCGGACACTGGGTGCCGTTCTCGACCTCCGCCCACATCAGGTAGCCTGCGGCCCGCCGTACGTGGGCGCCGGGTACCGGCTCGGCCCAGGGGCCCGTGTGCAGGCCCTCCGCAATCAGCTGCCCCAGTAGCCGGTGCCAAGCAGGGTGGAAATCCACCTCGTCACGGCGATGACCAAAGCGATCAACGAGCCGCAGCACCGGCGGATAGCGGTTCGCCGCGTCTGCGAGTGCGCTCATCTCGAGCGTCCCCAAGCGCGCCCCGAGGGCAGCCAGGGACTCGTGATCGGCTCGCTGCCCTTCGCGGGCCAGGGCTTCCACGAGCACCGGGTGGGTCGTGAACAGGTTGTAGCCGACGAGCTCGCTCGGCTGATTGTCGACTGCGTCGACGCTCACGACAGTCCCTGCGCGAATGCGACGGCTCTCAAGGTGAGCATTGCCATGTTAGCGATATCCAGCGCTCGGCGATCAGAACCCTTGGGCTGCGTGACGGATGTGCCTGGATGCTGGGACGAGGAGCTTGGGCTTCTTCTGCGAAACGATCAAGGCGGCGCTCCTTGGAGCGCTGCGGTGTCGGCGAGCCAGGCTGCGCGCTCGCGCAAGGGCTCAGGCCTGAGCGCGTACCGGCGCTGAATGCCGCCGGGCCCTCTGCTTCCTTTGTCGGTTTACCGGCATCCGCAAGGGGCGCGAGGACCGCTGCCGGGCCCCGCGTGGCATGGACGCGGCCGCCGGGGCAATCCGATCGGTGTGGTCAGCTCGAAACTAACATAGCGGCGCTCAGTATGTACTCGCCACCCTGAAAGGCTCGCAGGTCTGATCTATCCAAACGCATTGCCCGGGTTGGCATTCCATGGCGGTTGCTGCTATTGCTGGAAGTGAGGCGAAATACAGCAAGTTGAATTGTCCAGTCCTTGCCGTCTTCGGTGGGAAAGCTCTCCCCTGGCATGCAGAGTTAACCAGATACGCGCCGTTCAGACAGTTGCCCGGGTGGCAAGTCTGCCCGGAGCCAGTTGAAGGTGGCATCCAGCAGCGCACCTCACGGTCACGGCAAGAGCACTTCGGCCGGCGCACGCCGCGCTCGGCACAGGCGCCGCGACCGAGCTGCAGCGATACCTCGATACTGCGGCGCGACTGGTCACGACGAAGGCAGGCACCCGGCTCGGGCGTCGCGACGCTCCGCGATCAGTGCATGGTCTGCTGCAGAAGCTGGTCAGCCTGCACCGCCGAGGCGCCGCAATGCGCTTGCGCGAGGAGTCCCCTACGCCCCGACCTCTGTGAGAGCCGCTCCGCTCACGTGGGGCCGCTGCCGCAGCAATGCACGCCTTGCGGTTGGCACGGACGGGCACCTCCCGTCATGCGCCTATCGAGGCTCCCCGCCCGTCGCGCGCAATGGATCGCGGGTCGTACTCGCGAGCGCAAGCGCGGCAGCCAACCCGTGAGAGGGCGCAACCAGCTTGAGCTTCGCCCTCACGAAGTCACCGGGTACAGAGCCGCTCAAGGGTCACGTGCTTTCCGCTGCGGCTTTTCGGCAACGGCAGTCGGCCCGACTCCATCCCTTGCCTCGTGCTTCTTGACTCGCAGCGCGGGAGCGGGCGCGGCTGTGCGGCACCCGAGGCCTCCGTCGATCTGGCGATGCAAGCCCGAACTGTCGCGCGCACGACACGCTCACTTCAGGAGCGGAAGGGATCAGCCGGCGCACGAGCGATGAAGCTGTCGCCTCGTGTCAGCGAAAAGAGCCACTTCAACGGCGGGCGAGCAGCGAACAAAGCGTCAGATCGGTGCTCACACACTGCACAGATCGCAGCGCCGATGCGAATGTGAACGAGCGGTGGATCGCACCGCACCGCACCGCGATGTGCGTTGCCGCATGAGCGCACCGTGGGTGTTTGCAAGCTGCGCGGTGGAGATTTCTGACTCTATGACTGACTGACAGAAAACGACGGCGAAAACTTGGCCGGCGCGCGCGGCCGTGCGCATCGAGCAAATGAAGAAAAGGCGACTTTCGTCGCAATCGAGAGACTCCCGCGACGCCGCAAGTGCTGTTATGTTCTCCCCTCAACCGAACGGGGGATCATTCAGATGAATATGATTTCTTTGGCCGGCTTCACGCACGCAGTGAGCTCGCTTGCGCTCGATGACAGCAGCCTCGCGCTGATCGCGCTGCTCGCTGGCATGGCCGGTGGATGGAGCCTCACCGGCTGGCGCGAGCAGCTCAAAGCGAAGCGAGCGAAGGCGCAGCGCAAGTCCTGATCCGCACCCCTCGAGCGCTGGCCGGCCCCCGCGGCCTCGCCAAGCGCTCACGCCGTGGCTCTCATCGCAGAGCCGCTCGCTTGAAGAAGCGGCTGCCTGTCACAGCAGCCCTCGCTTGAGCCTTCCGGCTCGCCTCCCTCAAATCCGCTCCTGTCACGGCAAACGCGCTTCGCGAAGCCCGCGTTGGCGCGCCCCGCCTTGAAAGAGGCGCAGTCAGGCAGTGAGCTATGATCTGGCTGCATGCGATACCTGGCGCTCTGCTGCGACTACGACGGCACGCTCGCGCACCACGGCCGCGTTGCCCCCGAGACCTTCAGCGCCCTCGAGCGCCTCAAGGCCTCCGGCCGGCGCGTGATCCTGGTGACCGGGCGTGAGCTCCCTGACCTCCGGGGCGTATGCCCGCGGCTTGAGGTCTTCGACCATGTCGTCGCCGAGAATGGCGCCCTGCTCTACGAGCCGGGCACTCAGCGCGAGACTCCACTCGCCGCGCGCCCCCCCGAGAGCTTCATCGCAAGCCTGCGTCAGCGCGGCGTTAGCCCGATCTCAGAGGGACGCGTGATCGTCGCCACCTGGGAACCGCACGGGACAGCCGTCCTCGAGGTCATCCGCGAGTCTGGCCTGCCGCTGCAGGTGATCCCCAACAAGGGAGCGGTCATGGTGCTACCTACCGGCATCAGCAAGGCGAGCGGGCTCGCCGCCGCTCTGGAGCGAATCGGGCTCTCAGCTCACAACACCGTCGGCATCGGGGATGCCGAGAACGATCACGCGCTGCTTGATATGTGCGAGTGCTCGGCTGCCGTGGCGAACGCGCTGCCCTCTATCAAGAGCCGCGCAGACATCGTTACAGCGGCGGATCATGGCGCGGGGGTGATCGAGCTGTGCGAGGAGCTGCTGCGGGATGACCTCGCCGGGCGCGAGCCGCGTCTCCTGCGCCACAACATCCTCATCGGGCTCGATGAGGCGGGCCATGAGATCCGCGTCGCGCCCTACGGCGAGAGAATCCTGGTGCTCGCAGCCGAGCACAGCACCTCAGCGCTCGTGACACGACTCCTCGAGCAGCTCTCACGCAAGGCGTACACCTTCTGCGCGCTCTCGCTGCAGACTCGCCAGGCAGGGCTCGCGGGGGCGGTATCGCTGGGAGAGCCGGACCGGGCTCCCGGCGTGGAGGAGATCCTCCAGGTGCTCAAAGGTCCGGGCGGCGAGAGCGTGCTCGTCAGTCTGGCTGGCCTCACACCGGCCGCCGGGCCCGACTTCCTGTCCAGGCTCGCCTCAGGGCTCGAACAGCTTCGCGCCGTGTCCGGCAAGCCACACTGGCTCCTCATCGACGCGACGGACGCGAGTGTGCCTGCACACCAGAGCGAGGCGCTCAGAACATTCGAAGCGGCGCACACGCTTGTATGCACCACGCAGCATCCCGATGTGCTCAGCCGAGAGGCTCTGCAGGCCACCACTCTGCTGGTCGCGAACGGCGCGATGGCGCACGAATCCATCGCGGCGTTCTGCCGGGCCGCCGCGCTCGCGTTACCTTCGATGGGTCCGATGATGCTCGCCGATGCCGACGCGCTCGCATGGCGCCCGGGCGCCGGCGAGCGGCCGCGGCAGCTCACAAGTCCAGCTGCGCACAGCACCCCTTACGCACCCGCACACCGATGAGCGCGCCTCGCGCACGAGACTTGCGACGCCGCGTCTGCCTGGATTGAAGGCCGGTGCCAAGGCTAGACAAGTGCAAGTTGTCGCGCACTTGTCATGAGCCGTGGGCATTCTAAAATCCCCGGGTCCGTGACCGACAGCGCAAGTCAGCTCCTCCTTTAAGGCCTACCTGTCATGCAATCGAGCGCCTTGAGCCTCATCACCATGCGCCGTGAGCTGGCCGAGCGCTATGCCGCGGCCACGCGCCGATGGCAGGCTGCACGGAATGCCTATCGCCGCCTGCACGAGGCGCCGGTCACGAACATCGTCGCGCTGCGCAACGCCGCCCAGAGGATGGATCGGCTCGACAGGGGACGTGCCGCTCTGCTGCGCGATCTGAAGGCGCTCTCGGACTAGCGCTCAACTGCGCCGCGAGTGCGCCTGAGGCTCACTCACGCGCTGCGCTTCACCGCGGCGGCGGTCCAGGAGGCGGCGGACCGCGTCCGTAAGAGGGGCCACGTCCGCCGCCCAGCACCCGGGCCGGCAACAGCAGCAGCGCACGCACCAGCTCGAGCACGCCCTCGACCGCGACCCCCGCGAGCCTGAAGGGCAGGAGCAGCAGCCACACAAGCGGATACAACACCAGGGCCAGCAGCGCGAGCGGCCAGCACACCACCAGAAGCAGCAGCCACAGCAAGAAGGCGATCATCCGGGCCCCTTGGGATCTAAAGCAGACTGACCTAGTCCAGACTCGTGAGCGCGGCAACCAAGCATAGTCCTGGCTCACCGCTTGCCGATAGAATGCCTGCCCCGTCCAAGGGAGGCTTGCTGCCATATATATGCCGTTCTTGCAAGGCTTCCGCAAGCCGCAGGCGCTGCGTCGCGGCGATCCTGTCGTGGCCGTTGCACCCAGCTCTCCATTCGAGCGCGAGTCCTTCGAGGCGAGCCTTGCGATCCTCGGCAAGCGCTACGAGGTGCGCTACGACGAGGGCATCTTTGCCCGCGAGCGCTACCTCGCCGGCGCGGACAGCCGGCGGCTGCAAGAGCTGCTGGCTGCCCTCACTGACCAGCACACCCGAGCAATCTTCTGCGCACGCGGCGGCTACGGCGTCACGCGGCTCCTGGCAGGTCTCGCCGCGCAGCTGCCCCTCGTGCATCAGCCGGCCCACACCGCCGCCAAGCCGCTCATCGGATTCTCCGATCTCACCGCCCTGCACGGCTTCCTGCAGAGCCGGCAGCAGGTGAGCATTCACGGGCCGGTGCTCACACAGCTCACGCGCCTACCTGATGCCACGTCCGAGCGTCTGTTCGAGCTGCTCGAATCCGCTGCGGCGCCCGCGACGCTCACCGCAACGGCGACGTACTGCGCAGGAGCCGCTGAAGGCGTGCTGGTGGGTGGCAACCTGTCGGTGCTGACCCGTCTTCTCGGGACACCCTTCATGCCGCCCTTGCGGGGCGCGATCCTGCTGCTCGAGGACACCGGGGAGCGGCCCTATCGCCTGGACCGCATGTGGACCCATCTCGCGCTCGCCGGCGTGTTTCGCCACATCCGGGGCATCGCTCTGGGTGAGTTCTTCAAGTGCGAGGAGCCGCAGGCGAGCTACACCAGCGCCGATGTCCTCGCCTCGCTCGCCGCCGAGACAGGCCTGCCGTGCGCTGCAGGCTTCCCCATCGGACACGGGGCGCTCAACGAGGCGGTGCCGCTCGGGGTGCGGGTCAGGCTCGATGCGGATGCGCGCACTCTGAGCTTCCTCGAAGGGGCCGTCACGCCAGCCGCGGACTGAAGCGCCTCAGGCCGGCCGAGCGCTCTCGAGCAGCAGCTGTGCGTAGGTGCTCAGGCCCGGTGGGGCGGCGAGACGGCGCGAGAGGCGCCAGCCGGCGAGAGCGTAGCCCGTCGCGGCCAGCAGGCGCGGCACGATGACATACAGCGTCGCCGTGACCGCAATCAGATGAGCCCAGGGAGTCGCCACGCCGCCGCCCGCTGCGCCATCCCAGCGCAATGCCTCCAGTCCCTGCACCGAGGGAATCGCAATACCCGTCAGCGCCGAGGCAGGACCGTAGAGCATTATCAACAGAGTACGTGCGCTCGTCGCTGCGAGCGAGCCTGCGCTCCACCCGGCCAGGTCGTGCCGGATGAATGCCTGGAAGTAGACCCCGGTAATCAGGCCCAGCGCGGCGAGCGCCGCGCACAAGTGCAGCAGCCAGCGAGCCCGCAGCTCGAACAGCGGCTGCGCGCTCGCCCACCAGTCGCTCGCGAAGCGCGCAAGACCCGGAGCGAGCGGCGCGTTGAAGCGCGTCGAGTCAACCAGAAGCGCATCGGTCTCGCGCCGCAGCCAGCGTGAGTACAGCTTGCCGAACCAGAACTGCGCAAGCCACCCCGCGCCCGGCTTGCCGAGTGCCCGCGCGAGCGTGAGCCCGTAAACGAAGAGATTCCAGATGACAAGAGCGAGCAGCGGGAAGCTGAAGAGATTGATCCGGCGGCCGGCCAGCAGCGCCAGCACTAACCCGGCAACAAACGCAAGCGGCAGCATGGCATGCACCATGCGCGAGCCGCCGTCGGCGATCGTGAGCAGGTGCCCCACCGCCGGAGCGCGCGAGCGCAGCCGGCCGAGCAGGACCTCGGCGCGGCGCGCAAGAAAGCCTTCCGCCGCCTCCTGCAGCGGCTCTCCTGGATGCGGTTCAGGGGGTGGCGCGGAATCATCGAGCGCCGAGCGTGTCGCGCCGACCCGCTCCGCCCCCGGCAGCACCTGCTGGGAGCGATCGGTCTCCTCGACTGCCTGGATCAACAGGACCGTGCGCAGCGCCCGTGCTTGCATGGGTCTTGCTCCTTGCCCTCCTCCTAAAGAGGCAGCAACCAGCGCTCCTTCAGTCCGAGCGCCGCGCCGTGACGGCCGAGAGCGCGCCGCGCCCGGTCCGCTCGATCGTGAACTCGATTGGCCGGCAGCACACCTGACAGTCCTCCACATAAGAGGTCTCACCGGCGGTCAAGTCAACGCGCGTGTGCAACGGCTCGCCGCAATAAGGACAGCTCACGGTCACGAGCTCCTCGGGCAGCACGTGCTCGTTGAACACAGCTCCCGGCTCGAAGACTGGCTCAAGGCCGTAGATCCGGTCGATGTCAGCGGGGCTCAATGGCAGCGCGCGCTTGTGCACACGCCCGAGCCTCGCGGCGCGACGTCGCTTCATCTGCAGCAGTATCCGCGGAAGGCTAACCGGTGCTGAAAGCATGGCCATTGCGCTTGAGGAATTCAAGAGTGCACCTTGCGCGCGCCGCTTCAGGACAGCCCGATCCGTAGACGCGATAAGGCGAACAACGCTCGCGCGGTCCCCGGCATCTATAGGGGTGTGATCACTCGAGAGGCGCTATTGACAAGACGAGACGTACCGTCTAATCTATGTTCGGCCTCGAGATCAATGACGAGCTATCAACAACCGCAAGAGAGGACGCTCATGAACCACCCCCTGATGCACCGCAACCTTGCCTTGCTCTGCACCGCCTGCCTCGGCACGACGGTGGCGCTGGCCGCGGATCCCATCGCTCAGTCGGTCAAGCTGCGCTATCGCGCAGACGATCTTGACAAGCAGCACGTGGCGCAGCTCTACGCGCGCATCGAGACGGCCGCCCGCGTCGTGTGTGCGCCGCGAGATTCACGCGAGCTGTGGCGCCACAGGATGTTCCAGATCTGTGTCAACGACGCCATAGACCGCGCCGTGCAGCAGATCCATTCCGCGGACCTGACAGCCATCCACCTGGCCGACCACGAGCATGCGCTGGCGCCGCGCCTGTGATCCGTCCCGCCACGCAAGTGTCGGGTGCGAGGGGCGCAAGCCCCTCGCACCGGATGCCGGCGTCCTGACCCGTCTCACAGTCTGTAGGCTTGCTTCGGCAGCCTGTATGCCAGATCTGCTGCAATGCGCGCCGCGTCCTCCTCCTCGAGGCGATGCTCCGCCGTCAGCCGCGCGAGGAATGCGCAGTCGACACGGCGGGCGACATCGTGACGCGCCGGAATCGAGAGGAAAGCACGCGTGTCGTCGTTGAATCCCACCGTGTTGTAGAAGCCCGCGGTCTCGGTGGTCTGCTCGCGGTAGCGCATCATGCCTTCCGGGCTGTCATGAAACCACCACGCGGGCCCTAGCTTGAGCGCGGGATAGTGCCCGGCGAGCGGCGCCAGCTCGCGGCTGTAGGTCGTCTCATCGAGGGTGAACACGATGAGAGTGAGGCGCGGATCGTTGCCGTAGAGATCAAGCAGCGGCTTAAGCGCGCGCACGTACTCGGTCGGCATCGGGATGTCGGCACCCTTGTCGCGGCCGTACTGCGCGAACAGGCTGCGGTTGTGATTGCGCAGCGACCCGGGATGGATCTGCATCACCAGGCCATCCTCGAGGCTCATACGCGCCATCTCGGTCAGCATCTGCGCGCGAAAGAGCTCGGCATCTTGCGCCGTGCAGCTCCCCGAGACGACTCGTGCAAACAGCTGCCGGCACTCGAGCGCACTCAAGTCCGCAGTGCGCGCCGTGGGGTGGCCATGGTCGGTGGCGGTGGCGCCCAGGAGCTTGAATGCGGCGCGCCGGCTGCGATGGGCCTGCAGATACCCCTCCCAGGTGAGCACGTCTTCCCGGCTGAGCTCGCCGAACTCGTGCAGCGCGGCCCTGAACTGCTCGTGCTCGGGATCGACCACGACATCCGGCCGGTAGGTGGTGATGACGCGTCCGTGCCAGCCGCTTGCGAGGATCGCGCGGTGCTGCTCGAGCCGGTCGATCGGACTTTCGGTGGTGGCGAGCACCTCGATGTTGAAACGCTCGAACAGGGCGCGCGGGCGGAAGCCAGGGGTTGCGAGAGCCGCCGTGATCACGTCGAAGTAGTGATCTGCAGTCACCTCCTCGAGCAGCACGTCGATGCCGAACACAGACCCGAACACGTGGTTCAGCCACAGCCAGGAAGGCGTGCCCCGGAAGAGGTAGAAGTGACGCGCGAAGAGGCGCCAGGACTGGCGAGGATCGGTCATCGAGGGTGCCTGCCCCGCGGTGACGCCGAGGGCAGCGAGCGGTACGCCCTGGCTGTAGAGCATGCGTAACAAGTAGTGATCCGGGACCAGGAGCAGCGCGGTGGGATCGGCGAAGGGAGCGTTGCTCGCGAACCAGCCCGGGTCCGTGTGCCCGTGGGGGCTCACGATGGGCATGGTCCCGACGTGCGCAAACAGCCGCCGTGCGATCGCCCGGGTGCCCAGGTCGGCCGGGAACAACCGATCCTCATGTAGAACAAGCGGTCGTGACATAGTGCGCGCATAATGCGCCTTTGAAGGGCGCGCCGCTCCACCTCCTGTTGCCCAGGCAGCGCGCTTAGGTTGTACCCTTGTCTTGAGGCAAGCGAGTCTGATTCTTTCTCAGGCCACCCTCTCGCATGTAACCGCTGCAGTGCGCCGGCCCGCCTACGAGCGAGCGCGTATCGCCACGGGAATCGTGCATTTCGGCCCCGGCGCCTTTCACCGCGCGCACGTGGCCTGGTTCATCGAGCAGCTCCTGACGCACGATGCGCGCTGGGGGATCTGCGGCGTCTCGCTGCGCAGCGCAGAGCTGCGCGATGCGCTCGCCCCCCAGGACAACCTCTACACGCAGGTCAGCCTGGGAAGCGAGACCCCATACCAGGTGATCGGCGCGCTCATGCAGCTGCTGGTCGCCCCGGAGAGCCCTGAAGCGGTGCTGCAGCGGCTCGCCGACCCGGCCACGCGCATCGTCACGATCACCGTCACCGAGAAGGGCTACTGTCTGGATGGGTCTGGCAACCTGGACCTCGCTCGCAGCGATGTCCAGCGCGACCTGCGCCAGCCGTACGCCCCGGCCACCGTGCACGGCTACCTGCTCGAGGCCCTGCGAAGACGGCGCCTTGCGGGCCACGCACCGCTCACGATCATCAGCTGCGACAACCTGTCCGGCAACGGCCTGCTGCTGGGAAGGGCCGTGCGGCAGATGGCGTACCTGCTGGATCGGAGCCTGGCGCGCTGGATCGAGGAGCAGGTGCGCTTCCCGCGGACCATGGTGGACAGCATCACCCCTGCGACGACCGGTGCGCTGCGCGAACAGGTGACGGCGGCGCTGGGGCTCGAGGATCGCTGGCCAGTGCAGCGGGAGAGCTTCGTGGAATGGGTCATGGAGAGTCTCCCGGGAGAGGACGGGCCTGACTGGGCCCGCGCCGGGGTCATCCTCACCGATGATGTCGGCGCCCACGAGCGAGCGAAGTTGCGCTTGCTCAACGGGGCTCACTCCAGCCTCGCTTACATCGGCTTGCTGCGCGGGCACCGGACCGTGGCTCAAGCCATGGCGGACCCCGCCGTCGGCACCTTCGTCGAAACGCTCATGCGAGAGGACATCCTGCCCACCTTGCATGCACCGCGCGGCCTCGACCTCCCCCAGTACATCGACAGCATCCTCAAGCGCTTCCGCAATCCCGCGCTCGAGCACGCGCTCGAGCAAATCGCCTGGGATGGCTCCCAGAAGCTGCCGGTACGCCTCCTCGGAACCGTATCGGACACGCTCGCGGCGGGCCGCCCGCTCGAGCGCCTGTGCGTGCCGATCGCAGCGTGGATGGGCTTCGTGCGCTTGAAGGCTCGCGCGGCCGCCCCCTTGGTGGACCCTCTGGCCGAGCGTCTGCTCGAGCTGGGTCGCGCGAGCCAAGGCCAGGCTGCCTCGGATCTGCCGGCCTTTCTGGCTCTGCCCGGCGTCTTCCCCGCCGCCCTCGCTGCCAGCGAGCCTTTCCGCAAGGCGCTCGCGCACGCCTACGATATGCTTGCGCGCGAGGATTCATCGCTCGGCCGCGCGCTTGGCTAGAATGCGCCAGGTGCGCATGCCTTCGAAGGTGACGGGTGCGCAGCTGACGGAAAGCTCACACCTGACATGTCCGACAAACCATCCCGAACTCTCAAGGTCGTCTGCTTCGGCGAAGTCCTGCTGCGGCTGGCAGCACCAGATCATCAGTTGCTGCTGCAGACACCGCAGCTGTGCGTGCACATCGGCGGAGCCGAGGCGAACGTGGCGGTCTCGCTGGCCCAGCTGGGTCACGAGGTTGTGATGGCAAGCGTCCTGCCGGAGAGCCCCCTGGGCAAGGCCTGTCTCGGGGAGCTGCGCCGCCACGGCGTCGACACCGCAGGCATCCGTACCGCCCCGGGACGCGTGGGGCTGTACTTCCTGACCGTGGGGGCGGGGCACCGACCCTCGCAAGTGCTGTACGACCGCGAGGCCTCGGCATTCGCGCTCGCGCCCCCTGACCTCATCGACTGGGACACCGTGTTCGGCGGCGCAGGCTGGTTCCATCTCTCCGGCGTGACCCCTGCGCTCGGGCGGCGTACCGCAGACTCGGCGGTACGCGCCGTACGCCACGCGCGCGCGCACGGCCTGCGCGTATCCTTCGATTGCAACTATCGCGCGAAGCTCTGGGAGAGCTGGCGGGGCGAGGCGCCCTCGATCCTGCGCGAGATCGTGAGCGAGGCCGAGCTCCTGTTTGCGCAGGAGAAGGACATCGAGCTGATCCTGGGAAGAGATTACAGCGCGACCCCGGCGCCCGGGCGCTTCCAGCAGGCGGCAGAGGAGATGCTCGCGGCCTTTCCACGCCTTGTTCAGGTGGCAAGCACGGTGCGGGAGGCGCGCAGTGTTGACAGTGCCGCGCTGTCGGGGGTGTCCTGCTCGCGCGATGGGCTATGCCGGACCCGCACCTACTCGATCGAGCGGATCGTCGATCGCATCGGCAGCGGGGATGCCTTCGCCGCGGGGCTGCTGCACGGATTGAAGTCAGGGCTCTCGCAGGCGGCAGCGCTCGACTTCGGGGCGGCCGCGGCGTGCCTGAAGCACTCGATCCCCGGGGACTTCAACCTCTCGAGCGCAGAGGACGTCCAGAGCCTGCTCGATGACGCGGGATTCGCGGTAAGGCGCTGACCGGATGAGCTTGACCCAGCCCGCTGTGATCGAGGAGATCCTCAGACGCTCGCCGGTACTGCCGGTTGTCACGATCGCGGATGCGACGACGGCCCCCGACGTGGCCCGTGCGCTGGTACGGGGCGGTATCCGCACCATCGAGGTCACACTGCGCACCCCGGCCGGGCTGCCCGCGCTGCAAGCCATTGCGCGCGAGGTCCCCGAGATCGCCCTCGGGGCCGGCACCGTGCTCTCTGCCGCCGATCTGCGTGCCGCGGCGGATGCCGGCGCCTCCTTTGCGGTCTCTCCAGGGTCCACTCCTGCCCTGCTCGAGGCCGCCGCCGCAGGTCCTCTGGCCTACTTGCCCGCGATCGCGACCGCATCCGAGCTGATGCTGGGACTCACGGCCGGCTACCATTGCTTCAAGCTCTTCCCGGCCGCCGCGGTGGGCGGGATCGCGCTGCTGAAGTCATTGGCGTCGCCTTTCCCGCAGGCGCGCTTCTGCCCGACCGGCGGGATCTCGCAGGAGAATCTCAGGTCGTACCTCGATCTGCCGAACGTGCTGTGCGTGGGCGGCTCCTGGCTCGCCCCCCCTGCGCTCATCGCGAGTCGCGACTGGGATCGCCTCGAGGCCCTCGCCGCACACGCGGCTCGCTCGCGCCCGCCGTGAGCACCCCATCAAGTTGCTGTCTGAAGGACATCTGAAGTATGCCAAGTGGCCGGACCGTGAAGCTCGTAGTCATTTGCATCGCCCTGGCGACTGCGCTGACCGCATGCAGCGCGGGCGGCAGCGCGACCGCACCGGCAGGCGTGCGCATCGATGGCGTCTGGAGGTTTGATCAGAGCGCGAGCGATGATCCGCAGAAGGTCATCGATCAGCTGCGAGCCGCAGCCGAGAAGAACTCGCGCCGCCGGCCAGCCACGCAGTACCCCCCGACGATGGGCCGCCACCGCGGGCCTCCCCAGGAGCCCTCGCCCACTCAGCAGGAAGACGAGGTGGCTGCCGGTCTGCGGCCGACGGGCCCCGAGGCGGCTGCCAACTCTCCGACGATGCACGCGGTGATGTCATTCATCACGCGCGGTGACTACCTGACCGTGCGACACGACTCGGATCGCTTCGTGCTCGACTACGGCGGCCCCCAGCGCAGCTTCACGCCGGGCGCGAAGAGCGTAGTGTCCGCAGACACCGGGGTCGCCGACCAGGTAACAGGCTGGAAGGGCAAGGAGTATGTCATCGACATCAAGCCCCAGGTCGGCCCGTCCATCACCGAGGTGTACAGCCTGTCCGAGGACCAGCAGCACCTCATCGCCAGGCTGCA
>Ga0123356_10004474_pt1 | contig 14440 bp, 13 predicted proteins | sample TergutEmb28metaG_2_FD_92546 | JGI IMG/M metagenome (GOLD analysis project Ga0123356, IMG submission 92546) | Embiratermes neotenicus P3 segment gut microbial communities from Petit-Saut dam, French Guiana - Emb289 P3 | ecosystem: Host-associated > Arthropoda: Insects > Digestive system > Gut ...
CGGGGCATTCTTGGATCGTTCATCCACGGAGGAACGACTCTGCCTACTTGTGCAACTGATGTAGGCGGTTCAGAGGTGGGTCTGGGTTTTTGGCGTGGCGTTCGTAGGGTCCCTGGCCCCCGAGGCCACCGTGGGGTCGATGGTAGTTGTGGGAGTCCTCCCGATCGTCCATGAGGGCCCCGTCGAGGAGGAGCCGGTAGGAATCTTCGGCCTCGATGAGGTGGGAGCGCCCCACTTTGCCGTTCAGCCTGGGGGTGCGGGCCTTGATGTGGTTGTGGCCGATGCCCTTGTCGAGCACGTGGTGATGGAACGCTCGAGGACGTATTCCACGAACTGGATGGCCGTCTTCTGTTGACCGTCGCGTAGATGCGCAGCCCGTTGCCCGGCCCGAAGTGGTAGTGGTGGCGCATGCGACGACGAGCTCGGTGAGGAAGGGCCTTCATATCGGGTAGCGCCGCTTGGGTCGCCAGCCCACAATCGTTGTGGAGCCCCGCCAGGTGCCCCTGGCTGCCGTGGGGCTAATCAAGCGTTTGCAAATAGGACAGCCGGAACTCAGGCATCCTCCTCCCAAACTATTTCGGCTTTGGCAATGTCCGACACACCGCCATTCCATTTGACCTTGCCGCGCGCCACCCAATCGAGAAAATTCTGTGCTTCCCCGATTGTTAGAAAGGCCGCCGCCTTCTGAGACGGCATCCTGGCGGTATATGGGTGGTCCATGGAGTAACGCCCAACGTACCCCGTAGGAGTTTTGATAACGAAGCAACCGCTCTTTGGTTTTCTAAAGATCCGCATTGGCTTTTGCTCTTCTGTTGTGTGTGTGTGTAGTTGCTAGTCTGTCTGACCCGCCGTGACGGCGTTCGGGAAGGCACCGAGAGTGGACCGAGCACCACGGATAATGTTCAGTTCCTTCGGTCTGGTCCTTACCCCATCCGACGGTGGGGTCGCCTTCGCCTCCGAGCAAGTAGCGTCGCACCATGCCTGAAGAGACAGACCCGTTTCTTCTCCAGCACCAGATCATTGGTACGCTGAGTAGTCACGACGCCAACTGGGCCAAGCGATTTTCCTCGTTGAAGGCTGCGCAGGCCGCCGCGGCTGAGCTGTGGGCAGGTACCGACCCCGAAACGGTCCGTCAAGAGATCACTACATGCCTACGGGCGAGAGGTGGGTTCGTCGGCCTTCCGACGAAAGCTGGATGCACCTAGCCTTTCCACCGACCAACCAGCCGGGCTAATTCAGCTGATGGCGGATCCGCCTAGTCGACCGCACCCATGACCTAAAGTAGCCGACCCGCCACCCTGGGCGAACGAGATATTTGCGCCGGACGGTTCCGCCGCCGCCTGGTTCGCGGGTCAGTGCCGCTTGTAGACTCAGGCCCCATCCGGCAGAGATAGGAAAGGTTTGTGAAAGGTCTAGCGGGATTGTTGTTTATTTTCGCGATCGGCATGATAGCGAACGCCATCGCTGGCCGCTGGGCCTTTAACTTCTCGGATCGGGGCGGCAGCTGGGTGGTACTCGACCTCCTCGTAGCTGCCGGCTGCGTCCTCGGCGCGCGGAGCCTGTGGAGGCGTGAGGAACTCAAGCGCTAACGACGCTGACCGATAGATTCGATGTGGACGAGCGCCCTCCGACACGAGTCCTCCGCTCAGGCCGACGGTCTCTCAGGGCTCCACACAAAGGCCCTGGTAGATTCTTCAGCGAACGCATGTTCGCAGACGAGGCGATTGCAGGCGAGGCGAATACGGAGGCAAGATCTCAAGATCCCAAGATCTCAACGTTGTGAAGAGAGGTGCACAGCTTGAGATCTTGAATTCTTGAAATCTTGGGTCACTCGTCGTCTTGGATCATCCAGCCGTGGCGGGTCTTGTGACTCTTCAAGCCCAGCTGTTTGCGGGCTCGACCGAGGGTGGCGGTGGGGATCCCCGTTTCGTTCGCAGCCTCGATGAGGTCGGCGGCTGGAACCACTCCAGGATGCTCTGCTCGCCACGCGCTGAGCCAGGCGACGGCTTCGCCGAGCGCTGTAGTCTCGCCGCCGGCCAGAAGCTCTGCGGCGCTGCGACGGTCTGCCTCGCGGTCCCATTCGATGCGGGCGACACCCAGATAGGGGACGTCGACCAGGTTGTAGCCCCACGTTGGCGCTTCCAGAGCCAAGTTGGACTTGACGGTTGCCAGGAGGCGATGGTCTACGTCCTCGGGGTCGCGGATCACGGCGTACGCGGCGCGGGCGGCGCCAATGATTCCGATCGACCCACCACCGCGGTACAGGGCGGGGGTTCCGGCCGCCTTGTTGTGATGCCGGATGAGGATCACAGCGGCCCCGGTGCGGGCGGCTGCAGCTGCAAGGACGGCGAGTAGTCGGCGCACGGATTGGTCCTTGTGCGAGTCGACCCGGTCCGATAGGTACGCGGCGAGCACGTCGACGACGACCATGGCGGCCGCCGTGCGGTTGATGAGAGAGGCGATCCAGGCGATGTCCTCTGGGAGGATGACCGGCCGAAGAATGGGTCCGTGTTCGCCTTCTACCTCCCGTGCGGCGACGCAGACGCAGCGTTCGAGGTCAGCCCCGGCGGCCTCGAGACGGGGCCTGATCGTGTCGCCCCAGCCGTCCTCAGCCGACAGGAGCAGTACCGAGCTTGGAGAGCTACCGGGCTGACCGTCCGGCCACGAATCGCCACGGGTAACTCGGGCAGCGAGGTCGAGGGTAAGCGTCGACTTCGCCGTGGCGGGGTCGCCTTCGATCACGGTGAGCTTGCCGGCCGGTACCCGGCCGGGCCACACCCACCGGACCGTTTCTCTGGGGATCATCGAAGCGGGACGGACGGCCCACATTCCCCCGTGGTCGGATGGGTCAGCTAAAATAGATTGCGACACTTCGAGAACCTCCACTTCTCGTTTGAGTCCTTCGAACCCCTCGGCGCCCACCGGGGGGTTCTTTTTCAGGACTTCTCGGCTGCGGTACGCGGCTTCCGACCTTTGACGGCGACGACCCGGTCGGGCATCACCGACCGCCACTGGCGGCACGGTCCTCCGGTGAGTGTGATAGACCCGTCTCGCCCGAAGCCGCGTACGGTCCAAATGCCCCGTCGCCCGATGATCCGGACTGTTGTTCCGATCGCGGGCAAAGAGTCCTCGGAGTCCCTGATCACAGCCCGACCTCAGGACCCTCCGGGCTGAGATGGGCAGCGCTATCAGGTTCGACGGCCGGCGAGAAACCCACCGCAATAAACCGATCGAGCGGGTCGACAAGCACCACGCGTGCGAACCGCTGGTAGGCCCGATACTGGCGGGCGTCGAGGCGCAGCGCACCGGGCCCCGATCGTGCCGCGGCGACCAGGACCGCGCCGTCTTCAGTACGGGAACACAATTCGCAGCGATCCAGCAGGCCCAAGACCCGGAAGGTGTCGGGCGGGGGCTGCTCGTCTGGTAGGGCGCGGATAGCCCGGTGCACGTCGACCACCAATGCGCCCAGATCGGCCTCGATGGCGAGGACCGGACTTAGTTGGAGGTGCCCGTCGGGACTGAAGAGCTCAGGGGCCGTCCGAGCGGTTTTGCGAAGCGACCAAGAGAGGGCTCCGGCCACTTCGGCGGCGCGGTCGATCGCCTCGACATCACCATGGGGATCGGGGTCCCCCAGAAGCCAGTCCTCGACGGCAAGGAGCGTGTCGGCCACCTCGTTGGAGGGATCGAGCAAGACGGATGCGCCCTGAGAGGGGTTCACTTGACGCTCCCATTCGCGGTCGACGCCTTGAGCAGACGGCGGACCTCCGTGACGTCCCGGTCGAGCAGGTTTGCGGCCCGTTCGGCCGACACCTCGGCGGCCAAGGCCACCACCGCGTGGTCCACGGCGGCCTGAGCGGCGGCAACCTTGCGGTCTTGGTCAGCTAAAACTTCAGCACGCCGCGCTAGCGCCTGTTCGAGTCGAGTGACCGCCCGACCGTGAGCAGCGTCAAGCGAGGCCAGGGTGCGTTGGGCATCGCGCACCTCGGGGCGTAACGACATGGTGACCTCCTCCGGTGAGCCCGTCCGATGCAGGCCCTCCATAGAGAAGGCGGAGCGTCATACCGGCTATCGCCCGATCCGGGTCGTTGGCACCGCCCTGAACGTGAGCGCCGTGCTGCCGACAACTACCCGCCGGTCTTGGAAACTGATCTGGCAAGGCGACGAAGCTCGTCGACAGAGAGACCCGTCGCGCGGATACCGAGCGGCCCGAAGGACAGCATCCGCTGCGAGGCGACCGCCAACTTCAGGCGGGCGACCTCCACGGCCGTGTCCTGCGCGGTGGCGGTGTCCCGCAGCGTGGCGAGCGCAGCCTCAACAGCCGGTCGGGCCCGGAGAGCGCTTGCCTTGGACTTGGCGTCCGCGACGGTGCGGAACCGCTGTTTGGCGCAGGCCTGCTTCCACCGGTGGGGGCCCAGCCCGCCTGTGGCAGCAACCACCCGCCGCCGGGCTCGCCCTACCTCCAGGGATTGCAGATCGCGGGCCTCCTGCCAAGCAAGGTGAGCGGCCTCCCAGCGCTCAAATTTCTCAGCCAGCTCCTCTGCAACAGCTTCAAGCTCCGGCCGCACTTTCACCGCCCCAGACATATCACCCACCGCCGACATCCAACCCCTGCCAAAATTCACGCCAGCAAGCCTCAACACCCCCGAACCCCTCAAGGCTCCCAACCCGGACCTTGGACCTTACACGGTCGGCATTCGAGGACCAATCGGCCCGAGATAGCCGGTATCAGCCCACGGCTATTGGGTGGGAGCGAAGTTATCGCTCCTGCGAGGAGCAGCGATGATCTCGATCCGCAGGATCAGCCTGGGCGGCGGTTACCGCTATCTGATGGAGTCGGTCGCCGCGGGTGACGGAGCAGCCCTGCACAGCAACGGCCTGGCCCGCTACTACGCCGAATCGGGGGCCCCGCCGGGCGTGTTTCTCGGCGCTGGTCTGGTCGATCTCGACGGCGGACGAGGCGTCGAGCCGGGTTCGCTGGTGACGGAACAGCACTTGGAGAACATGCTCGCCGCCTGTGTTGACCCCATCAGCGGCGAGGCAGTTGGTACGACTCCCCGGGCGCCCGCTGGTGCGGTACCAGTGGCCGGGTTCGACCTGACCTTCAGCCCGCCGAAGTCGGTATCGGCTGCCTGGGCTTTGGCCGACGAAGGCACCAAGACGGTGATCTACGAGTGCCACCGCAAGGCGATCGAGTTCGTGGTCAGCTTCGCGGAGCGGGAGGTCTTCCGCTCCCGCTCGGGGGCCAACGGGATCGTGGAGGAAGACGTCACCGGCGTCGTCTCCGCAGCGTTCACCCACTGGTCGAGTCGTTCAGACGACCCCCAGTTGCACGACCACCTGGTGGTGTGGAACCGGGCCAAATCCGTCGCCGATGGTCGGTGGCGGACCCTGGACTCCCGTGCGATCTTCAAAGCCACCACCACGCTCTCCGAACTGCATCAAGGTGTGCTTTCCGATCTGCTCACCGACGCGCTCGGCGTCGGCTGGGAGCCGCGCACCCGACGCCATTCCGACAAGGTTCGCTTCGAGATCAGCGGTGTCCCCGAGACCCTGATGGCCGAGTTCTCCCAGCGAGCCGAACAGATCGACCAGTGGCGAACCGAGCAGGTGGCTGCGTTCGTTGTCGCCCACGGTCGCCAACCCACACCCGTCGAGCACATCCGTATACGCCAGCGAGGGACACTGGCTACTCGACCCGACAAGACCCACGCCAGCCTCGCGGAGCTCACCGAAGACTGGCGTCATCGTGCCGACCCCCATGTCCAAGGGGACGCTCAGGTCGCCTGGGTGACCAGCCTCAAGGACCGCAATGACCTCCCCCTTCTGCGGGCCGACGACCTGGATGAGTCGATCCTGGCCGACGCGGCTGAGGCTGTGCTCGGGGACGTCTCGGAACGCCACGCCACATTCGGCCGGATGAACCTCCTGGCCGAAACCCACCGCATTCTCCACGGCGTCCGGTTCGCCTCCCCACAGGATCGCGTGGCGGTCGCCGAGCGGATCACCACCCTGGCTACCCACCAGTCTCTGCCCCTGGTTCCCGCGAGCGCTCACCACACCCCGGTGGTGTATCTGCGAGCCGACGGTACCTCGCGGTTGCAACCAGGAAGCCGCGCCGTCTACACCTCCCAGGCACTCCTCGACGCCGAGCGACGCCTGCTTGAAGCCGGGAGAACCAAGAGTGGGCCGACCGCGGGGATCGGCACCGTGGCTGCAGTCACCGAACAGAACCTGCCCGGACGCACCTATGGGCTGAGCGTCGATCAAGCCCTCGCGGTCGAACAAATCGCCGCCTCCGGACGGGTCCTCGACGTGTTGGTCGGACCAGCCGGAACGGGTAAGTCGACAACCATGGCGGGGTTGCGGGCAGTCTGGGAAACCGAGCACGGTCCCGGCTCGCTGATCGGTCTCGCCCCCTCGGCAGCCGCTGCGGAAGTCCTTGGCGACGAGCTGGGCATCGACACCGACAACACCGCTAAGTGGCTCACGGAGTGGCGGCGTATCCCCGAGCTTGCCCTCCACCGGGAGCGGCTCGCCCGGCAACTCGACCGGGCGCCCCATGCCGGTGCGAAGTTGGGGCGAGCCGTCGATGAGCTGGACCGGGCTATCGAGGCGCGCCGCCTGCACCCCGATCAGCTCGTGCTCGTCGACGAGGCCAGTCTGGCCGGGACATTCGCCCTCGACGAACTGGTCAGCGCCGCCGCCGACGCGGGGGCGAAAGTACTGTTGGTAGGGGACTGGGCCCAGCTCAGCGCCGTCGACGCCGGCGGGGCCTTCGATCTAGTGGTCCGCGACCGCGGCAACCAGGCTCCCGAGCTGTCCGACGTGCGCCGCTTCACCAACGCGTGGGAGAAGACCGCCAGCATCGAGCTCCGCCTCGGGGACGAGGCAGCTATCGAGACCTACGACAGTCACGGGAGGATCGCCGGGGGAACGCGGGAGGAGATGCTCGACCGGCTCTACCGGGCGTGGAAGTCCGACGTCGACACCGGCAAAACCAGCCTCATGATCGCTGGTGACGCGGTCACGGTGGCCGAACTGAACCACCGGGCCCGGACCGACCGGGTGGCCGCCGGCCAAGTCCGCCCCGACGGGCTGATCGTCGCAGACGGCCACACCGCTGCGGTCGGTGATCTGGTCGTGACCCGGCAAAACAACCGACTCCTCGCGACCCGAAGGAGGTGGGTGAAGAACGGGGACCGCTGGGCTGTCACAGCCACCAATCAGGATGGAAGCATGACCGTGCGGCGGACCAACGGCGCTGGCGAGGTGGTGTTGCCCTCTGACTACGCCGCCCACCATGTGGAGCTGGCGTATGCCAGCACCGCTCATCGAGCCCAGGGCCGCACCGTGGATACCGCGCATGCCATGGTTTCTCCCACTACGACCCGTGAGGTCCTGTACGTCTCGGCCACCCGGGCCCGCCAGCTCAACCAGCTTTATGTCGACACGAGCTACGACCCCGACCCGGCCACCGGCCACGAAGAAATGGCACAACCCCAGACTGCTCGGGACGTCCTCGCTTCGGTGCTCTCCCGCGAAGGCGCCGACCTGTCCGCCCACGAGACCCGACGCCGCGCCCAGCGCCAGGCAGACGACTTCACCTCGCTAGCGAGCGAGTACCAGACCCTCGCTCGGGAGGCTCAACGGCAACGTTGGGACGACGTGCTCGACCGGTGTGGTCTCAGCGATATCGAGCTTGAGATGGTCCGGTCGAGCGAGGCCTACGGGCCGCTCATGGCCGCCTTGCGTGATGCCGAAGCCCGCGGCCTGGACATCGACACGGTGCTGCCCCGGCTCATCGCGGCGAGGAGCTTCGACGCCGCCGACGACCCCGCATCCGTCCTGCACGGCCGAGTAGACCGATGGATTGCCACAGCCGGCACGCGACGCCAGCCAGCCGACCACCTGATCGCCGGCCTGATCCCACGCGCCCAAGGCGTCACCGACCCGGACATGGGCCGAGCGCTCGCCGAACGGGACGAGACGATGGAACAGCGTGCCGTGCACTTGGCTAAGCACGCGATCGAGCATCGACAGGTGTGGGTCCAGCGACTCGGCGGCCCACCCCCCAACCTGGGTGGGCGCCAACAGTGGATGCGAGCCGTGGCGACCGTCGCCGCCTATCGAGAGCGGTGGGGTGTCGGCAACGACCATCGCCCACTCGGACCCGAGACGGCGGTCAAGACCATTGAGGGGCTCGGCCACCGAAAGAGAGCCCAAGCTGCCGTCGAGGCAGCGCTTCGTCTCGCGGGCCAAACGGACACCGCACAGCAGGAGACTGCAATCGTCGTGCCCGAGAGGGGGATCGAACTATGACCGCTGTGCTTGTGATCTTCTTGCTCGCTTTCGTGGTCTGGACCGTGAAACGGATCGTCCGTTCCCGGCGGCAACGCAGCCACGTTCGCACACGGTCTGGTCGAATCGTTCATTGCCGGAAACGACAAACGGCGGCTCTACAAGCACGGGAACTGGCTCGACGGATCATCGAGGACGATGCAGATCCAAGCGTTCACGTTGCGGCTGGCGTCATCCTGCAACCGGGGGAGGGTGCGTGGGGGCGGGCTCGGGCTCGACTCGCTGTGCGTACCACCCAGGAGGCCTGGAGTGCCGACACTTGCGTGAGCCTGCTCGGCCGGCGTGCGAGAAGCGTCTCGACGAGGGCCACTGGCGGGCGCTGGGCGGACGACGGCACGATCGACTGGCTGATCACCTCCCAGCGCATCGTCGGACGCCTGCCCGCCACCAGTCAGATGATCTCTGTGTGGTGGTCCGGCCTCGCCGGCGTCGATATCGACCTGAAGCACGGGCGGATCGTGCTCAACGGCAGCAACGGGTGGACCGGCATGCTTATCGGCCCCACGATCGCCCCGATAGCCGTGACCGCCATCGCAATGTGCCACGGACTTGAGGCCTTGCTAGTCCACCCGGGACTGAAGATGCTTGGTCAAGATGCTCTGCAGCAGCGCCCCCTCCCTCGGCAGCCGGAGGCGCTGGGCGAAGGCGCCACGATCATCAGTCTGTCGACACGCAGGCCGACCGCGTGAAGGTCGAGAGGTGATCCGAGACCTCGACGGTCACGGGCGTACGGCTACCGGCAGCGAGGGAGCCACCGGGTGCTCCTCCACCAGAACTACCCGGATGGGCGTGTAGTAGTGGCGGGCAACGAGGGCACCGACATGCCCACTGGTAGCCTGACGGCTATCTACCCGCTAGGCGGGCTCGAACCTCCAGGCCGGAGATGAGGAGGACCTCGTGCGGTACACAGTGATCTACGAGCAAGGGGACACCGGCTGGGGCGTCTACGTTCCTGACCTGCCTGGGTGCGTCGCAGTCGGGGAGAGTGACAGCGAGGCCGAAGAGTTGATCGTCGAGGCCATCTCCGCGTATCTCGATGATCTTCGTGAAGCCGGACAGCCGATGCCCCAGCCGCGCAGCGCCACAGGGCTCGTCGAGGTCGCCTAAGAGCAGGGACCGAGGTTCTGCTGTGTCGGAGGAGGCCATCAGGAACCACGGAGCGTTCATCTGGTCCGTTGCCGACCTCCTGCGTGGCGATTACAAGCAGTCCGAGTACGGCAGGGTCATCCTCCCCTTCACGGTGCTGCGACGCTTGGACTGCGTCTTGGAGCCGACGAAGGCGAAGGTCCTCAAGCGGGCAGAGCAGCTCCGGGTGCGGGGGATCGGAAACGTCGGCCCGGTTCTGGAGGGCATCACCGGCCACGACTTCTACAACACGTCTCCTCTGGACCTGCGCAAGGTCCTCGACGACCCGGCCAACGCGGCGGACAACCTGGAGATCTACGTCCGCAGTTTCTCGCCCGTGGCGCAGGACATCCTCGACAAGTTCGACCTCGACGCCCAGATCCACCGCTTGGCCCGCTCTGACCTGTTGTACCTGGTGCTGTCGAAGTTCGTGGAGATCGACCTACGCCCCGAGACGGTGTCCAACCTGGAGATGGGCGCCATGTACGAAGAGCTCATCCGCCGCTTCTCCGAACTGTCGAACGAAACCGCCGGCGAGCACTTCACCCCACGCGAGGTCATCCGCCTCATGGTCAACCTGCTCTTCGCGGAAGACGACGAGGCTCTCTCGAAGCCGGGCGCGGTCCGAACGATCTACGATCCGGCGTGCGGCACCGGTGGGATGCTGTCGGTCGCCGAAGACCACCTCCGCCATCTCAACCCTGGCGCTCGCCTTGAATCTCACGGCCAGGAGCTCAACGCCGAGACTTACGCTATCTGCCGCTCCGACATGATCCTCAAAGGCCAGAATGCCGGGCGGATCAAGCTGGGCAACAGCTTCATCGAGGATGGTTACCCGACGACCCGCTTCGACTACCTCCTTGCCAACCCACCGTTTGGGGTCGAGTGGAAGAAAGTCCAAAGCACCGTCACGGCTGAGCACGACAAGCAGGGCTTTGACGGCCGCTTTGGTGCCGGCCTACCCCGGATCAACGACGGGTCCTTCCTCTTCCTCCAGCACATGATCTCCAAGATGAAGCCTGTCGAAGAAGGCGGCAGCCGCCTAGCGATCGTGTTCAACGGCAGCCCGCTTTTCACCGGCGCCGCGGGATCGGGCGAGTCGGAGATCCGCCGCTGGATTATCGAGAACGACTGGCTCGAAGCGGTCGTCGCCCTGCCCGACCAGCTGTTCTACAACACTGGGATCAGCACCTACTTCTGGGTCGTCACCAACCGTAAGAGCCCCGAGCGCCAAGGCAAGGTGCAGCTCGTCGACGCCCGGGAGTACTGGGTCAAGATGCGCAAGAGCCTCGGGGACAAGCGCAAGGAGATTTCGGCCGGCCAGATTGACGAGATCACGCGCCTCTACGCGGTCTTCGAAGAAGGGGAAAAAGTCAAGGTTTTCCCCAACACAGCCTTCGGCTTCCAAAGAATTACCGTTGAACGGCCTCTCCGTCTGCGCTGGGAAGTGACGGAGTCGACCGTTGAGCAGGTGCATCTGGCGAAGGCGTGGGCGAAGCTCGACCCAGCCGATCAGGACAGCCTCATGTCCCGGCTCACTGATCTGGTTGGCACTGTCGCCGAGGACTTCAACGCGATACCGCGGAAACTAGGCACCGTCCCCAAGCCCATCGAGAAGGCCGTCCGTGACGCCGTCGCGGTACGTGACTCGGAGGCGCCGGTCGTCACCGACCGCAAGGGCAAGCCCGAGGCTGACTCGGAGCTGCGAGATAACGAGAACGTCCCCCTCCCCGTCGTCGGCGTCATCTGGGCCGAGGACCCCGCCCAGCGACTCGCTAGCCTTGAGTATCGCTCCGCAGTCGATGATTACATGACCACGGAAGTGCTCCCCTATGTCCCCGAGGCGTGGGTCGATCACACTAAGACCAAGCTCGGCTACGAAATACCCCTGACCCGCTACTTCTACAAGTATGTCCCGCCCCGCCTCCTCACTGAGATCGACGCCGAAATTAAGACGCTCGAAGCTGAGATACAGGCTCTACTCAGCGAGGTAACTGAGTGAGAGAAGAGCGACCTCTGCGCGCATTTGCGGAAGTCGCTCTCGGTCGACAGCGCTCGCCACAGCACGAGAGCGGTCCGTGGATGGTGCCTTACCTCCGAGCTGCGAATGTCAAGGACGGCACCCTCGAGCTTGACGACGTGCTAGAGATGAACTTCACCCCCGCAGAACAGGAAGTATTCTCTCTCCGCTACGGAGACGTACTCGTCACTGAAGGCTCTGGAAGTCTTCGGTCGGTCGGCGCCTCAGCTGTCTGGAATGACGAATTGCCGGGACCGGTCTGCTTCCAGAACACTCTCCTGCGGCTTCGGCCGAGGTTGGGAACTGACCCAAGATTCCTCGCGTGGTGGGCTAGGTATGCTTTTGCTGATGGACTGTTCGCAAGCATTGCTAGCGGCGCAAACATCTATCATCTTTCGGCCGAACGAGTTCGCTCGCTACGGATGAGACGTTTTGTTCTCGCGGAGCAGCGTGCCATCGCCGACTACCTCGACGCAGAGACCGCGCGCATCGACATACTTGTTGGTACGACCTCGCTCGTGGGGCAGGTGGGGGGCTTGCTTGGTCGGCAGGCGGCTCTGCTCCAAGAGCGCAGGCAGGCCTTGATCACCGCGGCTGTGACTGGCCAGCTGGAGATTTCAGGGGTCCCGGTGTGAAGCCGGATGAGCGCGCGTTTGAGGATTCAATAGAGGCCTACCTGCTCGACGCGGGCGGGTACACGAAGTCGGCGGCGTCGAATCTCGATCCTTTTCTGGGTTTGGATACCGCGGAGCTCTACGCCTTCATTGGTGCGACTCAGCCGAATGAGTGGACGAGGTTGTTGGGCCGCTATGGCAACGATGCCGACGCTGCCCAGCGCGGGTTCGTGCGGCGCCTCGCGGGTGACCTCGATGAGCGGGGGACTGTCGATGTCCTCAGACACGGCGTCGTCGATCTCGGGGTGACGATGCGGTTGGCGTTCTTTCGGCCAGCGCACCAGCTGACGCCGGAGCTCCAGGCCCGCTACGACGCGAACCGGGTGACGGTCACGCGCCAGCTGGCCTACGAGCCCGAAAGCAACAAGACGCTGGATGTCACCCTGCTGGTGAACGGGATTCCGACCGCGACCGCAGAGTTGAAGAACCCGTTGACAGGGCAGACCGTCGAGCACGCGATCGCGCAGTACCGGGCCGATCGCGACCCGAGGAATGTCACTCTGTCGAGGCGGGCGGTGGTGCACTTCGCAGTGGACCCGGAGCGGGTGGCGATGACCACGAGGTTGGCTGGGCGGTCGACGAGGTTCTTGCCGTTCAACCTGGGGAACAACACCGGGGCCGGTAACCCGCCCAACCCGGCCGGGCACCGGACCGCCTACTTGTGGGAGCGGGTGTGGACCAAGGACGCCTGGATGGACCTGCTGGGCCGGTTCATTCACGTCGAACGCCCCGCCGGCGCCACGGCGTCGAAGAGGCGAGGGGCCGAGGTCGTGATCTTTCCCCGCTATCACCAGTGGGACGCTGTCCTCGCGCTCGAAGCAGATGCTAGGGCCAGCGGTGCTGGCCAGAACTACCTGGTTCAACACTCGGCCGGATCGGGCAAGTCCAACACGATCGCCTGGCTGGCCCATCGACTGTCGACCTTGCACGACAGTGCCGACCGGAAGATTTTCGACAAGGTCGTCGTGATCACCGACCGGCTGGTGCTGGACCGCCAGCTGCAGGACACGATCTACCAGTTCGAGCACGCACGGGGGGTGGTCGAGAAGATCGACGAGTCCTCTCAGCAATTGGCTGATGTGCTGGCTGGTGAGCAAGCCCGCATCGTCATCACCACGCTCCAGAAGTTTCCGTTCGTGATCGGCAAAATCGGCGAGCTGCCGCAACGGAACTACGCGGTGATCGTCGACGAGGCCCATTCCTCCCAGGGTGGCGACGCGGCCAAGGACCTCAAGCTCGTGCTGGGCGCCAGCGGGGAGACGGAGTTGACAGCGGCCGAAGCCGAGGACGCGGGATTCGTGGCCGCTGCTGTGGATCCCGTCGAGGAGGAGTTGGCAAAAGCTGTGGGGGCGAGAGGGCGGAAGTCAAACCTGTCGTTTTTCGCCTTCACGGCCACACCTAAGGCCCGTACGTTGGAGCTGTTCGGGCGGCTCGATCCGGCCACTGGGAAGCACGAGCCGTTCCACTTGTACTCGATGCGCCAAGCGATCGAGGAAGGCTTCATACTCGACGTCCTGCGCAACTACGCGACCTACAAGACTTACTGGCACATTGAGAAGACCGTCCGCGACGACCCCGAGTACCAAGGGCGCAAGGCCAAGCGGGCCATCGCCCAGTTCGTCTCGCTACACCCGACGAACCTGGCCCAGAAGGCCGAGATCATCGTCGAGCACTTCCGTACACACATCGCGGTCAAGATCGGTGGGCAGGCGAAGGCCATGGTCGTCACCTCCTCCCGGTTACACGCTCTGCGCTACAAACAGGCGATCGACAAGTACATTTCGGCCAAGGGCTACACCGACATCGCCGCCCTGGTCGCCTTCTCCGGGCAGGTCATCACCGATGACGGCGCTTTCACCGAAGCGGGTGTGAACGGGTTCCCCGAGTCCCAGACCGCCAAACAGTTCGACACCGACGACTACCAGGTCCTCGTCGTAGCCGAAAAGTTCCAGACCGGCTTCGACCAGCCCCTCCTCCACACCATGTACGTGGACAAGGTCCTCACCGGCCTCGCCGCCGTGCAGACCCTGGCCCGGCTCAACCGGATCCACCCACTGAAAGACGACACCTTCGTGCTCGACTTCCGCAACGAGACCGACGAGATCGTCAAAGCCTTCCAGCCTTACTACATCGAGACCATTGCCCCGCCTACCGACCCGAACCTGCTCTACGACACCCACCGCAAATTGGACGAGTTCGACGTGCTCCGCCCCGATGAGATCGAGGCCGCCGTCAAGGTGCTGCTCTCCAACGAGGATGCCAA
>Ga0123356_10004475_pt1 | contig 14436 bp, 11 predicted proteins | sample TergutEmb28metaG_2_FD_92546 | JGI IMG/M metagenome (GOLD analysis project Ga0123356, IMG submission 92546) | Embiratermes neotenicus P3 segment gut microbial communities from Petit-Saut dam, French Guiana - Emb289 P3 | ecosystem: Host-associated > Arthropoda: Insects > Digestive system > Gut ...
AACGCAGCAGATGTTCGTCGAACAAAGCGAGCTTCTCGAGCAACCCGACCCCCGCCACGCGCTTCGCTACATCGCCGTCCGCTTCCAGAAGTTTGACGACCGCGTCATAATGCCCCCCCCCCTGCCCTAAAATTCGCACATTTGTGCTAATTTTTATTCTTCATTTATCATTCATCATTTATCACTTTTCATTCACTCTTTTTTCAGCGCACAACGCACAGCGCACAGCGCACAATGGCGGATTCTAAATATCACTCAAGAGTAATGACGACTTACGACTTACGATTTACGAATGGCTGATTCTAAATATCATTATCAATCCGCAATTTTAGCCGAGCCACATAGTGGCGAACGCCAAGGTTCTGCCACAGGCAGGTTCTTATATTTCATATTTTATATTTTTCCACCATTGTGCGCTGTGCGCTGTGCGCTGTGCGCTGAAATTCGCACATACTAAAACTATGTCAGCTAACCTATCTCTCGGCATTCCCCTCAAAACTCTTCTTATATATGGTTTACCGTTTATAGCAACTTCTCTATTCATTGCTATATTTAATATTACAGATACTTGGGTTATGGGGCGGTTCGGGGGAACGGCAGGTTCGGCAGGCGCGGGAATCGGCGGGCAAATCGTTTACCTGTTTTCTAACCTCGGCATAGGGCTTTCGGCAGGCTGTACAATCCTTGTTGCCAAATATTTTGCAAAGAAAAACTATAAAAGCCTAAGAAAAAGTGTGCTTTCCGCCCTAATTTTCATGGTTTCGCTTGCTTTGCTTCTTTCTTTAATAATGTTTATATTTTCAAAACCTGCCTTGAATCTTTTAAGAACGCCAAAAAGCGCAATGACTGTGGCAGAAAATTATGTTAAATTTTCAGCTTTTAGCTTATTTTTTGTGTTTTTGTTTAATTTGCTTGCAGGGATTTCAAGGGGGCTTGGAAATAGCCTTTTGCCAATGTGGGCAATGCTTGGGGCTTGCATTGTTAACTTGGGGCTTGATTTAATTTTTGTGCCTGTGCTAAAATTGGGCGGTGCGGGGCTTGCCCTTGCCTCGCTGATTGCTTGGGGCTTAGCCTCAATTTTTGCCTTCCTTTACCTAATCAAAAAATACGCTTTCCTAAATCCCAAAAACCGCACAAAGCTAAATAATGCTGATTCAAACCGCGCAAAATCAAGCGAAAACAGCACAAAATCAGGCGAAACCAATAAAAACAGTAAAAAATCAGGCATATTCAAGGAATTTTTAAAGGTTTCCGCGCCCATTGCTTTGCTTAACTTTTTTGCCTCTCTTTCCTTTATTTTATTAACCTTTATGGTAAATTTCCTATTTAAAAACAACGCCGTTTCTGCTTCGGCTACGCATTCCGTGGCAATCCGCTATAACGGCTTTGCCATGCTTCCTTACCGCGCCATGGCAACCGCAATTGCAGGAATTGTATCCGCCTGCCTTGCAGTTAACAAGAAAAACCGCATAAAACCCACACTTTTAAGCGGTTTGGGGCTTTGCCTTGCGTACGGCTTAGTGGTTGGCGGTATAACCTTTGCTTTCCCTGAGTTTATCTTCAAAATCTTCGGCGGTGGCAAAGATTTATCCTCTCACAGCTTATATTTAAGGCTAATGAGTTTAGATTATATAATTCTTCCCCTCGCAGTCTGCGCTTACGGCGCGGTGGAAGGCAAAGGCAAATCATGGATTAGCATGGTAATCAACCTAACCGTCAGCCTCGCCGTGCGCCTGCCAGTAGCCTACCTCTTCGCTAAAACATTTAACCTCGGGCTATCAGGAATCGGGCTTGCAATCCCCGTTGCCTCACTTTTTGGCGCAATCGCAGTGTGGATTTATATGCTATTCTGTAGCCACAGCAACAAAAAACGCACAAAGCAGGACGCTTTGTCCGTTTAATTAAGAATTCAGAATTATGAATCAATCCGTAACTGCCCCGCAGTGGGCAGGATTTGCTTGAGCCTTGGGTGAAACCCACGGCGCAAACGGCAAAAGCAACACTGCAAAAAACACAAACCTCTTCCCCATGCCATGGCATGGGGAAGAGGTTTGTTTGATTTGATTGGTACGCACTTAGCTGTTCCGTGGGTTTTACCCACGGTTATGCACATTTCACCCCTGCGGGGTTCTTTAGGATTCTATCCTTCACTTGCCGTAAGGCAAATATAAGAACCTGCCTACGGCAGAACCTTGGCGTTCGCCACTTTGTGGCTCGGCTAAATTGCAAAAGGGTTACTTTTCTCTGAAAAGTAACCCTTTTGCTGGCATCGCGTACGGGAATCGAACCCGTGATACCGGCGTGAGAGGCCAGCGTCCTGACCGCTAGACTAACGCGACATGGTACGATTTTAACACAAATAATATAAACTAAGCAACTTTTTACTGCATTTTTTAAGTTTTTGCTTTCATTAGTTTGTAGCTATGAATCAATTTGTGTGTTACAATTTAAGCTATGTTGTGGCTAATTCTTGCGCTTTGTTCTGCGGTTTCGGCAGGATTTGTGAGTATCACCGTTAAAATCGGCATGAAAAATGTGAGTGCCGATATTTCCATGCTGTTAAGAACTGCCGTTGTGCTTATTTTTGCCCTGATAATTACGCTTATTGTGGGCGGTTTTTTCACTATCGCAAGCGTTACCCCCACGGAATGGATATATATTGCGCTTTCGGGGGTTGCCACGGGGCTTTCGTGGCTTTGCTATTACAAAGCATTAAAACTTGGCAATATTAACAAGGTTGTGCCTGTGGATAAACTTAGCACCGTGCTTACCATGACACTTGCGATAATCATTTTTAACGAACATTTTTGGTGGCTTACTTTTGTGGCAATGGCACTAATGGTTTTTGGCGCAATTCTAATGGTTATTAAAAAACGCGAGGCAGTTTCAAGCACTGAAAGTGCAGAAAATGCAGAAAGTGCCGAATCAAAAAACACCGAAAGTGCCAAAATTAGCGAAACTAAAAAGAAAAGTTGGCTGTTTTTTGCCGTATTATCAGTGGTTTTTGCAAGTTTTACCGCAATCTTTGCCAAACTTGGAATGCGGAACATTAACGCGCAAGCAGGAACATTTTTCCGAACTGCGGTAGTGCTTATTATGGCTTTTATAATTGTTAGCGTTAAAAAGGACGGATTTAAAGAAATTAAAGCATTTTCCAAATCAAATTGGGTGTTTATTGTGGTTTCGGGCTTGCTTACTGGCGTTTCATGGCTTTGCTTTTTTGCCTCTTTGCAACTTGGTTCAGCAAGCGTAGTCGTGCCTATAGACAAGCTAAGCGTGGCGGTAAGCGTGCTGTTTTCGGTGATAATCTTTAAAGAAAAACTTAGCTTACAAGTTATTTTTGGGTTGCTGATTTTAGTGGCAGGAACGCTACTTTTGTTGCTATAGCAACGGAAAGCAGTATATTTCTATACTGCTTTCAATTATATTTGCCTTACGGCAAGTGTAGGATAAATCCATAATTCTGCATTCTGCATTCTGAATTCTGAATTATTTTATTGCTTTAGCAATAAAATCAAACTACTCTTATGCTAATAATCTTATACTTATATAAAGGGCTGTCACCTGTTGTAAATGTTTCTGCGATTTCGTCTATAAATTCCATGCCCGAAGTTACTATGCCAAACCCTGCGTATTGTCCGTCAAGCGAACGGTGATTGCTATCAGAGGTTTTATGCACTATAAAGAACTGAGAACTTGCGGAATTATAATCATGCCCGCCTCTTGCCATTGAGATTACGCCTCTTGTGTGCATAATGGTGTTTTGAGTAAATCCGTTTAAAGCAAATTCGCCGTTAATTGTGTATCCTGCGTTCCCCATGCCTGTACCTTGGGGGCAACCGCCCTGCACCATAAAATCCCTTACCACGCGGTGAAAAATTAGCCCGTCATAGAACTTGGCATTTACAAGCGAAACGAAATTTGCCACGGTTTCGGGCGCGTATTCGGGGTAAAGGCGCAAACGGACTGTGCCGTTTTCAAGTTTCATTTCAATATTTACCGTTCCGCCTCTGTTCTCTTCCACGCAAGAAAAAGCCACCGCCACCGTAAGGCAACATAAAATTACTATTAGAATTAGCGATATTATCCGTTTATTCATGGTTAATGCAAACATTTTTAAGCACCAAAATCGCCTTTGTGCATTCCTCAACATGGGTAAAGCCACGGCTGAAAAGAACTGCATCGCCGTTTGTGTTCACAAGGCGGAAGCGGTAAAGGTAATAAGTATCGCGGTATAATTCAAATTTGGGTTCGTAAAGCAAAATTTTGGGGTAATTGGGGGTTACGGGGTGAGAGGGGGCGTCAAGGATAATGCCCTTAATTTTATCCTTGGCTTTAAGGATAGTTTTTTCGTTATGCGGAACGCTGTAAGCGAAAAAATGCCCCTTATAATCAGAATATTTTACGCGGAATTTGCCCTCTGTGTCCTTAAAAATTTGCACAAACCCCGGTTCTCTTAACGCTTTCGCCTTAAAAACCCACGCTTCAAGTTCTCTAAATTCCTTTAAATCCTGCGAAACATGGTGTTTGTCCCCATCTAAATCGTCCTCATTAACTTCCAATTCCTGCTTAACTTCTTCCACGGCAGGTTCTTCTGCCTTTTTATACACCTTAAATTCTTCCTTATAAAACACAGGAAGAACCTCAACATGGAAAATTTCCTTTTCAATAACCTTGGGCGATTCCGCACTTTCCGCCTGCACTTCGGCAGTGGGCGCTTGAACGCTTTCGGGGGATTGATTATTAAGTTCTGTTAAATTTGTTTCGGTGTCCATTATAATTTTTAGAGGTACGAAGTACGAAGTACAAAGTACGAATTGTGGTTTAATTCAGAATTCAGAATTCAGAATTGTGGATTAATTAACTAATAATGAGAATCCACCATTCGTCATTCGTCAGTCGTAAGTCGTCATTACTCTTAATGAGATTTAGATTCCAACCCTATGCCCTATGCCCTATGCCCTATGCCCTCAAGCATAATGCTTAACGCATTATGCTAAAATCTTTTTCAGTTTCGCAAACCTCGGCAGTCCGTCCTCAAGGGGGGCTTTGCTTTCGCCTTGGATTAGGGGAAGTGCGTATTTCACAAATTCTTCGGAAACCATTGTTCCGTCATTGATAATCCATTCAAGCGGAACGGTTTTTTCGGTGTTTGCGGCGAGGGCAACATCCATTAATTCAACGGTGCATTTATAGCCCTTTTCGCGACAGCATTTGAAAACCACAATTTTATCCGTTTCGCCACTCGTTGCCACTCTAACCGCCGTTTGCCCTGCAAGAAATGCTTCCTCAACATCTACCGCGCTTGCAAGGTGCGCGCCACAGCGTTGCATTAGGCTTAATTCAATGCCCCTTACTTTCATGTTAAAATTCTTACTTGCGAAGTCCGCAAGCCCTGCGGAAAGCCCGCCAAGCTGAGTATGCCCGAATCCGTCCTTAGCTTTATTTGCGTTTGAAAGCACTTCGGAAATATAATTGCCGTCCTTATCCTTTACGCCCTCGGAAACTGCCACGATACACTTGCCGTTGTTAGCTTCTGTAACGCGCTTAACATCTTTTAAAAATTTATCCAAGCAGAAAGGAATTTCGGGCAGATAAATAAGATCCGCGCCATGCCCTTTCATATTTGCGAGCGAAGCCGAGGCGGCAAGCCAGCCTGCGTTTCTGCCCATGATTTCAATTATGGTTATTTGCCCCTTATCATAAACCCTTGCGTCAAGCGAAAGTTCCATAATTGTGGTTGCGATATATTTGGCGGCACTGCCGAATCCGGGGCAGTGATCCGTGCCGAACAAATCGTTATCCACAGTTTTAGGCACACCGATAACATTGCAATCGTAACCGTTTTTAATTAAATATTTGGATATTTTATTGCAAGTATCCATGCTGTCGTTTCCGCCGTTATAAAAGAAATAGCGGACATTGTATTTCTTAAAAACTTCAAGGATTCTTATGTAATCAGTTTCGTCTACTTCTGCGCTTTTAAGTTTGTACCTAACCGAACCAAGTGCAGACGAAGGTGTGTTTTTCAAAAGCATAAGTTCTTTCTTATCCTCTTTACTCATATCGTAAAGTTTTTCGTCAAGCACACCTTTAATGCCATGCGCCGCACCGTAAACTGCCGTGATATTCTTGTTCTTAAGTGCCTCGGTAAATACCCCCGCCGCACTTGCATTGATAACGGAAGTAGGCCCTCCGCTTTGCCCGAAAATTAACGCGCCTTTTAAATTCTTCATATCTTTTTCTCCTTAAAAATTTTTTAGTGATTTGTGATTTGTGATTGGTGGTTGATGTTGAGGATGCAGGTTGCAGGATTCAGGTTGCAGGGTTGGATTCTAAATATCATTATTAGTTAATTGATCCATAATTCTGCATTCTGAATTCTTAATTCTGAATTACCCTAACGCTTTCAATTATATTGGATAAAACATAATTCGTCAATGGCTAACTAAGCAATCCTGCAATTCTGTAAATTTCCTTATCCACTTCTCTTTTTGCTTTGAGTGCTTTATCTATATCCACATCTATGATTTTATTGTCCTTAAGTCCCACTGCTCTGCCGTGTTTGCCTTCCGTAAGCAAATCTACCGCGCGGACGGCGCAACGCGCACCAAAAATCCTATCTTGCGCGCTTGGGATTCCGCCCCGTTGAATATAGCCAAGTTTCACCGTTCTTATAGTCATGTTAAACTTTTCTTTAATTTGCTGTTTTAATTCCTCGCAACCGCTTACGCCCTCGGCAAGCACGATAATATCGGACGCTTTTCCTTTAATAATATTCCTTTTAATTTGCGCCACAACCTTGTCAATATCAATGGGCATTTCGGGGATAAGCATGGTTTCAGCACCGCCTGCAAGCCCTGCGTAAAGGGCAATATCGCCACATTCGCGCCCCATGACTTCTAATATGCAAGCCCTGTCATGCGAAGTCATTGTGTCCCTGATATTTCCGATTGCGGAAAGCACGGTGTTCACAGTCGTGTCAAACCCCAAGGTGTAATCCGTGTAGCCCAAATCATTATCAATAGTGCCGGGGATACCTATGCAGGGGAATTTGTACTTTGCGTAAAGTTCCCCCATTCCTCTTAAAGAACCGTCCCCGCCGATTACGATAAGCCCGTCTATCCCGAAGGCTTTAAGAACTTCATGCGCAGTTTCAAGCCCTTTTTCGGTGGCAAACTCGGGGCAACGCGCCGTTTTTAAAATTGTGCCACCGCGGTTAATTATTCCTGAAACGCTTCGCGAATCCATTCTTTGAAGCGAACCTTTAATAAGTCCCTCATAGCCCCTTTCCACACCGAAAACATCAAGGCGTGCGTTATTTATCGCATACCTAACCACCGCCCTAATCGTGGCATTCATTCCGGGGGCATCGCCACCGCTTGTTAACAAAGCAATTCTACGCATATTGTTTTTCCTTTTTCTTTGATTCTTATTTTTTCTTTTACTTTCTTATTGTTCCGTTTCCTGTAACCACATATTTTGTGCTTGTGAGTTCTTTAAGCCCGATAGGCCCTCTCACATGAAGTTTTTGGGTGCTGATTCCCATTTCCGCGCCAAGCCCGAATTCAAAACCGTCTGTAAACCTTGTGGACGCATTTATGTAAACGGCGGAAGAATCCACAGCTTTTGCAAATTCCTCTGCTTCCTTTTTATCATATGTGATTATGGCTTCGCTGTGGTTTGTGCTGTACTTATTGATATGTGCAACCGCAGATTCAAGCCCTGACACAAATTTTATTTTAATAATTAAATCCTCATATTCTGTGTAAAATTCCTCGTCTTCTATCACTTTCACAGGGAAAACGCGGTTAATTTCCTCAGTTCCGCGAAGTTCCACGCCGTTTTCCTTAAGCGCGGAAAGTAAATCTTTCACAAATTCGGCATCTTTTTTCTTGCTGATTAAAAGCGTTTCCGTGGCGTTGCAAACCCCTGGGCGTTGGCACTTCGCGTTAATCACGATTGACGCCGTGGTGGATAAATCCGCACTCGGCGCAACATAAATGTGGCAATTTCCGCCTGCGGAAGCAATCACGGGCATGGACGCATATTCAAGCACAACCTTTTTAAGGCTTTCGCCACCGCGTGGAATAACCACATCAATGTAGCGTGAATATGAAAGCATTTCTTTCACAAGTTCCCTATTTCCGCCGTCTATAAGCCCCACAAGATTTTCGCTAAGCCCATTCTTTTCAAGTGCCTTCTTAACCTCTCTAACAATCAGCTTAACGCTGTTTACAGATTCCTTACTTCCCCTTAAAACGCAAGCGTTGCCACTCTTAATGCACAGCGCAACGGCATCGGCAGACACATTCGGGCGCGCCTCAAAAATGATTGCGATAACCCCAAGTGGTGAGCGCATTTTTTTAATGCTAAGCCCCGATTCCACTGTGTAGCTTTCTGTGATTTCCCCCACAGGATCAGGCAAGGAAACAACCGCCGAAATGCCCTCGGCTATCCCCAAAATCCTCTTTTCGTCCAGCCTAAGCCTATCTAAAAATGCGGTGCTTTTGCCAAGTTCTTCCGCCTTTTGCATATCTTTAGCATTCTCAGAAATTAGTTCCTTGGTGCAGGAAATCAAATTGCTTTTAAAATCCAAAAGCACCTTGTTCTTAAGTTCCGAAGAAGCGGTTGCAAGGTTTACCGATTCACTTTTTGCCTGCGCGCATATTTGCTGTGTGTTCATATTTTTCCCCCTAATGTTGGGTGCGTTTTTTGGACGCATATTTGCTTTTTGATTATTGTAGCTATCATTATATCATAAAACTTTGTTTTGTTTAAGCCTAACGGCAAATTTAATCATTAAACTTTTGCGTGCTTGCCTTATGGACTTTTGCTTAAAAGCGGAAGCCGTTTCATACCATTTTCCTGAGGTCAGGAAAATGGTCGCGTTGCTGAGATCGGCAAGCGAAAATGAAGATACAAAAGCATATTTCCAAGCAATTTGCGCAAAACGCTTGATTCAAAAAAAACGCTATAATCTTAGTGGCTAAATCAATATTTGGTTTCAGGCGGTTCGCTGAAGCGAAGATACGAAAGTTTTTATAGTAGAAAAATATTAACAAGAGAGGGAATTTTTATGAAGTGTCATTTACACACGGAAATGGACGCGCACGACAAATGTTCAAAGTGCCACACGCCGATATGCAGAAATTGCTACGCGTACACGCAAATGCAAAACATTTGCCCTGCTTGCTGGGTTAAGAGGGAAAGAGATACAGGCATACATAAAAAGCAATCGCAAAAAGTAACGCTTTTAACTGCTATGCTTGTGATTTTCACAATAGTTTTCGCTTTGGTATTGGTTTTTGATTTTATTGCAATTGCGGATATTGTTAAAGAATATAACGAATTAAAAATTGAATTTAAGACTTTGGAAAGAGAACTACAATTCTCGCCCTCTCAGCAAGAAGGATTAAAAGAACTCAAAGAACTAATGAAAGAGACAGATAAAGAAATGAGTAAAGCCTATGCGCACTTCTTTTTTCAAATGTTTTTTGAGATAGGATTGTTCGCAATAGCAACCGCGTACTTATCCTCAAGAATTAAGGCAAGCAAAATATTTCTGCGGGATTCAAAATAGCCGTTTAAAATCAATAAAAACAAAAGCGGATAACGCTTTTGTTTTGGGTTTCCGCACCCTATTCTTTTTCTTTTTTAGCGTTTACTTCCAACAATTCTTTGTTGGTTGCGTTTAGCTGTGAGATTACTGCCGTTCCTGTTTCGCGTTCAAAGCTGTTTCTTGCATCTTTGGCAACCTTTCCACCTCGCCGTGCAACCGCAATATTTTCTTTCATACCCTTGGGGTTTGTTGTTTTGGATATAGTGGTGGTTGTAACTTCGGCAAGCATATTTAAAACCAACTCAATATTCGTCATATTGTCGCGCAGGTTTTCTTTGGTTAAGCCCTTGTGTTCCTTGTAGTCCCTTGTGGACATTCCTGCCCAAGCCGAAGTCATTTCGTTTGTTAAGATTGCATAATCCTTATTCGTAACTGCGCCCTTATCCTTCCATTCGTCTGTTAATTCCTTGCGCATTTCAATGGTTTTCAGCCTCTGATTAATCCACCCCTCTGTATAGCCCTTTTTGCGGTAAAATTCAAGCGCGCGGTTAATCGCTATTTCGGGATCATAAATTTCTTCTATCCGCTCACTTCCCACTTGGGCAAGCCAAATTTTAAAAGGCTCTGCGTTCGGTGAGGGTATTGACTGCACAAGGCGAAGTATGCCCTTTGTGTCAAGCACATCGGTGTTGTACCGCTTTCCATCAGCCGACAGTAGTTTCAGTTCGTAACAATTTGATACGATCTCACTTCCCTCTGCTTTCAAACGCTTTTTGAGGTTTCGCCAATATGCGCCCTTATCGTGAGATTGCGAATCCGATAGAACATTGCAAACATCAACAACGGAAAAATACCATTCTTCTTTTGCGCTATCCCATTGGGTACGGATTTCTTTGCTATTAAACAGTTTGATATTATTCATAAATGATATGTCCGCACTTTATTTTTTGTTTTTATCTATAAGTTTATCGCCGAATAAGCCGTTAAGTAATGCGTAATCGTCTGCGGAAGCTATTTTGGGGATATTGGCTTCCACGGAAAAATCATTACCCATAAGTTCTTTGATTGCAAGGTTTAAGATTTTTAAGTTTGAGGAATCTGATAGCGCGCCTACAGCACCTGCGGTAGAGGGGGTGAAAACTAAGGCTTTGCCGTTTATTGAGATATTTTCTTCGTTTCTTAAGGATTGATAAAGGTGGGTATGCTTATCATGCCTCAGCTTTGTGATTAACATTCCCGCAAGGTTGATTGACGCATTTTTTGCGTTATAGTCGTCTGCTTCGTCTGCCGTGGCAAAAACGGGGGCTTCTTCTTGAACGGGTTTGTATCTTGAGGCAAGAGAGGATTGGTGGTTGGTGGTTGGTGGTTGGTGATTGGTGATTGGTGGTTGGTGGTTGGTGGTTGGTGGTTGGTGGTTGGTGATTGGTGATTGGTGATTGGTGGTGGAATTATTTAAAATATTTCCTTCATTGTGCGCTGTGCGCTGTGCGCTGTGCGCTGTTTCCAAAGCACTTAACCGCGAAAGCACCGCCTCAAGTGAATTTTCCGTTTTAAGTTCCGTTGCCTTAATTAAGAATGCGTCAAAAATGATTTTTTGTTGGGTGCTATAGCGCAGTTGGTTTTCGGTTAAAGCAAGGATTTCCATTATGCGCCCAAGCCTATAATTATCAGTGGAAGACGCAAGTTCTAATGCTTTTGAATGTTCTTCATTATTAAAAGCGGAACGGTAATCCTTAATATTTTTAATTGAAATCAGCTTTGAGAAGAAATCGCAAAGTTCTTTATTCACAGAAGAAACGCTTTTTCCGCGTTCGCTAAGTTCGTTAGAAAGTTCTAAAACCGCCGAAGTGTTACCACTGATAAGTGCTTCGGAAAGGCTTAAAAGCGTGGCGAATCCGCTTGTGCCAAGAACTTCGCAAGTGGCTTCGTAAGTTAATTTTTTGGGTGCGAACGAACGGCACATATCCGCAAGCGAAAGCGCATCGCGCACACTTCCCTCTGCGTGAAGTGCAATTAGTTCTGTGGCGGAAGTTTCAAATTCGTAGCCTTCTTTTTTGAAAATTCTTTGAAGAAATTCTTGAAGTTCGGTTTTGGAAACTAAGCGGAAATCAAACCTTGTACAGCGCGATAAAATGGTGCGCGGTAGCTTGTGAACTTCGGTGGTTGCCAAAATAAACACAACATGGGCAGGCGGTTCTTCAAGGGTTTTTAAAAGCGCGTTAAAAGCACTTATGGAAAGCATATGAACTTCGTCTACAATATACACTTTATATTTGCAGGACACAGGCAGATACTGCACACTTTCCCTTAATTCCCTAATTTCGTCTACCCCGTTATTGCTTGCGGCGTCCATTTCAACAATATCCACTGAGGCAGGATCAGAAAGCGCAATGCAGGATAAGCATTTTCCGCAAGCCTCGCCCTTTTGGTTATCTGTGCAATTTATTGCTTTTGCAAAAATCTTGGCAGAACTCGTTTTGCCTGTTCCCCTTGTGCCTGTGAACAAATAGGCATGCCCCACATTACCGCTTGAAATTTGGTTAATCAGCGTTCTAACGATGTGGTTTTGCCCTATTACTTCCGCCCAACTTTTGGGGCGATATTTCCTATATAATGACGACATAATTTTTCAGTTTTTTTGCTATTGCATGGCTTTGCCGAATTGGGATAAGAATTTATCAAATCCTGCCTGCCCTGCTTCGTTATTTTTGAAAACGGCTGTGCAGTTTAAGATTTTTGTGCAAGTTTGGTTTATATAATTAACCACGATTCCTTCCGCTTCTTTCACAGATAAAGCCGTGCCGAAATCGTTAGTTAACTGCATTATCATGGCAAGGTGCGCCGAAAGCGGGTGTTCGGGGTTGCTTAATTCTCTAAAATTAAGGGGGGTTTTGCCCGTTAGAATATCCATAATCGCTTTTGTTTCTGCGTTTAACCTGCCGGGTAAAATAAAAATCCCCATGCACTCAATAAGCCCGATACCCTCTTTTTTAATGTTGTGCATATCTTCCGTGGGGTGAAAAATGCCGTGGGGGCGGTTCGCGTCTGTGCGGTTGTTCCTTAAAATGATATAAAGCGTGTAAATTCCGTCCTCAACCAAAGCTATCGGCGTAACCGTGTTATGCCTTTCACTACCCGAATGGGAAATTATATCGCATGATTTATCGTTATGGCTGTTCCAAGCACTCACAATGTGTTCGGCAAGGGCTTGCAATTGACGGCGACTAAAAGATTCAAGTTTTATAACCGAATTATACCAATCCAACACCGAAATATTCACATCGGGAAACCTTTGGGATTGAAAGGCGCGCCTTGCAGGGCGGTTAAACATGGGCATAACCTTTTTACCGCCCTGATAATGATCGTGAGATAGGATTGAACCGCCCACTATAGGCAAATCCGCATTGCTACCCATGAAATAATGGGGAAACATTTCACAAAAATCAAATAACCTTTCGTAAGTTTTGGGTGAAACAATCATGGGTGAGTGTTTTTCTGAAAAGGTTATGGAATGGTGATCGTAATAAACATAGGGTGAAAACTGCAAATACCACGCCTCACCTGCAAGAAACATAGGCACAGGGCGCAAAGTTTGCCTTGCAGTGCCGTCTGCCCTGCCCCAAAATCCCACGCTTTCAATGCAAATGGGGCATTTTGGGTAATTGGTTTGCGCTAAGGACTTTTCTAAAGCCACCTGCTTATTATCTTTTTCAGGCTTGGCAAGATTTATGGTTACCACTAAATCGCCCATTTCCCCCGGTGCCGTCCATTTTATGTTCTTTGCAATGTCTTTTTCCCGAATATATCCTGCGTTGCATGAGAGGTTATATAGGTAATCCGTAGCTATGGCTACAGTTTCCGTGGAAGCAATGCTATCAAAGGTGCTTACCACCGCACTTGGCGCAGGGGTAACGAATCCCAAAAGAAAAGTTTCAAGATTTGCCCTGCTATTCTTATCGTAAATCTTTTTATCTATAGCTTCGTCTGCAAGGGGGGTTAAAATATCTTGCACGAAATTATCAAACTTTAAATCCTTATTTCCGTGCGCGCCTTGCCCGAAAAGTGCCAAAAGCGAATTTTCTGCCAAAACCCTGTCAAGGTAAGTTAGCCCAAGCGTTATTTCGCCGTAATTGCAAAGCCCTGCTATTAAATCGGCGGTGTTAAATTTTATTTGTGCCATGATTATTGCGTTTCCTAAAAAATGTGTTATACTTTCACTGTAACTGTAAATCTTTAATGGTTCTTAGGTGTTTATATATAAAGCCTTAAAGATTCTTTGTATATATTGTAATATAAAATAAACTATATGACAACAATTGATTTAAAAAATATTTTAAACGGCGAAAGTTTTAAAAAAACCGCCAAAAACCTTTACGGCGCAGACGCACCCAAGGCGGAAGCGCGCATTTTGTCGCTTGCCCAAAAGCACACGGAAAAATTTAAGGGTGATTTCAAGCTATTTTCTTCCCCCGGGCGAATTGAGGTTATAGGAAATCACACGGATCATAATAACGGCAAAGTTGTTGCTTCTGCCGTTTCGGTGGATACATTGGGGGCGGTTTCATTATCGCAGGATAATTTTATTAAAATTGTAAGCCAAGGGTATAACGATACTATTCTAAATATAAATTCCCTCTTGCCCGATAAAAGCGAAGAAGGTTCAACCGCTTCCCTTGTGAGGGGCGTGCTTAAAGGCTTTACGGATAGAGGTTTTGCTATCGGCGGATTTAATGCCACCGTGGAATCTTCCGTGCCTAAGGGCGCAGGCATGAGTTCGTCTGCTTCTTTTGAACTTTTGATTGCCGAAATCCTTAATGTGTTTTTTAACGGCGGAAAAATTTCTGCCATTGAAAAGGCGCAAATTTCGCAGTTTG
>Ga0123356_10004476_pt1 | contig 14434 bp, 10 predicted proteins | sample TergutEmb28metaG_2_FD_92546 | JGI IMG/M metagenome (GOLD analysis project Ga0123356, IMG submission 92546) | Embiratermes neotenicus P3 segment gut microbial communities from Petit-Saut dam, French Guiana - Emb289 P3 | ecosystem: Host-associated > Arthropoda: Insects > Digestive system > Gut ...
CACGAAGACGGAGGCGTGACGGCCACTGGACCGTCACCTACGAGTTCACGCTATGCGGGATCGCCGAGGCCGTGAACGCCCCGCTCGTTAGTTGGCACTGGCCGGCCGAAGCTCGGCCTGACTCTCGGTTAGCGGTGCGGGGCGCTCGGCGCGGCCGTGCATCAACAGTCCGGTTAGGAGCGCGCCCGCGGCAAAGAATCCGGCGGCCCACCAGAACCCGGTGGTGTACCCGTGCACGGCGGCGTGGGCGATCACACTCGGGGTGGGGTGCTTGCCGGCGAGGTAGTGCGTGGTGGCGGTCGCGACAAATGTGCTCAGCAGCGCCAAGCCGATCGAGCCGCCGACCTGGTTGGTCGCGTTGACCAGGCCCGACGCGACTCCGGCGTCGCCCGGTTCGACGCCGCGGACGGCGAAGTCGGTCGCCACCGCGAACACCAGGCCAATTCCGGCGCCGGACAGGAGCTGCGCAGGGAGGATGTACGCGGCGTAGCTGGAGTGCACGCCGATCTGCGCGAGCAGGCCATAGCCGATCGCGCCGAGCGCCAACCCCGAGGCGACAACCGGACGGGGACCGGTGCGCGGCACAACCCGCGCGTTGGCGATCGAGGCGCTGATCACCAGGGCTGCCGCAAACGGCAAGAACGCGAGTCCGGTCCGGATCGGTGAGTACCCCTTGATCTGCTGCAGGTAGTAGGTCTGAAACAGAAACGCCCCGAACGCGCCCAGGCCGGCGATGCCGAGCGCCAGGAAGGACCCGCCGCGGTTGCGATCAAGCACGACCCGCAGCGGCATCAATGGGTGCGCGGCACGGATCTGGATTGCGACGAACGCCACTAGCAACGCCGCTCCGGCCGCCAGGAAGCCCACCGTCGTGGAGGACCCCCAGCTGTGATTCTGGGCGTAGGCGAACCCGTACACGACCGTGAACAGCCCGGCGGTCGCGGCCACCGTCCCGGGGACGTCGATCGGGTCGCGGGCCGAGTGCACATCCCGGCGCAGCAGCGCCGCGGCGCCGAGGGCGGCGACGATCGCGAAGCCGAGGTTCACGAACATCGTCCAGCGCCACGACAGCGACTGGGTGAGCACGCCGCCGAGCAACAGCCCGATCGCGGCACCGCCGCCGCTGATCGCTCCCCAGATCCCAAACGCCTTCCCTCGCTCGCCCGGATCGGTGAATGTGTTGGTCACCAGCGACAGCGCCGCGGGCGCCATCAGCGCGGCAAACACGCCCTGCCCCCCGCGCGCGGCCACCAGCATCCCGAAGCTCTGAGCCGCGCCGCCGACCACAGACGCGGCAGCAAATCCGAGCGTGCTCGCGACGAACAGCCGCTTGCGGCCGAACAGATCACCGAGCCGCCCACCCGCCAGCAGCAGGCTGCCGAACGTCAGCGCGTACGCCGTCACGATCCACTCCCGGCTGTTGTTGGAGAAGTGCAGCGCCCTCTGCGCCGAGGGCAGCGCGATGTTGACCACCGCAATGTCGAGCACGATCATCAGCTGCGCGAATCCGAGGACCGCGAGAATCCACCACCGCCGCGCGTGAACGGAATCCCCGTCGGTCACACCGGCGCCAGGTATTGCTGTTGGATGTTGCGGCATTGATGCTCCTCCTGCCATTCGTCGATGGGTCAGGTGTTGCACGTTCCGCCCACGCGATGCGAGTGCACATCACCGGTCCGATGCGATGTCGGCCCCAGCCGGATGTGTCCGCGCTCGGCCTTCACTGCACTTACCGTGTCTGCGGGCTCGGAGCGGGAGCTCGCAGGCCGTTAGAGCGCTCGGGAGACCCCGACGGCGATCATCGGCTCTATGCGATGAACACTCACCCAGCGATCACCAACTATCTGCACAGGCAGACTTCACAACGACAGCCAAACGCAACCGGGTGGAGAGGGCCGGCTCGACGCTGGTCGACCGTGTGCCAGCCACGTACGTGGAGTGGCGCGAGACCACGGACGCCGTCGCCGACACCCGGGCAATGGTGCATCGCCCCGGCGGATGAGCGCGCTCCGCGCTTCGCCGCCTACATATCGGTGCTCGACCAGGAGCGGGGCCGCAGCCGGCGTCCACGCCGAATCGATCAGCGAACTCGAGCGACGGCCGTGAGAGCGGATCGGGGCCCTGTGACTCGCGCAGCGCTCCGCTGACGGCTACTGGCTCAAGCGTTTGTGCGAGAAGGGCGATAGCAGACCGAGCTCGCGCGCACGAGTCACCGCGTCTGCGCGGCTGTGCACCCCGAGCTTGAGGTACACGTTGCGCAGGTGGGTGCGGATCGTGTTCAGCGATACGAATAGCTCGGCCGCGATCTCCGACGCTGGGAGGTTGGTCGGCAGGTAGCGCAGCACCCGGAGCTCGCTCTCTGAGAGGGGCTCGATCAGCGGCTCGGCGTCGCCGGGCCTGCGCGCGGGTGTCTGTGCCGACAGCAGAACCCGGATCTCTGAGAGCAGCGAGGCGTGAGTAGTCCGAAGCCGCGAATGCCGCTCGAGCAGCTCCGAGGCCGGGTAAAGCAAGAACGGAAGCAACAGGCCGCCGGGCTCGGCGGCGTCGAGCGCGCGCTCGAGCGCGCGCGCCGCCGCGCCCGGGTCGCCAAGCCGATCGCGCGCGATCGCCTCCAGGAGCAGCGCCTCGATTTCCCATACCGACGCGTCGACCCGGGTCGAGGTGTCGATTGGCGCGAGTGCTTCGACGGTGGCCTCGGGATCGTCTCGCGCAAGTCTCAAGGCCGCGAGGACGACTCGCATCTCGCGCGTCTCACGGACCTCCGGGTCTATCCCGGCTAGGGCTTGCTCGACCCGTTCGATCTCGCCCACGCGGACCAGCATCTGGAGGTTGAACGCTCGAAGGCGGGTCGCGAGCATGTGCGGCATCACAAGCAGCCCCTCCATCCGCTCGGCCTCCCGGTAGGCTGCGGCTGCCTGCGCGTGCTGGCCACGCGCGGTCTCTAACAGTCCCCGTCCTGCGTGCAGCATCAGCGCCGCGGTCGGCTGGGTGACCTGCTCGCCGACGCGTTCGGCACGGTCGAGCCACTGCTCAGCCTCCCCGAGACGACCACGCCAAAGCATGACGCTGCTGAGCTCGATGTACGCCGTGGCGACCGCTGCTGTGGTTTCTTCCCAACCGTGAGCCTTGGCCAGCTCGATGGCCTGCACGGCCTGCTGCTCGGCCGTCGCCTGCGAACGAAAGCCGCTCGGCAGCGACCAATGCGCCAGCGCCTGAAGCTCGAGCATCGGCCGGTTGATCCGCCGGGCCTCCGCCACGGCGCGCTCGAGATCCTGCTCGGCGTCCTCGAGTCGACCCGCCCACATCTCGGCGATCCCGAGGTCGATCAACACGCTCGTCCGCAGGTCCTCGCCGAGGCCAAACTCGATCGAGTTCGTGGCGTCAGTTGCGGCGAGCAGGCGCTGCGCCTCGTCTGCAACGGTCACAAGGTCATTGCGCGCCCGAGCGAGCTCCAGCCGGCCGATCCCAAGCGCGACCTCAAACCGCCCGCGACGGCCTTCGGGCACCGCCGCCGCCGTCCGCGCCGCCAGCCCCAGGTACCCCTCGGCCTCTTGCAACGACCCCGCCAACCGCTTCTCGCCCGCGGCGAGCACCGCCAGCTCGGGGTCCGCCGCGATCCTGTCAGCCGGAAACCGTGACAACAGCTCGCGGGCTGTCGCCAGCCTGCCATCCAGGTACAACCCGAACCAGTTGTCCGCGAGCAGCTGAGCAGCGAGACCCCAGCTCTCCGCCGTCTGGGCATGGCGAACCGCCTCGAGCGGGTACCCGTGCTCGGCAAACCATTCGGCGGCAACGGTATGCAGGCTGGACAGCTCCTCCGGCATGGTGCGCCGGACCTCGAGCGCGAGCAGGTCCGCGAACAGGTGGTGGTAGCGAAACCACGATCGCTCCGTATCCAGCGACACGACGAACGCTCCAGCGTCTTCGAGCTCCCATAGGATCCGCTCGGACCCTGAGCCCCCGGTCAGTCGATCGGCGAGCGGTCCGCTAACCCGCTCGAGCACCGAGGTCACCAACAGAAGCCGAGTGACCTCCGACGGCTGGCGCTCGAGCACCTCCGCGAGCAGGTACTCGGCCACGGCGCGCTCACGACCCGAAAAGTTGGCCGCGTAGCGCTCGGGATCCGGGTGGCGCGCCAACGACAAAGCGACCATCCGTAGACCAGCCGCCCACCCCTCGGTGATCGCCACCAACGACTCCAGCGCGCCGTCGGACAACCGTACCCCGGCTGCCCCCATCAGCATGCGCGACTCCTCGAGTGAGAAGCGAAGGTCCTCGCCCCGGATCTCGGTCAGCTCGCCTTCTAAGCGCAGGCGGTGTAGCCCGAGCGGCACATCCCGGCGTGTCAGCAGCACTAGTCGCAGCTGCGGCGGGGCGCCGCCGAGCAGCCGCCCAAGCTGGTCGACGGCCTCCTGCGATCGCAGCTCGTGCAGGTCGTCGATCACGAGCCACAGCGGCTCCTCGAGTGCGCTCAGATCCTCAAGCAGCCGATCGACCAGCACCGCGCCGTCGAGACCGGGGGCGGCGGTCAGCTCCCGCACCCGATCAGATCCCGCGCGGGTCCTGCGCAGCGAGTCCAGAACCGAAAGCCAAAACGCCTGAGGATCGTGTTCCTCGCGCCCCACCGATACCCAGGCCGTCCGGTCGGTCAGACCCTCCGCCGTGATCCACGAGCGCAGCAAAAACGTCTTCCCGCTTCCGGCTGGCGCCGACACGACGGTGACCTGCTCGGCCGCCCCGAGCAGCGCGAACGCGCTAGGTCGCGCAATCAACCTCACAGCGGACGAGACGCGTTCGACCGCTGCTTCCGAGTCCGCCATAGCCAGCATGTTCGCAGTCCGGTGGCGTTCAGGCGGACCGTCGGACTCACCCGAAGCATGCGATGCGCGCCCATCCGCCACACGCCGACGCTGTGTGCATGTCCGCCAACAACAGAGCCGCCAGCGGTACCGAGCGTCGGTGCTACGAGATCCGCGTCCGCGGCCCGATCGGCCCGACGATGATGCAGGCGTTCCCGGGCTTGATCGCTAACCGACGCCGACCATGACACATTGCTCACCGGCTCGCTCGCGGACCAGTCTGCCCTATACGGGGTGATCCATCAGCTCGGCGCGCTCGGCCTGGAGCTACTCGAGATCCGCCGCCCAAAGTCTGGCGAGCCTGAACGCCGCGCCAAATCACATGACCTATGCGAGCACAACTCACCCGGTCCGGCACAAGGCTGAACTCGAATCATGACCGCCAAGACCAAAAGGAGACTTCCATGATTCTCGTCACCACGGCCGGCAAGGTCGGCTCAGAAACAGCGCGCCTGCTGGCAACACAGGGCGTTCCGGTGCGCGTCATCGTCCGAGACGCGGACACCGCAGCCGCTCTCGAAATCGAGGGCGTCGAGGTCTTCACCGGTGATCTCGAGGTTCCGGCGACGATCGACGCGGCGATGCGGGACATCTCGGGCGTGGTGCTCGTCACCGCGGCGGTCGTGCAGCAAGAGCTGGGCGTCATCGACAGCGCCGCGCGCGCCGGCGTCAAGCACGTCGTGAAGATCACAACCAAAGCCTCGGCCCACTCGCCTATCGCCCTTCGGCGCGACCACGCTCAGATCGAGCGCGCGCTGATCGCCTCCGGAGTCAGCTACACGCTGCTGCGCAACAACACCTACATGCAGAACTTCCTGCTGATGGCGCCCGCGATCGCCAAGACCGACAGTTTCAGCAGCGGGACCGGCGATGGAGCTGTCGGGCACGTCGACGTGCGCGACGTCGCCGCGGTCGCTGCAGAGATAGCTGCCTCACCGTCCGCACACGCCGGAAAGACCTATTGGCCAACGGGCCCCGAAGCGCTCACCGGAACCGAGGTCGCGGCCGTTCTGTCCAAAGTGCTCGGCCGAACGATCACGTTCCATCCGCTCACCTTCGAACAGCAAAAGCAGGCCTTCATCGACGTCGGGCTTCCCGAACCAGTCGCCGATGACCGCGCCAGGGCCTTCGCGCTGATGGCCGAAGGCGACCTGGACTACATCACGGACGACGTGCCCACAATCCTCGGCCGCCCGGCCCGCAGCTTCGAACGATTCGCCCGCGACCACCAAGCCGCGTTCTTCCCAATCAGCGCCGCTGCGTGAGCGCTAGCATCCACCGGGACGCGACGCTCCACCAAGGAGCTCACTGCTCGTTTCACGAAGACTCGGCCTCTCGAGAGTGCTGAGGGCTGGCCCCGGGGACTGTCGCTCGCGCTCTCGGATTACCCAGAACGGCAGTCAGGCCGAGGCTGCTCGGGTGGCGACTTTGCGGCAGTGTCGGCCAGCGCCGGTTCGGGTCCGCCGCGGAATCGATCGCGATCCGAAGCGCTTCGCGGTCAGATGAGCAGCGACTTTGGCGCTGTCGCCGACGACGTCCGGAAAGCGGCTGACCGGTCAGGTCGGTCGCGAGCTCGGGGGATCGTGGTTCTCGGGCCATGCGGCCATTGCCATGCCGACGACTTTGCGTAGCTCGGTTTCGGTGGCGCCGTCGCGGGCCTGGGCTGAGAGCCCGCGCGCAACGGCGACGTAGAAGTCAGCGAGGGGTTCGGGGTCGGTGCCTGCGGGGAGTTCCTGCTCGTGGCTTTGGAGGAACTCGAGGATCGTCTGGTGGCCGAGCGCGCGCTGGGCGGTGAGCTGTGGCTCGTTCATCACCAGGCATCCCAGTGGGTGGGATCGGTCGGAGTAGAACGCCGCTGCGCGTGTGAGCATCAGCTCGATGCCCTCGCGCGCCGGTTGGCGCTCGATGTTGGAGGTGATTAGGTACTCCGGGGTGCTCATGTAGAGGGCGACGGCGTGCTCGAACAGGCGTCGCTTGCTTCCGAACGTCGCGTACAGGCTCGGCAGGCCGATGCCCATCGCGGCTGCGAGTTCGCGGATTGTGGTCTGCTCGTACCCGTTGCGCCAGAACACGAACGTCGCGTCTCGCAGCGCCTGGACGGGGTCAAATTCGCGGGGACGAGCCACGTATTGCTGGGTTTTAGATCGATCGATGCAGAATGCTGTATTTTCCCGGTCCTCGTTTTGTATCAAGCGATTCGGGGTGGGCTCGACGCACCGCGCCGGGAAGGGAGAAGGCTCGTGTCCGACTGGGTCATAAGGCCGGCAGGAGAAACCGATACGAGGTGGATGGCCGGGGACATCTACCGCCTCGCGCTCACCTCCGAGGACACCGGCGGTGCGTTCGCCATGTGCGACGCGACGATCCCGCCAGGCGGCGGTCCGATCCCTCATGTACACAAGAAAAGCGACGAGCACTATCTCATGGTTGAGGAAGAGCTCGAGTTCCAGATCGGCACCGAGCGGGTGACGCTCGCTCGCGGCGACTCGCTAAACATCCGGCGCGGGACTTTGCACGGCTTTCGGAACGTCTCGATCCAACCAGCCCGGATGATCTTCATGTTCACCCCCGCAGGCCCCGAGGGGGTCTTCGTAGCGGTCGGCGACGTGCCCGTGCCGGCAACGCCGGTCCTGCCTTGGGGCCCGGAGCGATTCACCCCCGAGCTGCTCGCTGCGCTGGAGAGCAACGACACGTTCATCCCACCGCCCACGGAGGCCGATCTCGACGCCTCTGAGTTAGTTAGCGCTTGACCCAGCGGCCTCCCACCCGCCGTCCGGCACGAACGCGGTGCCAGCGGCAGCTTCCGGTCACCTCGGCCCCGCGGCCTGAACTGGCTTCGCATCGCGTCAGCTGTTGGTGTTGACGTTGCGTGATCGCGTGGGTTACGCGGGTTCGCTCCTGCTCACCTGAGAGTTTTGCTCCGGATCTCCGACCGAACAAAGCGGCAGCATGAGGCAGGCTTCCCTGGCGGCGACTATCCGGCAGCCTTGCGCTTATTTGGTTGCTCCGATCTCGCCTCAGTCAGGGGCTCCGGATTAGACCGTCTCGCCCGGGCGTCAGCGGTTGATCCTGATAGTGACTTGGCGGCGGGCGGAGTTCGTCCCTCGCGCGGTCACGGTAGCGCCGACGGTCGGCCGGCTGGTTCTGTTGGCGCGGGTGAAAACGGTGAAGGTGGCGTCACGGCCGCGGGCGAGGCTGTTGCGTGTCCAGCAGACCGACCGGAACGCGCGCGTGGCGCGTGGCTCAGAGCGCGCGAACGCGAGCGGCGCGGGCCATCGGACGCACGTCCGGAGCGCATTCAGCGCGACCCCGTTGGGGTTTGTGACCCGCACCCGCAGCCGAGTGTTGCGCCCAACCTGCAGCGTTTGGGGCGTGGCGGTCAGTTGCACGCCGGCGATCGGGATCACCCGGGTGGTGGCGGTGGCGGTCGCGGTCCGCGGGTTTGGATCTCCGCTCTCACTGGACGCCGGAATCGTGACGACCTGCTCGCCCGCGACGGTTGCCTGGGCGACGATCGTGACGGTGCGGCCGTCACGGATCCGCAGCCTCCCCAGCTGGCACTCGATTGGCCGGCGCTGATCGCAGGTCCCCTGGCTGGCGCGGACCGAGACGATCGCGAATGGGAGCCTGAAACGCGGTCTCAGCCGGACGCGATCGGCCGGGTCCGGGCCCCGGTTGGTGATCGTGATGCGGTAGGTCACCCGGCCGCCGCGCTGAATCCGCGCGTGGCTGAGATGCCGGCTTACGACCAGGTCAGACGAAGACCGCAATCCGGGCCTGCCACCGGCGGCGCCGGCACTACAACCGCCCGAGCCGCCACCCGAGCCAGCACCACCCCCGGAACCGCCAGCCACGTAGCTGACCGTCACCGACGGCGCCGCGCCCACCGCAGCAAGTTCAGCCGACCCACTAGGCGGCACCAGGTTAGAACCGCCCCCGCCGCCCCCGGCGCTGTGGGTGCCATCTCCCGAGCCGCCGCTGCCACCGCCGCACAGACCGGCCCCACCGGCTCCACCTTGCCGACCCGCAGCCCCCATACCGAGCCTGCCGCCTACGCCGGGTACCGCGTTGCGAATGCCGAATGCTGCGTTGCCGCCGCGCCCGCCCCCGCTCTGCGTTCCGGCACCGCCACCACCTCCGCACGGCGGCTCAAAGGTGCGACAACTGACGGGCACAAGGCCGACGTAGCGCTGCTCTTGCTCGCACACTCCGCCGTCGCGGCCGGGATCTCCGGCATTACCGCCGTTCCCGCTGTGGCAGAAAAAGGAGCCGATTGAGGTGTCGCCGCCGCCACCTCCGCCCGCGGCCACCACAAGACGCGACCGGAGCGAGGCCTCGCTTCCGCCCGCGGCGCAGTTTGAGCCGCACGAGATCGTCCGAATATCCGAGGCCCCACCACCACCGCCCGCATCGCCACCCGGCCCCCCACCGTTGAAGCCGGCATGGCACTCGCCTATGGGAAAGGGAGGCCTGACGGGGCTGGTTCCACATTCGGTTGGCTGTCCACCCACGACGACGAACAGACTTTCACGTGGAGTCACTGAGAGACCGCCCCTGACCACCGCCCCCCGGCCGCCGGACGACGCGGGAAGCCTCAACCCGCCACCAAGGCCACCGCGAGCACCGATCGCAACCACCTGCACGCTTGTCACCCCACTTGGCACCGTGAACCTCTGCTCGGCACCGGTGAACTCGAACCTGCACGTAGTCGTACCGCCCGACACAGAGCAGCCGACCGGGGGCGCCCCCAGCGCGGAACCCGGGAGCGACGCCACGAACACCACGATTGAGGCCACGGCGGCAGAAGACAAGGCGCCGAGAACCAGTCGGGCTCGAAACACCGCAGAGCAACCTATAACCCCAAATCAGCCCGGTCAACCGCCGGCAGCAGCGAGCAGGACGAACGGTCTGAATAACGGGGGCTCCGCGGCGGCGCACCGCCCTTTGGCCACTGGCTCTCGCTTCCACGAACGACCGACATCCTCGTGAGCGTTCGGACCCGCGGTTAGGACTGCTGCTCCAGCTCCGGCGTAATCGATAGCGGCAGTCGAGCCGTCACTCCTGTCGCGGCGCGACGATGCAGCAGTCTCGGCCGGGCCGGGGGCTGCCGCGGGCTCTTTGCGCGACGGGGAGTCGGACGGTGTTCGGCGGTGAGGCTCGCGCGGGTCGAGTGCTGGTCCCTCCGCAGGGAGCAGCGCGGCAACCGGGTTGGGATCTTTCCTGGTGGGAGATGTGTGAGCGACCGGAGGAACGCCAGAAAGATCATGGTCGCGCGTTTAGGAGGTTTGCCACGACCCAGTCAGAGAGCGCGCGAGCAGACTCGGTGGTTGTGTCTTGCCAAGACTTGGCGGCGTCTTCGTCTGCCTGATCGCTCACGTGCTTGATGATGTGGATCGGAACTCGCGCCTGGTTGGCGACCGCCGCCAGCGCGTAGCCTTCCATATCGACTAGCGCCGCAATGGCCGCCAAGCGCGCGCGGACAACTGGGTCTGAGACGAAGACATCGCCGGTGGCGAGCGTCGCGCCGCCCTGGTCAGCGAGGGCCAGCGGCTCGCCGTAGCTGTCGCCGGTGAGTTGTCGCAGCAATTCATGGTCGAGATCGTGCTGGATCACTCTGCTGATCACGTGCGTGCCGCTCCATCCGGATCGAAGCGCTCCGGCTGTGCCCAAGTTGATGATCCGACTGGGCTTCGGACCTCGTGCCAGAACTGTCGCAAGCGCGGCAGCGGCGTTGACCTTTCCGGGTCCAGTCAACAGGAGCGGTAGGCCGTGGCCACAACCTTGCACCTCCTCCCTGACTGCCATCACCAATAGCGGGCGTGCCCGAGCAAGCGTGCCGATGAGTTCCATCGCCCACGAAGTTAGCGAGCGCCGACGCGGCCGCAATCCCGCGCCTGCGGGGGTTGACGCATTGCGACGGCCAGAGCGATCACCGCATTGCGCAAACAAAGACCGCCGCAACCACGAACGACCGCGGGTCTCGACAGCCGGAGGACGCGAGCTTGGCCAGCCGCAACGTGTACTCGTCGGTCAAGCTGGCCGAACTTGGTGATTGAACGTTCATCAGTCCTGGCAGTGATCGGGTAACGGACACGTGCTTTGTAGCGGCCGATACGGATTTGCAACCGCTTGTGGGGTGGCGTGCGTGGGATGATCTGGGTGGATGTAGAACGGGCCGGACACCGGCCGGCGGGTCGGTGTCCGGATCCCGTCGCGGGTGGCTGAGGGTTACGGGGTGAGGAGGTTGATGGTGCCGCCGTCGATTTGGACGCCGTTGCCGTTCCCGGCGGTGCCGCTCAGGCCGGTCAGCTGCTCTTGGTTGTACATGTACAGCGGATGCCCGTTGTAGGTCACCTGCCGCGTCCCGTCGGCGCGTCTGGTGGTCCCGATCGCGCCGGCGTTGGCGCCGGCGCCGGCGACCGGGGTGCCGTCGGTCAGCACCGGGATGAACGTCCGTGCACACGCCCTGTAGCAAGTGCTGCGCGGTCCGTGGTCGCGGCTGAACGTGTAGGCGGCGATCGGGACGCCGCCGATCCCGGGCAGCATCTCGTTGGCCAGCACCGTCTGGCCGGACGGCAGCGTGTCGGTCTGGATCGTGGCTGGCCCGACGGCGGGCTCCCCATCGGGTGAGAGCAGGTACCAGGCGGTGTGCCAGGGCGGCAGCGGCAGCGTGCTCTCGAAGACTTTGTCGCCGAACGCGGCGTTGGCGATCCCGGGTTCGAAGAGGTACAGCGGGTGCCCGTCGTAGGTCACCTGGAAGGTCCCGAGGTCCGCCCGGTAGACGCTGCCGAGCAACCAGCGATCGACACCCGGGCCCGCGATCGCAGGCCGGTCGGTCGTCAGCGCCTGCCAGTCGGCCTGCTGATCGATCTCGGCGCCGGTGCAGCTCAGCGGGCCGGGAATGCCGCCGGCGAACATGTCGCCGGGCAGCGGGCCGTCGACCAGCGTGGTCCGGCAGCCCGGGCGATATCCGTCCCCGTCACCACGCACGCGCGGGTCGACTGTCGCCATATACACGGCGGACCCGGCCGGGAAGATCGGGGTGCTGCTGGCCGGCGCAAATCCGGCGCCGGCGCCGAGCGCCAGCACCGTCCCGTTCGTGGACTGCTCGGTGCTGAGGACGGCCTGGGCCGGATCGGCGGTTCGAGACCGGGCTGTCTGATGGGCTTGCGCGGCGGTCGCGCCGGTCGCGCACAACAGCGCGGTTGCGAGGGCCGCTACCGCGGCGGCCGAACACGCGCGAGCGCTACGCGACCGGCGGAAGGGCAAGAAAAGACAAGTACGCATATGTGACTCCTTGGGTGTTGGTGACGTGTCGGATCAAGTCGGTTGTTTTCAGAGCACAGACACGCCAGCGCGGCAACGATTGCCGGCCGGGTCAGCATCGTCATCTGATTGCCCTGTCTCAGCAGCGAGTCGGTAGCCCGCTCGCGCCTTGGCTCGGACCGGACGCGAGTTCGCGTGAACGAGACAGCATCGATTCCTGCGTTGATCGTCAATCCTCGGCGGGATCGTGTTGGCCCGCTCGATGACCTTGGCCAGCTGCTGCTCCCGTTCGGGCAGCCCATGGGAGGAGCAGGTCGGACTGCTCCTGAGATCGGCAACTGCTTGGATGACGGGTGGACCACCAGACGCTCGTGGCTTACCCAACGGTCGCTTCGATGAACGAGAACGGGGTGGGACTCGGGACGATCCGGTCGATGGTGCAGTCGGCCGCGGCGAGCAGGCGCTCGTATTCGGCGGCGGTGCGCTCGCGCCCGGTCACTATCGCCAGCATCGTCAGATCGACCGCTTTGGCGAGCTGCGGAGCGTCGCCGGGTGTGATCACCGATTCGACTAGCACCAGGCGTGCGCCGGGAACGGCGGCGTGCTTGATGGCCCGCAGGATCCGCAGGCAGGACTCGTCGTCCCAGTCGTGCAGGATGTAGGAGAGGATGTATACGTCGGCGGTTGGCACGGACTGAAAGAAGTCGCCGGGTTGGATCTCGACCCGGTCCGCGAGTCCGTGATCAGCCAGCACTTTGCGGGCCGCGGGCACGATCTCGGGCAGGTCAAAGACGATCCCGCGCCGATCGGGCTCGTGTTCCAGCAGCTCACAGATCATCGACCCGTCCGCGCCGCCGATATCAGCGACAACACTCCCTTCTGGCAGCGAGTAGCCGCCAAACATTTCCGTTCGCAGGGCGGTCGTGATGGTGGCCATCGCGCGGGTCAGGAGCTCGACCGTGGCAGGAGAGCTAGCAGTCCAGTTCAGAAACGGCTTGCCGTAGTAGTGGGTCGCGGCGCTTTCGCCAGTAGTCGCGGTGTGCAGGAGCTCGCCGAACGGCGCGTAGTGCGTCTCCATCCAGAACAGCGCAATGTCACGTACCGAGCCGGGATGGCCTTCGGCCAGCGTCAGGCCTAGAGAGGTGGCCTGCACCTTGCCGTCATCGGTTTGAAATAGCCCCAGCGGAGCCAGGGTGCGGACGATCCGTCCGAGCGCGTCCGCGTTGGCGCCAGTCGCCGCCGCTAGATCCTCGATCGTCCGCGGGCCGTCTACGAGCGCGCTGGACACGCCGAGTTTGGCCACGACATACAGCGCCTGCGAAATCTGGAAGGCCCCGAGCATCTGCACCATCTGCATCGGCTCGGACGGTTCTTGCGTTGTAACAGTCATTCCGCCCTCTGGTGGTCGATCGAGAACGTCTCACTCAGCTCCGGCTGATCCATCTGTACGCCGAGCTTCGCGAGGGCCGGGCCGAGCTTGGCTTGAACGAACTCGTCGATCTGCCGCCGTGATTCCCAGACCTCCACGATTCGCACCTTCCCGTCGACCTCCGACGCGGTGTGAACGATCAAGCCGGGCGCTGTCCCGCCGACCTGTTCGTGGACGGCTGCGTATGCGTTGCGTGACGACGCCCATGCGGTCACTACGATCGCCATCGCGGTTCTCCTTTTGGTTGGGATCGAGAGGGGTTGTGCTGTCCGCTTCGGGTGGTGCCGAGTGTCGGGTCACAGGTGCACCACCCCGGCGCGTGGGCTTAGAGCCGGAAATGCGTCAGCGCTAGCGGCAGCGTCAGCCGATTGGGATGTCGCGTGCGTTCTGTGCGAGCCACCGCTCGTCGCTAGCCAGGTTCGGGTGCAGCCGGTGGCTTGTCTGGAGATCAGCCCGGAGGGCGTCGTCCCAGCCGCCCTGTCGGACGCGCTTGGCGGCGGTGTACTGGTGATGGTGTTCGACGGATTCATTGTTGATCGTGAGGCAGCGGACCTGAGGGCGGACGGGTTGGTTCAGCGGTCTCGCGGATGGGGGCCGGTGATGATCAGTCCGGCGTCCTCGAACGCCTGGCCGAGGATGTTGAGGTCGTGGCGGGCCGCCTGTGGCCCCGGGACGCCCGGCACGTAGTCGGCCGTGCGGTGGTCTGAGAACACGCGCTCGAACCCGTTCGGCGCGTACATGAGGAACGCGCGGGCCACTCCGGCGCCATCCACCGCGAAGGTGTGCGGAACGTTCCGGGGCATGAATACGAAGCCGCCGGTCTGAGCGGTCAGCGTGTCGTCGCCGACGTAGACGGTGAGCTGGCCGTCGATGACGTAGA
>Ga0123356_10004477_pt1 | contig 14432 bp, 12 predicted proteins | sample TergutEmb28metaG_2_FD_92546 | JGI IMG/M metagenome (GOLD analysis project Ga0123356, IMG submission 92546) | Embiratermes neotenicus P3 segment gut microbial communities from Petit-Saut dam, French Guiana - Emb289 P3 | ecosystem: Host-associated > Arthropoda: Insects > Digestive system > Gut ...
AATAAATTAAATAATTCCGGATATCAGGAAGTTGTGCCTGTCACCGATGAATTAATAATTGAAAGATTATCAAAACTGCCGACAGTTATAGAGATGCCTTTTAATAACATTGTCCGGAATTGTATTAATGTATATATCGAACGTCGCAGAAATTTGGTAGAAACCATGTTAGGCTTGGAAGCCATTTATTTCCCGATGATTGAAGAAACTTTGGACAGATATGGTTTACCTGTTGAATTAAAGTATTTGGTAATAATCGAATCGGCATTAAATCCAACTGCGCTTTCAAGAGCCGGCGCTTCAGGTTTATGGCAGTTTATGATGCCAACAGGAAAAATGTATGGTTTGGAAATTAACAGTTTGATTGACGAACGTCGCGATCCAATCAAAGCAACCGATGCTGCTTGCAGACATCTGAAAGATTTATATAATACCTATGGGGACTGGAATTTGGCAATTGCAGCTTATAACTGCGGAGGAGGGAATGTAAATAAAGCAATTAAAAGAGCAAATGGAAAAAGAGATTATTGGGCAATTTCTCCTTATTTACCCAAGGAAACAAGATGGTATGTTCCATATTTTATTGCAGCCAATTACGTGATGAATTATTATGCTCAACATAAATTGTATCCTGCTTTATCTCCATTGCCTTTTTTAACCGACACGATAATGGTTACTCAAATGATACATTTTGACCAAATCGCCGAAGTTTTAAAAATTGATAAAGAGATGATTAGCACATTGAATCCACAATATAAAAGAGATATTATTCCGGGAAATTTCAAACCGCAAATTTTGACTTTACCTACAATACAGGCTTATGCATTTATTGAAAAAGAAAATGAGATTGCAGCCCATCGTGCAAGTGAATTATTTACAAATAGAATAACTGTAACTAACAGCGGAACAACTGCTGCGAGGAATACAACGACTTCAGGAAGTAGTAGAACAACTTCTTCTAATCGAACCGAAAAAATTACCCACAGGGTAAGAACAGGAGAAACTGTATTAACAATTGCATATAAATACGGAGTTACAGCAAGTAATATTCTTAGATGGAATAATTTAAGTTCAAACAGGGTAGCTGCCGGAAAAGTTTTAACTCTGTATGTCGATAACGGAGGATATCCGATTAACAATAACGAAACGACATCTACAACAAGGCCGGCGACAAGAACATCTACATCTGCTTCAACTTCGACTTCTGCATCGACATCTACATCTACATCAACATCCTCATCTGTGCAAAGTAACCAAACTTCAAACACATCGGTTACTACCGTACAGTACAAAGTGCAACCCGGTGATTCTTATTATTCTATTGCTCAAAAATATCCGGGTTATACTTATACCGATTTGATGAGATTAAATAAAGTGACTAATCCAACTATTAAAGTAGGACAATATATTTTGGTCCCTAAACTTTAATTTTTTTATTTGTTTGGTATATGGAAGATTTGGAAAAAATAAAATCAACTGATGATGAAATGATTCAGGAAGCATTTGATCAGTTACTTGCATTATATGCTCAATCGAATCACCGTCAAAAATTTGATATTATTAAAAAAGCATTCCATTTTGCCAATAAAGCCCACAAAGGAGCAAAACGACGTTCCGGAATACCATATATTATGCATCCCATTGCAGTAGCTCAAATTGTGTGTGAAGAAATGGGCTTGGGTTCAACATCAATTTGTGCTGCCCTATTGCACGATGTCGTTGAAGATTCCGATTATACGATTGAAGATATTGAAAATCTTTTTGGTAAGAAAATTGCACAAATTGTTAATGGATTAACTAAAATTTCAGGAGGTATTTTTGCGGAAGCAGCTTCTGCACAAGCCGAAAATATGCGGAGACTTTTAATTACCATGTCAGACGATATCCGCGTAATCCTGATAAAAATTGCCGATCGTTTACATAATATGCGAACGCTTGGTTCACTTCTGCCTGCTAAACAATATAAAATCGCAGGTGAAACCATGTTTTTGTACGCTCCTATGGCTCATCGTTTGGGTTTATTTTCCATTAAAACAGAGTTGGAAGATTTAAGTTTCAAATATGAACATCCGGTTGAATATATGCAAATCAACCGTAAATTAGATGAAACGGCTGCTAACAGGGAAAAAATTTACGCTAATTTTGCCGCCCCGCTTTATCCGAAATTCGATGATTTAGGTATCACTTACCGAATGCAGGAACGGATAAAATCGGTCTATTCCATTTGGAATAAAATGCAATCAAAAAATATTAATTTCGAAGCGATATATGATTTATTTGCCGTCAGGATTGTTTTTGACCCTAAGCCTAATATTGATGTAAAAAAACAATGCTGGGAAATTTATTCAATTATTACCGATTTATATAGAATACGTCATGAGCGGATTCGCGATTGGGTGAGCCAACCAAAAGCAAACGGATACCAAGCGCTTCATTTAACGGCTATGGGACCGGATGGTCAATGGGTAGAAGTCCAAATCAGGAGTAAACAAATGGACGAAATCGCAGAAAAAGGATTTGCCGCTCATTGGAAATACAAAGATAGCAACGAACATTTCGCTATTGACGAACAAACCGAATTAGACCATTGGTTAAAGCAAATTCAGGATGTTCTCGAAGCTCCAAATCCGAGCGCAATGGATTTCTTAGATACAATTAAGTTGAATTTATATGCTTCCGAAATATTTGCATTTACTCCGAAAGGTGACATAAAAACTTTACCTCAAGGCGCTACTGCTTTGGACTTTGCTTATGAAATCCATACAAATATGGGTGATAAATGTATTGGAGCAAAAGTCAATCATCAATTAGTGCCTTTAAGTTATAAACTAACTTCCGGAGATCAGATAGAAATACTAACATCCCGTTCTCAATCCCCACAACAAGAATGGTTGAATTTTGTTACAACCGCAAGAGCCAAAACAAAAATAGAACTGTCGCTAAAAAAACAAAAAAAGGAAAAAACTAAACAAGGTGAAAAAATTTTGGAAGAATGGCTGAAAAAGGACAATTTAGAGTATAGTAACCCTATATTGGACAAACTGCTTTCATTTTACGGTTATCAGAAAAAAGATACTTTCTTTTATGCTATTGCTGAGAAACTGTTGGAGTTGCCGGATAATCCACAAAAAATATTTAAAAATAAATCGGACAATATTTTCGTCAGATACGTAAAGCAAGCTTTTAATGTTGTTAATCCAATATCCGGAAAAGACAGCGGAGAAACAAAAGTTGTGGAAACACTTCCGGATGCCCGCCAAATAAATCGAGAAAAAACCTATATACTTGAAGAAGAAGATTATCAAAACAAATATATTGCCGCTCCATGCTGTAATCCTATTCCCGGCGACGAAGTTTTAGGATTCATTCAAGATGATGGACATTTGGAAATACATAAACGTTCATGCAATCAAGCTCTCAACATAAAAACCCGTTTTGGCGACCGAATTATTTCATGCAGTTGGGCAGGTCATAAATCATTTTCTTTCCCAAGTACAATCGAGATAAAAGGCATTGACCGGATGGGTATTTTGAACGAGATTACTCAAGTAATTACAAATGACTTTTCGGTAAACATGCGAAAATTGATGATTGATTCTTCAGGAGGAATTTTCACAGGAACAATCGTAGTTCTTATCCACGATGTTGATGATATTAATCAACTATCAAGCCGCTTGCAAAAAATAAAAGGTATCGAAAGCGTCAAAAGGATGATTGAGTGAGAAAAAATTCATAATTCATAATTCATAATTCATAATTTTTTCTTACCTTTGCAGACATTTTTTAAAAAATTGACAAATTGGGCCGGTTAGATTTATATAAAGTAGACTTAAAAAATATGCAGCAAGATGTTCAAGTATATGAATATCTGCTGGATAATCTGTTCTTTACAAATATCGGCAGCGAAGACATTCAAAAAGGGAAAATCAATACTCAAATTACTATTTCGAAGAAAGCAGGATTGTTTGATCTTTCTTTTACTTTTAACGGAATAGTTGTTGTTCCATGCGACCGTTGCTTGGATGATATGGATTTACCTATTGAAACAACGGCTCATTTAATTGTTAAATTAGGAAAAGATTATTCTGAAGAAAGCGATGAGATTGTAGTAATTCCTGAAACGGAAGGAAAAATTAACTTAGCGTGGTTTCTTTATGAGTTTATTGCTTTAGCTATTCCAATCAAGCATGTTCATGCTCCCGGAAAATGTAATAAACAAATGACTTCCAAACTAAAAAAACATTCGGCTAAATCGGATGACGATGATCAGTCTTTCGGTTCAGATAATGTTGATGATGTCATCATTACCGATGAGGAACCGGATGAGGAAAGAACAGATCCGCGATGGGAAGCTCTAAAAGGATTTAAAGAAGATTAAATATTAATATTTTAACATAATAAAAATGGCACATCCGAAACGAAGAACAGGAAAGACAAGAAGAGACAAAAGAAGAACGCACGACAAGGCGAAGCTTCCCCAAATAGCTCTTGACCCGACTACCGGAGAATATCATTTATATCACCGGGCGCATTGGTATGAAGGAAAACTATACTACAAAGGAAAGGTCATAATTGATAAAGAAGCAAAGGCTTAAAGGAAACTAATCCGAATTGAAAAAACCCTAAATATGACGGTGAATATCCTCAATTTAGGGATTTTTTTATATGATAAGAAGCGCAAAAATTCAGTTTATATATAAAGAGTTATGATCAGACATAAATCAGGATTTGTAAATATAATTGGGAATCCGAATGTGGGTAAATCGACATTAATGAATGTATTGGTTGGAGAAAGAATTTCAGTCATTACATCGAAAGCTCAGACTACTCGTCACCGCATCATCGGAATTGTTAATACTGATGATATGCAAATTGTATATTCCGACACTCCCGGTGTTTTACAACCTAATTATAAACTGCAAGAGAGCATGTTGAATTTTTCAGAATCTGCATTAGACGATGCAGATGTGCTGGTTTATGTAACCGATGTCGTTGAAAAAATTGATAAAAATGATTTTTTTATAAAAAAGGTTCAAAAATCAACCTCTCCTATATTACTAATAATCAATAAGATTGATTTGTCAAACCAAAAAGAACTGGAAAAACTTGTATTGGAATGGCAAAACATATTTCCTAATGCAGAAATTATTCCGATTTCTGCAACGAATAAATTTAATATTGATTATCTTCGCAAACGAATAGAGGAATTAATCCCTGATTCACCTCCTTATTTTGAAAAAGATGCGCTAACTGATCGTCCGGCGCGCTTTTTTGTAACAGAGATTATCAGAGGAAAAATATTGATGTATTATCAAAAAGAGATTCCATACGCTGTGGAAGTTGTTGTTGAACAATTTACCGAATCTCAAGAGCTGATTAATATTAAAGCGCTCATCATTGTTGAGCGTGATTCTCAGAAAGGAATCATTATCGGTAATCAGGGAAAGGCTTTAAAGAAAGTCGGTGTTATGGCCCGCAAAGACATCGAAAAGTTTTTTAATAAAAAAGTCTTTCTTGAAATGTTTGTTAAAGTTGAGAAAGATTGGAGGAACAGGGATAATATTTTGCAAAAATTTGGATATAAAATTGATTGAACATTATGAGCAATTTAGTAGCAATCGTTGGTCGCCCGAATGTAGGTAAATCAACATTATTCAATCGCTTGACACAAACTAAGCAAGCAATAGTTGACGAAGAAGCCGGTACTACCCGCGACCGTCAATACGGAAAAGCAGAATGGACCGGACAGGAATTTTCCGTCATTGACACCGGCGGATGGGTACTTAATTCGGAAGACATTTTTGAAGAAGAAATCAATAAGCAAGTTCAAATAGCTATAGAAGAAGCTGATCTAATACTTTTTTTAGTAGATATTGTACATGGTATAACAGATATGGATGTACAGATTGCAAGTATGTTAAGGAGAAGTAAAAAAGAAATACTATTGGTTTCCAACAAAGCCGACAATTTTGATTTATATCCTCAAGCTGCGGAATTTTATTCGTTAGGGTTAGGAGAACCTTACCCTATTTCGGCAATAAACGGTTCAGGAACAGGTGATTTATTAGATATAGCAGTTTCAAAATTTAGTAAAAAAGAGATTCAGGAAACTGAAGAAAACGTTCCCAAATTTGCTATTGTCGGTCGTCCCAATGCAGGGAAATCTTCACTAATCAACGCTTTCATTGGTGAAGAAAGAAACATTGTAACCGAAATTGCAGGTACTACCCGTGATTCTATCTACACTTTATACGACAAATTCGGACTGAAATTTTATTTGGTTGATACGGCAGGCATTCGTAAGAAGAATAAAGTAAACGAGGATTTGGAGTATTATTCTATTATTCGCGCTATTCGCTCAATTGAAAACTCCGATGTCTGTATCTTAATGATAGATGCAACACGTGGAATAGAATCGCAGGATATAAATATCTTTTCGTTGATTCAGAAAAACAAAAAAGGTTTGGTAATCGTAGTAAACAAATGGGACTTAGTAGAGAATAAAGATAACAGAGTTATCAAAACATTTGAAAACGCTATAATGGAACGGACTGCGCCATTTACTGATATTCCAATCATCTTTTCTTCTGCACTTACAAAACAGCGTATTTTCAAGATATTGGAAACAGCTAAGGAAGTATATGAAACACGAAAGACTAAAATTCCTACTCATAAATTAAATGAAGTATTACTCCCTATCGTAGAAAAAACACCACCTCCCATGTACAAAGGGAAATTGGCGAAAATCAAATACATTACTCAATTACCTCATACGGCAATTCCAAGTTTTGTTTTCTTTTGCAATTCACCTCAATGGGTTAAAGAACCATATAAACGCTTTCTTGAAAATCAATTAAGAAAACATTGGAAATTATCGGGAACGCCGGTTAATATATTTATGCGGGAAAAATAATTTTAGAATTTGAATGTTATCCCGACTTGTAAAAAAGCAATTCCGTATCCCAATTCTGCGAAAGCGGCGAGATTTTCATGAAAATAATAACGACCGCCAAAAAAGAGAGACCAGCCAAGTGTATTGCCTAAAGGTAAACTATGAAAATCATGCCAGTTCCCATAAGTACTGTGTTTGGTAATGTTTAAACCTAACATCAATCCTCCGTAAGTATCTAATTTATCTACTAAATGATAATGTAACGCACCTCTTGCACCAATAATGAGATAGGAATAATTAAAACCGAATTTGGCTGAAGTAACAGTGGAAGAAAATTCAGATCTACTGGTTGAATAACCAAAGTATCCGCCAACTCCTAAAGAAGATTTATCATCAAATAATTCATCTATGATACAACGCTCGTATGATATTGATAAAGGAGGAAGAGTAGATTTGAAACCCCTTCCGCCTAAATTACTTCCGATACCAATTCCAAGATTGATATTATTATCTCCATCTGAAAATGCATTCTGTGAATATAAATTCATAGAGGATATCGAATAAAATAAAAAAACCACTAAAACTTTAACAAAATAACCGCTCTTCATGATGTAAAAATTAATTGCCTACTTATATAAAGGCATCAGCTCTCCTCGTTTTAATCATAATAATCTTCTCTTAAAAAAGAAAAAATTTAGATACAAAAGTAAATGGTTTAATTTAAAAAACAAAAAAAATTAGAATAAATTATTGTACTTTTGCCGTAAAAATAAAGAAAATGGATTATCAATTATTTTTCAAAAAGGCTCAAAAAATTGTTACAGAGATATCATTTTTATCTGACGATAAAATTAATGAAATTCTTTTTTCAATTGGAGAAAAAATGATAGATAAAATAGATTTTATTCTGTCGGAAAATCAAAAAGATTTAGATCGAATGGATATATCCGACCCAAAATACGACAGGTTGAAATTAACGAAAGATAGAATTAATGGGATAGTTTCCGATTTAAAATCAGTAACCCAATTGCCATCGCCTGTTGGAAAAATAATTAACGAAAGCGTTCGTCCAAACGGTTTGATAATCACTAAATATCGAGTTCCTTTCGGATTAATTGGCGTAATTTTCGAAGCGCGTCCTAATGTGTGTCTTGATGTATTTTCCCTCTGCTTCAAATCAAGAAACGTATGCATTTTGAAAGGAGGTTCAGATGCGGAATACTCTACAATTGCATTGGTAAAGATTATACATGATGTGTTGAATACGTATAATGTATCAGCCGATTGCTGTGCCTTACTGCCATTTGAAAGAGAAGCTACCACCGCATTATTGAACGCAGAAGGTATTGTTGATCTGATCATTCCTCGAGGAAGTCAAGCGCTAATTGAATATGTTCGCAAAAATGCTAAAATATCTGTCATAGAAACAGGAGCAGGTATTTGTCATACCTATTTCGATATCGAAGGGGATAAAGGAATTGGCCAAGCGATTATAAACAATGCAAAAACAAGACGAGTAAGTGTCTGTAATGCGCTGGATTGTTTGATTATTCATGATAATCGATTAAATGATTTGCCCTTTCTTTGTGAAAAACTTAAAGGAAGCAATGTAATTATTTATGCAGATGAAAAAGCATATCATGCTTTAAATGGAAAATATCCCGATGATTTGCTTCAATATGCAACAACAGATAGTTTTGGCACTGAATTTCTCGATTATAAAATGAGTATTAAAACTGTTACTTGTTTAGAAGAAGCATTACAGCATATTGCCATATATAGCTCTAAACATAGCGAATGTATTATTTCGGAAAATCCTGCAACAACAGACTTGTTTAAAAAAATTGTCGATGCAGCCTGTGTATATGAAAATACTTCTACAGCTTTTACAGATGGTGCACAATTTGGTTTAGGCGCTGAAATAGGAATCAGTACACAAAAATTACACGCCCGCGGACCAATGGCTTTGGAAGAGTTAACAACATATAAATGGATTATAAAAGGAGAAGGACAAATTAGGACGTGACGTGTGACACGTGACGCGTGACAAGAATTCAATCACCTGTCACCCGTCACCCGTCACTCGTTACTAGTTACAATAAAAAAAATATGAAAACATTTACAAACGTAAAAGATTTAGGAGATTTGAACGGAGCGCTACAAGAAGCGTTTGAAGTAAAAAAAGATCGATTTGCCTACCAGGAATTGGGAAAGAATAAAACCTTACTGATGGTGTTTTTCAATTCCAGCTTGCGAACTCGTTTGAGCACACAAAAAGCCGCAATGAACTTAGGTATGAATACTATGGTTCTCGATATTAATCAAGGTGCATGGAAATTGGAAACCGAACGAGGAGTAGTAATGGATGGCGATAAATCTGAGCACATTCTTGAAGCAATTCCTGTTATGGGTTCATATTGCGATATTATTGGAGTGCGTTCATTTGCTCAATTTGAAAACAAGCAAGACGATTACAGTGAGAAAATTCTCAATCAATTTATCCGGTATTCGGGACGACCTGTATTCAGTATGGAAGGCGCAACAACTCATCCTTTGCAAGCGTTTGCCGATTTAATAACCATCGAAGAATATAAGACCAAGCCACGCCCAAAAGTGGTGTTAAGCTGGGCGCCACATCCGAAAGCTTTACCGCAAGCAGTACCGAATTCTTTCGCCGATTTTATGAATGAAGCCGATGTTGAATTTATCATCACACATCCGGAAGGATATGAATTAGATCCTTCTTTCGTTCGTAGTGCAAGAGTAGAATATAATCAATTGAAAGCCTTTGAAGGAGCTGATTTTATTTATGCTAAAAATTGGGCGCCTTTCGAAGATGCGAATTATGGGCAGGTTATTAACAAAGACCGGAATTGGACAGTTGACACAGCCAAAATGGATCTGACCGATTCGGCTTTTTTTATGCACTGTCTTCCTGTCCGTCGAAACATGATAGTGACGGATGATGTTATAGAAAGTTCTAAATCAATTGTTATTCCCGAAGCAGCAAACAGGGAAATATCATGTGAGGTAGTTTTGAAACGAATGTTGGAGGCGCTTTAGTTTTTTATCATGATTTATAAATTTGATTTTCTTGTTATTGGTTCGGGAATTGCAGGTATGAGCTACGCCTTAAAAGTTGCCGATAAAGGAAAGGTAGCTTTGCTTTGTAAAACGACTTTAGAAGATGCCAATACATTTTATGCGCAAGGTGGAATAGCTTCCGTCACTCTCCCTTGGGACGATTTTGAAAAGCATGTTCAAGACACATTAATTGCAGGCGATGGTATTTGCGACAAGCAGGTAGTCGAAAAAGTCGTTCGGGAAGCTCCTCAACAAATCGAAGAATTAATTCGCTGGGGTGTAGATTTCGACAAGAATAAAGCCGGTGAATTTGATTTTCATAAAGAAGGCGGCCATTCGGAATTTCGCATTCTTCATCATAAAGATAAGACAGGCAAAGAAATACAATTGAGTTTAATTAATGCCATTAAAAAACATCCGAATATACAAGTTTTTGATCACCATTTTGCAATAGAAATATTAACACAACATCATTTAGGTAAAAACATAACAAAGGATACCTCGAATGTCGAATGTTATGGAGCGTACGTTCTTAATGAAGGAACGAATGAAATTCATACATTTCTTTCAAAAGTAACAATGATTTGCACCGGAGGAATTGGAAATATTTATCAAACGACAACAAATCCGATTGTAGCTACAGGTGATGGTGTTGCAATGGTTTACCGTGCTAAGGGATTAGTTAAAGACATGGAATTTGTACAGTTCCATCCGACTGCTTTATATAATCCGCTGGAACGTCCGTCATTTTTGATTACAGAAGCGATGCGTGGTTACGGAGCTGTATTGCGTACTCGCAACGGAGAAGAATTTATGCATAAATATGATGTACGAGGTTCTTTAGCGCCGCGTGATATTGTTGCCCGCGCTATAGACAGCGAAATGAAAAACAGCGGAAGCGACTTCGTTTACTTGGATGTTACTCACAAAGATGCGGAAGAAACAAAAAAAGAATATCCAACTATTTACGAAAAATGTTTGAGTGAAGGAATTGATATTACTAAAGAATATATTCCGGTATCACCGGCAGCGCACTATCTATGCGGTGGAATTGTTGTGGATTTGGATGCCCGAACTACTATCAACCGATTGTATGCGGCCGGTGAATGTTCCTGCACCGGATTACACGGAGCCAACCGTCTTGCATCTAATTCTCTGATAGAAGCGATTGTATATGCAGATGCGGCAGCCAAACATTCAATCTCACAATTGAATAATTATTCATTTCAAGATAATATTCCGCTTTGGAATGATAAAGGCACTTCTTTGACAGAAGAAATGGTTTTAATTACTCAAAGTGCAAAAGAAGTAGGTTCTATTATGAGTAATTATGTGGGTATAGTCCGATCCAATTTGCGTTTGGAAAGAGCTTTAGTTCGCTTGGAAATCATTTACAGAGAAACTGAAAATCTTTTTATCCGCTCTACCGTTTCACGCGATATATGTGAATTGCGGAATATCATAAATTTAGGTTATTTAGTTATCAAACAGGCAATGGAACGAAAAGAAAGTCGCGGTTTGCATTATAATATTGATTATCCGAAGAAAAGCTCAAGTTTGATTCGTATGTCTTGATAGGGATACAATGGGAATATATTTTTTTTATAAAACATATTGTTGTATAATCTTGTTTAATAAATAATTGAAGAAATGGCTGAACATACTTTTTTACTCGCTTTCGGATTAACCATGATTGCCGGATTGGCAACTGGTATCGGCAGTTTAATGGCGCTAATTGCTAAACGTACAAACACGAAATTTTTGTGCGCTTCGCTTGGTTTCTCTGCAGGAGTGATGATTTACGTTTCATTCATGGACATCATACCTATTGCTAAAGAAGAACTGATATTGCATCTGGGAAATAAAACGGGAACACTGAGTTTGATTCTTGCCTTTTTCGGTGGAATGGGATTAATCACTCTGATTGATTTTTTGATACCTCAATCCAACAATCCGCATGAATTACAAGATGTTGAAGATATGAACAAGCCTAACGGTCAGCAAAAATCACTATATCGAACAGGTATAATGGTAGCGTTGGCGCTTGTCATACATAACTTCCCGGAAGGAGTTGCCACATTCACTACTGCATTAAGTAGTGGTATTTCAATAGCAATACCAATTACAATCGCTATAGCCATACACAATATTCCCGAAGGAATAGCCGTATCTATTCCTATTTATCATGCCACCGGAAGCAGACGGAAAGCGTTTTGGTGGTCATTTCTTTCCGGCCTGACAGAGCCTTTGGGAGCAGTACTTGCCTACCTTTTCCTGATGCCATTTTGGTCGCCATTAATGAATGGGATTGTATTAGCTGCTGTTGCAGGAATTATGGTGTTTATTTCGCTTGATGAACTTTTGCCTTCAGCAGAAAAATACGGCAAACATCATATCTCTATTGCCGGACTTATTGTAGGTATGATAGTAATGGCTTTGAGTCTGTTGTTTTTTATTTGAACAATTAAATAATTAAAAAATGAAACACATAATCATTGGCGGAGTTGCCGGAGGAGCCACCGCAGCTGCGCGTATACGCAGATTAGACGAATTCGCTGAAATTATTCTGTTGGAAAAGGGTAAATATATTTCGTATGCAAACTGTGGATTACCATACTACATAGGTGGAATCATTGAAAACAGAAATAACCTTTTCCTTCAAACACCTGCTTCGTTTGGAAAACGATATAGAATTGACGTGCGAGTTGAAAATATGGCTGTTGGGATAAATACAATCGATAAAACTGTAACTGTCCGTTGTGCAAACGGTAGTGAATATATAGAAACTTATGACAAATTATTATTGTCGCCGGGAGCTTCGCCGGTTAGGCCACCATTGGAAGGCATTGATACCGAAGGCATTTTTACTTTACGGGATGTGGCAGATACTGATCGTATTAAAAATTATCTAAATACTCGTTCTGTTAAACAAGCTGTTGTTGTGGGCGGTGGTTTTATTGGACTTGAAATGGCTGAAAATCTGCATCATACAGGAGCTGATGTTTCCATTGTAGAAATGGCAAATCAGGTTATGGCGCCCGTCGATTTTTCAATAGCCGCTCATGTTCATCATCATTTGGTTCAAAAAGGTGTCCATCTTTATTTGGAACAAACCGTTGAACGTTTTGAACAAAAAGATGGGAAAATAAATGTCTATCTGAAAAGCGGGAAAATTATTCCTGCTGATTTGGTCATATTATCCATTGGCGTCAGACCTGAAACATCCTTAGCAAAAGCGGCAGGATTAAAAATCGGAGAAACAGGAGGCATTTGGGTAAATGAATTTTTAGAAACTTCGGCAAAAGATGTATATGCCGTTGGCGACGCAATCGAATTTCCTCATCCTATTACAGGGAAAGCTTATTTGAACTTTTTAGCCAATCCGGCAAATCGTCAGGGACGTTTAGTGGCTGACAATATGGTAACCGGAAACACAGAAAAATACGAAGGCGCTATTGGAACGGCTATTGCAAAAGTGTTTGATTTAACTGTGGCAACAACAGGTTTGCCTGCGAAAAGACTGAAACAAATGAACATTCCTTATCAAAGTTCACATACGCATTCAGGTTCTCATGCAGGATATTATCCCGGAAATATGCCATTAAGCATCAAATTAACCTTTGATCCAAAAAGCGGGAAAATATATGGCGCTCAATGCGTTGGATACGATGGAGCGGATAAATGTATCGATCAAATTGCTCTACTCATAAAATCAGGAAAAACAGTATTTGACTTAATGAAATTGGAACATTGTTACGCTCCTCCATTTTCTTCGGCAAAAGACCCTGTTGCAGTAGCAGGATATGTAGCAGGTAATATTGTAAGCAATCGAATGCCCGTTGTTCACTGGCGTGAGATGCAAACGGCAAATCCAAATGAAATCACAATATTGGATGTGCGTACCAAAGCAGAAACAGTGGGAGGACAAATTATTAAAGGTTCAATAAATATTCCATTAGACGATCTGCGCGACCGTTTGGATGAAATTCCTAAAAATAAACCTGTTTATATATATTGTGGCGTAGGATTAAGGGGATATTTAGCATTACAAATATTAATTCAACGAGGATTTACCGATGTGAAAAACCTGTCGGGAGGATATAAAACATATCAGACAGCAACAAATCCTATATATTAGCGCCCATGCTAAAAACGATTACTTGATATTCCGGCATCAATAACGGCAGTTAATGCACGGATGTTTGAAAATGCAAACATCGTTACTATGGAACAATTATCCGGATTTGTGCCTGGTCATAATATACTAACACAAACTCAGGGACGACCTAATTTAGTTATCCGTGGACTGACAAGCGACGAAGTAAGCCCAACAGCTCAACCCCGTGTCTCAGTATATCTGAATCAAGCTCCTAATATCAATTACTTTATTATCCGTCTTATTTGCAGGCGGTATTGCATTTTATTCATGCCATAAAAATAATGTTGAAAATCCTGC
>Ga0123356_10004478_pt1 | contig 14432 bp, 8 predicted proteins | sample TergutEmb28metaG_2_FD_92546 | JGI IMG/M metagenome (GOLD analysis project Ga0123356, IMG submission 92546) | Embiratermes neotenicus P3 segment gut microbial communities from Petit-Saut dam, French Guiana - Emb289 P3 | ecosystem: Host-associated > Arthropoda: Insects > Digestive system > Gut ...
ATATGGGATGATGTTTTTATTTCAGCTACAGGAAAACTCAAAGTTGATAAAATATTATTCTTGCCATCTTTAGCAAAAAAATCAGTCACAGCAAAAATTCTTGTACGAAGTTGTTATCCTCCACAGATGACTTATGGCGCTCCAATGGAAGACCCATGCAGTATGGAATTCATCATCAAAGAAAAAGAAAGTGGTACAATAGTGGCAAAGCAAACCTTGGTAGGACAAGCAAAAAGAGACAATAAAACATATTTCGAATTGAAAATACCTATTGATGAACCTGTTGCATGGTCGCCCGAAAGTCCATTCCTCTACGAAGGAGAAGTCAGAATATTCGATCGCGACAGGCTTGCTGATAGTTATTCAGTCAAGTTCGGCATGAGGGATTTTGCAGCAAACGGCAGATTTTTTATGCTTAATGGCGAGAGATATTTTTTAAGAGGGACTAACATCACCTTACAACGCTTTTTTGAAGATCCTGATTGCGGAAATTTGGTATGGGACAAAGAATGGGTGAAAAAAATGCTGATCGACATACCTAAATCTATTGATTGGAATGCAATGCGAATATGTGTTGGAATTGTTCCCGACTTCTGGTATGATTTGTGTGATGAGTACGGAATTATGCTGCAAAACGAATGGTTATACTGGCAGAATCATGGATGGGATAATCAAGTTCGTCAGGAATATACTAATTGGGTATGGAGCGATGGTAATCATCCCAGCATCGTCATTTGGGATGCTATTAATGAAAATTGGGATTCGTTTATTGGAAATGTATTAATCCCTGAATTAAAACAACTTGATCCAACTCGAATTTGGGATGCCGGTTATATGACTTCAGATGAAATGGGAGGAAATGACGAAATGGATGAACCACATCCTTATAAAGCTCTTACTCTTATGCCTGCAGATGAGGTGGATAAATATTTTGAAAAAAATCCATACGACTTAGGTTCTTTAGATAATTGGGGTAATAACAGACATATCATGGAAGCCGGAGTTCCGCAATTAGTAAATGAATATGGATGGATTTGGTTATGGAGGGATGGAAGGCCATCAAAACTTACTGTAAATAATTATACTTATTTTCTGGGTGAAAATGCTACACCGGCTCAACGATGGGATATGCAAGCCTATTGGTTACAATTGGAAACCGAATGGATTCGCGCAGAAAGATCTATCGCCGGAGTGTTAGCATTTTGTTATTTAGCAAATAACTACGGTTTTACCGGCGACTGGTTTATGAACAACATAAAAGATTTGGAAATATCTCCAACAATGAAATGGTTCAAACATTGTTTTGCTCCTCAGGCTGTATTCATCAATTTAGTAGATCAACGGTATATGAAGCATCCGGCTCCGTTCAAACCCGGTAGTAATCTGTTATTTAATGTTGTTGGCGTAAATGATTACAATCGCAAAACAACAGGAAAATTACTGTTGAAACTCTTAAATAGCGAAGGAGAAATTATTCTTCAACAAAATAATTCCATTACCATAAATCCGTTCGCAAAACAGATTCTTCCTTGCATGATTGAATTACCAAATGAAAAAGGTGGATATTTATTATTAGCCGAATTCTTTCCGGAAGGAAAAAATCAACCGGTTATCAGCCGACGTTATATAAAAATCGGCGATTCAAAAGATGAAAGTTATACTTTTTATGATATTAGCATAACTTTTTAAAGAAATCATTCCCTTTATCATCAACTAAGATAAAAGCAGGGAAATCAACAACATCGATTTTCCAAATAGCCTCCATACCAAGTTCGGGATAGGCGAGACATTCGATGCTTTTAATGTTTTCCTGCGCTAAAATAGCTGCCGGACCTCCGATGGAACCCAAATAAAAACCGCCATACTTTTGACAGGCCTCTGTTACCTGTTGGCTACGGTTTCCCTTGGCAAGCATAATCAAACTTCCGCCATGCGATTGAAATAAATCGACATACGAATCCATTCGCCCTGCTGTGGTCGGCCCCATAGAGCCACACGCCATATCCTTCGGCTTCTTTGCCGGTCCTGCGTAAAAAATCGGATGATCTTTTATGTATTGTGGTAAATCTTCTCCTTTGTCTAACAACTCTTTAAGCTTGGCATGTGCTATATCTCGTCCAACAATAATAGTTCCATTTAACGATAAACGGGTTGCTACAGGATATTTACTTAATTCAGCTAAAACTTCTTTTATTGGACGATTCAGATCAATATTTATAACTTCTCCTTCACCGGCTTTACGGTATTCGTCGGGAATATATTTTGCCGGATGAGTTTCTAATTTTTCAATCCAAATTCCTTCTTTATTAATCTTTGCTTTAATATTTCTGTCGGCTGAACAGGAAACAGCCATTCCTACAGGACAGGAAGCGCCATGACGCGGCAAACGTATAATCCTTATGTCATGAGCAAAATATTTCCCTCCGAATTGTGCTCCAAAACCAATCGTCTGTGATGCTTTCAAAATCTTTTCTTCCAATTCCAAATCGCGGAATGCCTGACCTCCTTCATTTCCTTTTACCGGTAAATCATCGTAATATTTCGCAGAAGCTAATTTAACAGTTTTCAGACACATATCAGCAGAAAGTCCTCCAATAACGAAAGCAATATGATAAGGCGGACAGGCTGCCGTTCCTAAAGATTTCATTTTTTCGATTAGAAACTTTTCTAATGTTTCAGGATTAAGTAACGCTCTTGTTTCCTGAAAAAGAAAAGTTTTATTTGACGATCCGCCACCTTTTGCTATGCACAGGAATTTATACTCATTACCTTCAACAGCTTGAATATCTATTTGCGCCGGCAGGTTACAACCGCTGTTTTTTTCGTTGTACATATCAAGCGGCACATTTTGAGAGTACCGAAGGTTTTCTTCAGTGAAAGTTTTGTAAACTCCTTTGGACAAAGCTTCTTCATCGCTTCCACCTGTCCATACTTGTTGTCCTTTTTTAGCTATAATTGTAGCTGTTCCTGTGTCCTGACAAAAAGGAAGAATTCCTTTAGCACTTACTTCTGCATTACGTAGCATGGTTAAAGCTACGTATTTATCATTTTCGCTTGCCTCCGGATCGGAAAGAATTTGTGATACTTGCTTTTGATGATCCGGACGCAAGTAAAAAGCGCTATCATAAAAACAAGCGCTTGCTAACCGTATCAAAGCCTCCGGTTCAACTTTCAGGATTTCATTCCCTTCAAAATAAGAAACTGAAACACCTTCGCCTGTCAGTTTGTAATATTCGGTATTATCTTCTCGCTGTGGAAAAGGAGGTTGATAAATAAAAGGTGTAGTTGCCATAAATTATCTTAACAATAGTTATTATGTAAAATGCTTTTATTATGGAGTTACTGTAGAACTTCCCCCTGAACTGCCTGAACTCTCGCTTTGAATTTGATCTTCATTTCTGATTGTTCTTTGAGCCTTTTTAATCTGAGCTTTCATTTCACCAAAACGGTAAGAAACAGTTAATCCAAATTGTCTGAAAGGTTGAATACTAACAGTTTTCTGAGAAAAATCATCAGACTTTGAAGTACTTGTATAATTCAAGTATTCAGTAAATAAATTCATTGTACTAAGCCTGATATTTAATCGCTTACTCAAGAAACTCTTAGATGCCGATAAACCGTAATAGAAAAAAGACATGGACTTCCCTTGTAAAGTAATGTAGGGAGAATTAGCGCTACCATTTAGATAAATAGCAAAATCTTTGGGAAAAGAATATTGAATGGTGCTGTAAAATGACCCTGAAAATCCATTGTTCTTTAATGCCTTATTCAAATTTGATTGGAGGTCGCTGTAACTGCCACTAAAATTTCCGGTAAGTCTAATTTTTGGAGTTGGAGACCAATTCAAATATGAAGAAATATTCAATCTATTTTCCTTTAACATATTAAAATAGGAAGTTTTACTTATATAGTCATCAATCCATGTAAAATTGGTAATTCCTTCGTTAGTAAAGCCATAAGATACATTAGCATTCATATTGAACTTTGGCTTAAATAAATTGTAATTAATATTGAAATTATGATATTTCACCACATTTAAATCCGGATTTCCAAACCTTATATAATTTGAATCAGTTGTATTTACATAAGGATTTAAATATGAAATACCCGGGCGCTGAACTCGCATGTTGTATCCTCCACGAAATGTTTGATTCTGTTTTATCATATAGGTAACAGTTACGGAAGGTACTAAATTAGCATAACCTGCCTTAAAATTTTGTTTTGTATTTAATGGATATTCTACATTCATTTGAGTGCCTTCAAAACGAACACCTGCTTTGAGTCCAAATTTTTTATATCTCAAATTATAACCGGCATAAGCAGCCCAAATATCCTGTATATGACGAAACTCATTATTGTCTGAAGGTATATCTATCCAATCGTCGTTCAAAAATGACATAGATAATCCGCTGAAACTTTTGTTAATACGTTTGATATATTTAACTCCTGCTTCTAAAGTATGAATTTTGGCAAAAGGAGTTGTATAATCTAATTGAAAAGTATGTTCGTATGAATCGGCATTGCTGAACTGCTTGTTTTGACTTTTGCTATAATTAAATATCGGATTAATTTGAGTTAATGAATTTTGGTCATTACTATAAGAATCCAATTTGTAAGAAGCGGTAAATAAACGGTCTCTCTTGTAAAAAGTTCTTTGATAATCAGCGCCTATTGTTATTCCCGGTCTTGAATATTTTATATCAGATGTTTGTTTATAATTGTATAAATCTTCTCCATTCAAACTTTTCATCAAAACATCTATGTTTTGATTAGTATTATTATTCATTCCATTGCTACTAACATTTACATTTATTAAATTAAATGTATCGACTTCATAACTAAATTCGCCAAATCCCATCTGATAATTCCCTTTATATTTATTTTTTCCATCTTGAATAAGAAAGTGGTATGTGTCATTTTTATAGTTTTCGCGGGAAGTCGTATATTTAACTTCAGGTTGGTTGATATTCGCGTAATAAAGATTCCCTGTCAAACCTACTTTTCCATACTTAACAGAAAAATAAGTTGCTCCGCCCAACTGTCCGAGCGAACTTGCAAAAGCATTCAGGGAAACAGTGTAACCACCGAGAGATGACTGACTTTGCATAACAATATTAATAATTCCCGCAACACCTTCAGCATCGTATTTTGCACCGGGCTCTGTAATCACTTCAATGTTTTTGACTGAATTGGCAGGAATACTTCGTAAAACATCTTTCGGATTATTAGATAGCATATTAGACGGCTTCCCGTTTATGTAGAATTTAAAATTAGACGAACCTTTCACTTGAATATTTTCTTCTCCATCGACAGTAACCATTGGAACTTTTTTCAACATCTCCAAAACATTGTTAGTTTTCGATTCAGGATCTTCTTCCATATTATAAGTGATTTTATCCAAATCCACTTTCACTAAGGTTCTTTGAGCCGTTATCGTTACTTCTTTCAGTTGTTGAGTGTTATCTATCATTTCAAGTCTTCCCAAATCGACGTTTTGTTCGTCCTCTACTATGAAAGACTTAATTAGTGTATTTTTTCCTAAATATTCCACAGTCAAAGAATAAGTTCCGGCTGTATTAAGCACAAACTTGAAATAACCTTGATCATCCGTCGCAGCCACTTTCAACGGCTTTTCTTTTTGCTGTTCGGTGAAAATTTTCACATTAGCAAAAGGAACAGCTTCCTGTGAAATTGAATCAACTATTTGTCCTTGAATCACAAAATTCGGTGCTTGCTGAGCATAGGTTGCAATTCCAATTACAAAAATCAAAAAAGACAGGAAAAATCTTTTCATTTTATAATTAATAATTCATAATTCATAATTTATAATTCATAATTCATAATTCATAATTTATAATTTATAATTATTCCAGTCTGTAACTGACAAAAGCAAAACGCTTGCTGTCAGGAGCCCATGAATTTACATTAATAGTTCCCTGTCCTCCGAATAATTTCGTTAATGTCTTCACTTCACCACCTTCAGCAGGCATTAAACGAAGTAATACATTTTTATTAGCTAAATGCTCATTAGGTTTTAAATCACCCTTATAATATGCGATATACACAACTTGTTTTCCGTCAGGAGATACGTGAGGAAACCATGCATTTAGATTTTCATCAAAAGTCATTTGTGTCTGCTCCGAACCATCTGCTTTCATTCTCCAAGCTTGCATTAATCCGGAACGTACCGAATTAAACCATATATATTTACCGTCGGGAGAATATTCCGGGCCATCGTCTAAATCTTCGGCAGTTGTCAACCTGATTTCTTCCCCTCCTTCAAATGGAATGACATAAACATCGTAATTACCGTTTCTTTCAGCGCAATATGCTAAGAACTTATTATCAGGGCTAATTCCATGAAGATAACTCGGTCCTATCGGAGTGACAAGTTTAGGAACTCCTCCTGTGAAAGGTAAAGTGTAAATTTTAGAACCACCTCCTTCTGCGGGAGTATTACTTATAACCAAATATTTACCGTCAGCGCTAATTACGTGATCATTGTTGCAGCGGGTAGCAAAATCAGTATCAATCAATTGTGGTTCACTTTCCGGAATATCCGGCGATAATTTGTATATTTTTCCTCCGGTGTTATAAACCAAATATTTTCCGTCAGGTGTCCAATTCGGGGCTTCTATCAAGAAAGGAAACTCTTTTACAACAGTTCTTTCACCTGTTGTAATATCAAATATCTCCAACAGACTGGTAATTGTTTGTTGCCTTGAGGATATAGAATTTAATTTAACATCTGTGAAATAAGCCTTTTCCAATACATCAGCTTCATGTGAACAAATAAAAATACCAACATAACAACTTGCAGGCAGATCTATTTCTATTTCACCGGCTGAAATATTTGAAAATTCATCATTTGCTACTTTCATAATTATTTTGTTCCCTATACGCTCTAAAGTGAGATGATCCACTCCCTTAGCATCGGCAACAACTTCTTTAGTTTCACCGCCGGTAATATCGCGGTATTGAAGTGAAGTTAGTCCATCGCCATGCAGGGCAATATCGGCATATTTTGAATCGCCTGTAAGTGATTCGCGTATGATCACACCTATTTTTCGATGTTCATTAACTCCTTTTCCCTCAAAAGCAACTTTAGCCGAGACCGAAAAGTTACCGGTCATCTTATTCCAAGCCATAAAGAACTCATCGCTCTTATTCCACATATTGGTTCCTCCGCCTGTGAGATTGTAAATATTTGTCACAGGATCGTAGCCGATACTACCTTTCAGTTTGGGATTTCCTATATCTCCCGAATTATCAAATATTCCGCTGCCGCATTGTTGGGCTGAAGCGTCAAATAATAACATAGAAGCAACGATTAACATAAATGCTTTCTTGATTTTAGATACTGATTTCATATGTATAATAATATTTAAAAATAATTCATAATTTTTTATTCATTTTTTAAAAATCAAAACAGTGGCATAAACTGCGATTCCTTCTTCGCGACCAACATACCCCATTTTTTCGGAAGTAGTTGCTTTTATGGAAATAGAACCGGGATCGACCTGCATTGTTTCCGATAAACAATTTATCATTAAAGGAATATGAGTATTTAGACGTGGTGCTTCTGCACAAACTGTTATATCGGCATTTCCGAATTCAAACGAATTAGTGCGTAACAATTCCATTGTCTGCTTCAATAATATCTTGCTATCGATATTTTTGTAAGAATCGTCTGTATCGGGAAAATGGTATCCTATATCCCTTAATGCTGCAGCTCCCAGCAAGGCATCACAAAGTGCATGAATTAGTGCATCGGCGTCAGAATGTCCTAATAAACCCTTTTCGTGTTGAATATGAATTCCTCCTAACCACAATGCCCTTCCGGAAACAAAGCGATGGACGTCGAAACCCATTCCAACCCTGATTGATTGCATTATTTATTTTGTTAAGTTTCTTAAGCCATCCATATCGAAACTAAGTGAAAACCTGAGGGTCTGATCCAAGGGATTTGAAGGAACGGTTGAAATCAAATAGGCAACATCTAATTGGAAAGCCGTCAATTTAAAACCGGCACCTACAGAAAAATATTGCCGATTACCTTTTGACGGATGTTCATAAAAATAGCCGCCGCGTACGAAAAATTGATCCTGATAGGAATATTCTCCTCCAAACGACCACATGATTTCTCTGAATTTTTCTTTCGCTCCACCCGGTGCATCTGTGAAAGATTTGAAAATGCCGGAAATTGGTGAAATCGAAAAATAATCATTCAAGGCTTTCAACTTTTCTTCAGCAGTCATGCCTTCCGTTTTAGGAGGCGTTGGTATCAAGTATTTATTTACATCAAAGGTAAACGCAATTTTATTATAGTCATCCATTGGAAAAAGCAGGGAAGCCCCAAGTTTCAGTTTGGTAGGCAAAAAGTTGCTTGTATTTCCTTCGTCATAAGAAATTTTACTTCCGATATTGGAAGCGCTAAATCCCAAACCCAATAAACATTCGCTGTTTCCAAGCATTATATAATTATTGTAATAACCGGCGATATCTGCCGCCCAAGCTGAACCCGGATACAATTCTTCAACTCCGCTTCCTAAATCGGAATGTATAAAACGGATACATGTTCCAATAGAAAACTTTTCCGAAGTTTTAAGCGAATAACCAATGTCAACCGCCATTTCATAAGGATTAACAGCTTGAATGGTAGCTCCGCTCCAATCGGTCATATTAATTTGACCTAAAGAAAAATAACGCAGAGAGGCGCTTACAGCATGTCTGTCTGTATCTCCCAATTTATAATACCCAGAAAGATAAACCAAATCAATATCATCAATCAAGCGTTTCAACCAGGGTGTATAGGTCAGTCCGATTCCAGCTTTGCTATAAGCGAAAGCATATTTGGCCGGATTCCAGTATTGCGAATATATATCAGGTTCTGTAGCCGCACCTGCATCACCCAAACCGCCTCCTCTTGCATCGGGAGCGATAGTTAATGAAGGAACGCCAACGGTTAAGGGATTAAATTCATCCTTTTCTTGTGAATGAATTGTTAGAACTGTAAAAACCGATAATAAAAGCGTTGCTAAAAATCTTAACTTATTCATATTTTATCATTCTCTGTATTAAACTATATCTACCTATAATTATTGTCCCAAGACTATAATTTTTTTTGCTCGGGTTATTTCCTTACTTGTTGCAGTACGAATTGTCGCTCTGTAAATATATATTCCGGGCGGCACTCGTTTTCCCGCGTTATTCACTAAATTCCATTCAATAGGATACTGACCTAAAAAGCCCGGAGCTCCTTTTTCGGTATGAATCCAAATCTTACTGCCTGTTAAATCATATACTCCAATTTCTATATCAAGAATTGTTTCCGGAAGATCGCAACTTAAAGTGAAAAATGTATTAGTACGAGCCGGATTTTCACGTGCCTGTAAATCCAAAATATTAGGTCTTAAACCTTTAACTACTGTGAAATTCAAAGTATCTACCGTTGAATTATTAAAAATATTCCAAATTCTGAAAATCAGGCTGTGCTTGCCTGCCGGCAATTCAGGGATAGAAAAACCAACAAAACCACGTTTCATATCTATTGCTTGATAATAGCTGTTAAGAGGATAATATGTCCAAGCGGGATTATTACTTATGCTCAGCATTATATCATGACCTAAACCACTACCTGCCAAATTGATACCATTTTCATCTTCAATTTCCGCAAAAAAGAAAGGCGTTTCATTTACAGAATCTCCATCCTTAAAATCTTCGGTATTTAAAAACATCTTAATAATTTTCGGACCTTTTCCATCATTCTCCCAATCATCATTAGATCCTGATAAAATATACTTTAAGAAACTCCCCGAAGCATCTTTATTTGTTGATTTATCGAAAGCATACATACCGATCTTTCCATTTGCTTCCTTATACGAAATATCAAGCGGAACATTAAAAGAAAAATTAAAGGCGCCGTTTTTCACATCTGTATTTCCTGCATAAACCATACCCGGGTAATCTGTATAAGTAAAACGTGCTCCTGCAGTATTAACACTCACAGATTCCATAGTTTGCTTGCTATCGAAAACGCTCGCATTCAGCGTTCCGGTAAAACCATCTGCACGATTTCCGTTTTCGTCTGTAATCACTCCGGAGACAGTAACTTTATCCAAAGCTCTCAAAGTAAATGTTTCATCTTCCGAAATTTCACTTCCGTTTATTGATTCCAACTTTATTTTCCATTCCGGATAGTTTAAAACTAAAGCAGGATCACCCAAAAGAACAAAATTCAATTTATTTGAATCAGAACCTAATCCATTTTTACTAATTTTAAGAATATCCCCTAAACGAGGATACTTCCCATCTACTTTTGTAAACAGTCGACGTATGAATTGATTATTAATAGCAAAATTACCACTCGAAGAAACAACTCTGCTCGTTGTAAACAAAGCAATTGCTCCGCTTTTTTTATTAAGAAAAGCCGTTACTCCTCCTGAAGTAGTAAAACCGTCGAACCATCCAAAATCACATGTTGCCGTTATCCAAAGCGGTAGATTTTCGAAACTCATCTGATTGACATCAGAATTATTTAGTAATCCTTCACTCGTCCAAGCGGTAGTACTTCCATGACCTGTATAATTCAATAAGAAACAGCCTTCTTTTAATTGATTAAGCAAATCTCTATTTGCATCGGGACTGATAAATTTACCGTTCACGTTCACTAATCTGTAAGCATCAACATAATACTTATAAAGGAGATATTCCGGATAATTTTGTTCAATATATGTAGCTAATTGGTCGGCTTGATTAGCATGTACAGCAAATCCTCCGGGTTCATAAGAATCAGTATTGTCGGCTGCAAAAATCAACTTGGTTTTCCAGTTCCCATATTGTTTATTATCCATATAGGAAAGAACTTTATTGACCGCATCTTCAGCTTGAGTGACAGAAGTCACAGGAAAACGTCCAATACCAAGATCTAAGTTATCGGAAGCCATATTCACTCCTTCATTATCATCCAAAAATCCGAAATAATCGTCAGTACCATAAGAATACATTTCATTGACAGATTCTTTAAACTGATAGGTTAGCAAATAATATTTCGGATCTCTTTTGGCGCCTTCACTTGTAAGATGCCGGTTATCGAACAACCCACCGCCGAATAAAAGTAAATACTTTGGTTTATCTGAATCGGAAGATGCCCGGTCATAAAACATTTTCATAAATCGCCGGTAAGCTGATGCATCAGGAGTCCCTGATGAAAATTCATTAAAAACTAATCCATCATCAACTACAGTAACTCGTAAACCCGACTGTTGCCTGTGACGTTCAGCTAATATTTCAGCTTGTTTCATATAAACGGCAGGAGTCAAAATGACCATATCGGTTTGCTGAAGAGCATGTAAGTTCTGATTTTCAATTTCTCCAACGAATTCCGGAATTGGAAAATTGAGACTTAAATCAACCATAACAAATTCACGTAATGTACCTCCGGAAGAAGGAGCTGTAAATTCCCAACGGCCATCTTTTGTCTCTGTTTCAATCAGTCGTGGATTATTATTTTGTGTTACTTCCCATATCTGACATGTAGTATTCGTATTCCCTATTGAAAAAGTTACCGGATTAGAAAGATTTTCACTTTTTCGGAAAAAAGTATATGCTGTGTTATAGAATTGCAGATTCCGCTTCATATTCAAAGCTATAAAATTTAAATATGCTGCTTTTTGACCTGCAGAGTTATATGTTACTGTTGCCTTAACATTCTCTGATTTTTCTCCTGTCCATTGTCGCTCAGTATCCACTAAAACTGCTTTTATATAATAATCTCCGGGAACTCCTACCATAGAATTTATTATCTCCTGACCGTCAATGGATAATTTCACAGGAGTACTTACACTCGGAGCAGCGGCAAATGACAGACGTACATTTCCCGCATCGGATGTAATTCCGGGAATTAAAAAACTAAACGATTGATTTCCGGAATTTGTAATGAAATTTTCTCCAAAGAGTTCTCTGCCGGTGAAAGCTATTGATATCGAATCTTTTTCATGTAAAACATAATCATCAAAAGTTGTTAAATGAGGCTGTGCAGGTGAAGAGTTCTGTAATGGAAAGATCTCCATTTCTGTTGGACCGGAATCACTTTCGGTCATAAAATAAGAACCAAATGTTGAATAGGGATTATTTTCATGTTTATAAGAGCCGGAACTATAAGCCCATTTTGTTGTTCCTTTTGCGTAAAAAAGCAGATAATCACCGGAACTGAAAGCGCTGCCACTCTTTTTACTCACATATACATGTACTTCCGGGAGATCATCAATATAAGGTTTAGAAAAATCTTCGGGCAACATCCAACCTCCATAGCCGTAGATTTTTACTTTAGAAGGATCATTGATACCATGTCTTTTTATATCATCATAAGTCAATTTGTATATGCCGTCTGCTTTTACTTTCAGTTGTATCCATTTTCCTGATGCAAGTAGGGAATTTTCCGCATACCGGCTACCATCGTTTATTTTTTGGGCAGAAAGTAAAGAAACCAATCCCAAAAGAAAAAGGACTATCAACCCTACCCTGCTATATATTTTACATTTCAACATCTTAACTCCTTAACTCCTCTAACTCCTCATTTACTCCCTCTAACTCCTATTTTACTCCCTCTAACTCCTATTTTACTCTAAAATCAAGCAACTTTCCATCATTAATATATCCCTGCAAACGGTTATTAATTTCTATTTTTCCGACTCCGGCAGGAGTTCCTGTAAAAATTAAATCACCTGTTTTCAAAGTAAGAAATCTGCTTATATACTCTATTATTTCGTTGACCTTAAAAATCATATCTGTCGTATTACCTTGTTGAACCGTTTTACCGTCGATATCTAAGCGGAATGGAATTGAATCAATGTCTAATCCTTCTTTTTCCAAAGAGATAAATCTGCCTATTACAGCAGAACCATCAAATGATTTACACAAATCCCATGGCAAACGGTCGCCACGGAGCTTTCGTTGTAAATCTCTCGCTGTCATATCAATCCCTACGGTAATTTCATCGTAATAACGGGAAGCAAATTTCTTGTCGATACATTTTCCCAAACGATTAATCTTTACTACCACCTCTGTTTCATATTGCATATCCGACGAAAAATCGGGGATAAAAAACGGCTTACCGTCTTTCAATAATGAAGCATCAGGTTTCATAAAGATCGTAGGTTCACTCAATATTAACGTATGATGCATCTCTTTATTGTGAGTTGCATAATTCATTCCTACACAAATTATTTTCATATTATTCCTATTTTTGTTTACAAACATACAAGAAAACCTCGATACCTCCAAAAAACCTTATTCAATAAAGCTCCCTCAGTAGCGTAATTCAGATTTGTTTGAGAGTTTAAAAATTATTCATATCTTTGCGCATACAAATCGCATTTTAGAATGAAAATTCATAAAGAAGGACATAACTTAATTATTTGTATAATAATCACTCTGTTGATACTAAATTTTATTCTTTACAAGTTTGCTTGTCATTCATTACTGTTTTATTTTGTTTTATTGATTTCGGTTGTCGTTTTATTACTGTTATTCAATTTTTTCCGTTGTCCCTCGCGAATAGTTCACGATTATCAGGTTGGAACGGTTGTCGCTCCTGCCGACGGAACGGTAGTAGTTATTGAAGAAGTTAAAGAGAACGAATTTTTCCACGAAAATCGGGTACAAGTTTCAATTTTCATGAGTTTACTCAATGCACATATAAATTGGGTGCCTTGTGATGGAAAAATAATTCATTCGTCTCATCAAAAAGGACGTTTTTGGGCTGCTTACCTTCCAAAATCAAGTACGGAAAATGAACATACAAATATTATTATTGAACGGGATAACGGCGAACAAATCTTAGTCAGGCAAATTGCCGGAGCTATGGCGCGCAGGATTGTTACATACGTCAAGACAGGAGAAGAATGCAGCATTAATCAGCAGTTGGGTTTTATAAAATTCGGATCAAGAGTAGATTTATTTTTACCTTTAAATACTAAAATCAAAGTGAAATTAGGAGATTGTGTGAAAGGAAATCAAACAATAATCGCTCAATTATGAATAAAATGTCATGATGAAGAATCTTCCTAATATCGTCACATGCTTGAATCTCTATGCAGGATGCCTTTCCTGTGTAATGTCGCTGTTATACGATAATTACATAGGTGCATTCATCTTTATCCTGTTAGCGGCTTGTTTCGATTTTTTGGATGGTTTTATAGCCCGTTTGATGAAATCATATACACCTCTCGGAGCACAATTAGATTCATTGGCCGATGTAATAAGTTTTGGTATGGCGCCCGGTTTCATTGTGTATTCGTTCTTATTACACTCTTCAACAGGAATTCCATACGGGGCGAATATACCTTTCCTTGCTTTTTTTATCCCGATCTTTGCTGCGATAAGATTAGCAAAATTCAATGTTGATAAAAGGCAAACATCTTCGTTCTTAG
>Ga0123356_10004479_pt1 | contig 14429 bp, 9 predicted proteins | sample TergutEmb28metaG_2_FD_92546 | JGI IMG/M metagenome (GOLD analysis project Ga0123356, IMG submission 92546) | Embiratermes neotenicus P3 segment gut microbial communities from Petit-Saut dam, French Guiana - Emb289 P3 | ecosystem: Host-associated > Arthropoda: Insects > Digestive system > Gut ...
CGGGAATTTATAAGCCGGTCAATCGCCAACGCGGAAAAAACCCCTATTCCCGATTACGAATACGCGGTTGTCGTCAAAGAAACAGATGCGCCGATCGGCGGCTGCGGAATTTCGCCGTCCGGCGATCAGGCGTCGCTTGGCTGGTGCCTGCACCGCGGATATTGGAAAAAGGGGTATTGCACGGAGCTTGGAGGGGCCTTGCTCAAATTCGGTTTTGAAGACTTGAATTTACGGCGGATAACCGCTTTCTGCCACGCCGAAAACATCGGTTCATACCGTGTCATGGAAAAAATCGGCATGCGCCGCGAGGGGTTGTTTTATGAAGATCATTCGCCAAAAAAACTGTCCGCCGAAAAATACGGCGACAAGTTTTTGTACGCCATTCTAAAAGACGAATGGGAAACCCAAAAAGAAATCGCATATTACAATGCTCTGCCGGTCAAGTTTGACGGGTTTGCCGCTTTGCCAAAACTTTGTGACGGCTTGATTTATCTCGTCTGTATTGAAAAAGGCGAAGCTGATCCCGAACGGAAATTGGTGCCGGGGTATAAATTTGCCGTCTGCAGGAGCGGCGAAAAAATCGGGGGAATAAGCCTGCGGATCGGATATACGGACAGTCTTTATTACGGCGGGCAAATCGGCTATGACATCGACGAAAAATACCGCGGCAACGGGTATGCGGGCCGCGCGTGCCGTTTGGTACTGCCCGTGGCGAAAGCTCACGGCATGACAAAACTGCTCATCACCAACAATTATACCAATACCGCGTCAAGGCGGGTTTGCGAAAAATTGGACGCAAAGTTAGTCCGCGTCGCGCGGCTGCCCGAATGGAATGATTTGTATAAAAAAGGCGGCAGATTTCAAAATATTTTCGAATGGAACATTTGATCAAAATTAAATCAGCTCACGCCCGCAATATTTCTTTATTTGATTGTTTTCCCCGCAAAGAACATGAACCGCTTGCAATATCTCATCTTTTCGGGAGATAGCTTCTTCTTGCGTCAAATCGAGCATTATATCCTCGACTTCCGGAGTATAACGGAATTTTCCGGCTGCCGCTCCGCGAAATTCGCCGTCTATAAGCAGATAATATAACGTATCCGGATATGAATGCGCGAACTTTTCTTTCAGCCGGTGTTCGTTGGACTTTACGAGGAAATCGTTGCGGTGCATGGCATAGACAGATGTCAGAGATCCGGCAGTAAATGTCCGGAGCGTTTCCAAGTCGTCGCGTAAAATATACCCGTATTCGGTTTTTGCGAGAACATTGTCGTCAATCAAGGAGGCAACCGCCGCTTCTATATCTTTTTCCGGCAGCTTATAGAACGATTTCGCCATTTTTACGTCAAAACTCACATGGCGGTACGCGAAGCGCCGAAGAATTGTTTTAAGCGCGTCATGCCGCGAATATTTGTTCAAATCTGCCTTTGGAAACATTTCGGAGAATTTAAACCAGCCCCTGTCCCATTCGCCGTCGTTTTGATCCTCATAAATCAAGAACGCTTCCTGCAGACGATGAAGAACGGGCGTTATTTCCTTGACCAACAATCCGGTTATTTCTTTCATCAGCTGAATGGTCATCGGCCCTTCGCGTTCGACAAGATCAAGCAGGGTCGCCTGCGCGGAATTTAATTTGCCGAGAGGTTTTTTTGAAAGCCCCGCGAACAATTCCAGGTCCTCCGGCATAATCCAGCCGAGATTGCCGCCCTGAAACCGCCCCTTGATCAGCAAGCGGTCTTTTTGGCGTTTGCGGTTGTATTCGATATCGTCAAAAGCGGCCCGGTAACTAAGGCTCGGCGGGTCGCCGAACCCGTTCCAGTACACATTTTGTCCGGGCGAAGTATCGCGGTAAAGTCCGATGTATTCGGATTCGTTTGTTTTGCGGGTCAAATGCTGCCGCTCCATTCGCAGGGCGGCGATATTTTTTTCGTTCATAAAAATCTACCCACGCGGCGGAAAGCCGAAACAACAGTTGAGAGAGTAGCCGCGCTTAACCTTTCAAAACTAATCTTTATATATGAATATTCCGTTAATTTTCCAAGATTTCCAAAATTTCGCAATCTTCCAAGCTGTCATAGCCGCCGTCGGCAGGCTTCTCTTCCGGTCCGTGCGTCACGCCGTAAGCCAGCGGCTTATATCCGCCGAACGCACGCACGCCGTCTTTTTCTATCGTCCAGAGCTTGCCGCGCGATTTCCATGTGACGTTTTTTGCGATCCGGTGCGTACACGGTATCGGTTTGATTTCCGGGTCGCGGACCTTATCGCCCAAATCCCTGATCAGCATGGGCCAGAAAACCTCGAAATACGCGGATGCGTATGCGACAGAAAGTATTGGTTCCGGCGTGAATACAGCCGGAGGCAGCGTGCCGTCGCTGAACATATATGCCGACAGCGTTTTGCGCAAATTTTTTGTCTGCGCCTGTTTTTTTGAATCAGGGTGACGCAGCAGATAATTCTGCATGTGATATATCATGACGGGGTACAGGGCGACCATATTGGGCGTTTTTATCCATTCAACCACGTAAGATTTGTCGTCAGGGTCGGTTTTCGCGCCGTACATCAAGTGCGAAAGTCCGTCTTTTGCGGTGAAAATCGTATTAAAGAGGTACTTGCACACGTTGTCCATAACGGCGAGAATATGTTCGCCGCCGACAATTTTATATATTCGCTCAAGCATATCCAAAACGTGATAATAATATATCGTGCGTTCGGTAAAATTGTATCCGTCGCCTCTCTCGAACTGCCCGATGTCCTTATAATAATATAAAGGCGAGAGATATAAGTCCAGCGCCGGCCTGCCGTGTTTTTCGTAACGCGAAAAATCACCGTAGACTTCGCCGTACCGCGCAAGCCCCGCAATCACCGTCAGATCCTGATTGGTCACGCCGCTCCAGCGGATTTCCGGATCCGTCTTTGGCAGATGCTCCCTTCCGCCGTAGACAAACCTTTTATGGAAATACTCCCAGCTCCGGTCAACTGCGGGCTTGATCATGTCCCTCAAAATCGGGTCCGCGTGTTTCCACGCCGCGTAATCCAAAAGCGCAAGCACCGGCATGTTCTGGTGGATCGCGCAGGAATGGTGCGAATGGTATGCCGGCTCGAATTCGGCGGCGGAATGGCGGAACCCGCCGTCCGGGTTCTGCAAAAACAGATTGTTTGAACACATGTCGTCGGTCAGCCGCTTCCAGCGCGGATTGCCCGTATGCTCGTACAGCTGCCGCGCGCCGTCCATCAGATAATAATATTTGCCCGCGCCCTGCCCCTGATAGCGCCTCGCAAGCACCGAAATTTCGCCCCAGCAGGAGTGCAGAATCAACCCTCCGAACGCGCCGGGGCCCTGCTGCCACTCGAAAAACAGCGATGTCAGTTTGTCCAAAGTATTCTGACTCCATATTTCTTCGTATTCCGCATCTTTGCGCGGATATTTTATTGTCTTCATCGCTTTCCTCCGTTTACGTTAAATTCAACGCTTGTTTAACCAAGATGGAACAAGTAAATTTATTCCACAATATAACAAAAACCGTCATACGGACGAAGATTTATATCTGCGGCAACCATGCCGTTTTCCGCTTTGGCATGAACCGGTTCAATCAAGCCTGTAAGCGGATTGGCGGTTTTCACGCTGTTGCCGCCGGCAACGCGCAGATATCCCCTGTAATTCTTGCCTCCCATATTGCATAAAAATATGATGCGGCTTCCGTCTTCAAGCACTCTGGTATGCGACAATATATTTTCCGAAATAATTTCGCCGTCGACATATCCGCCCGCTCCCGCGGCGCCGGTCAGCACGCTGTCCAAATTATGCGGCCAAACGGTGACGGGGCGCGGGATAGCGGGAATATTGTTCATTCCGGGCAGTGTCCAACCGGTGGCGACCGGTATCACCGCAAAGTTTTTACGCCCGAGATACGGCGAGAATTTTTGATAAAAACCTTCATCTGCCCCGGTATCTCTCGCCAATAGAGGAAACCCGCCGATTAATACGATACCGATACCTGCTTCGAGCATAGCGGTCATTTTATCGACGGCGGCAATCGAAATGACATGAACCGCCGGGAAAACGATACATTCATATTCCCGCGCCCTGTAGCGCAGCCTGCCGTCTTTGATTTCGCCGTCGAGCAGCAACTGCTCGTCAACGTAGTCAAAATCAATCTGACGGTGGAGCAGTTCCCAGGAAGCTTTTGCAAACGTATCGTTGACGCGCATGGTATCTTCGGAAGTATCCACCGCCCGTTCCCTGACGGAAGGCGTATATGCTGCCCAGATGGCGGCTTCGGGATAAAACAATGCCACTTTGCTGTCCCGTTTGCCTTGCCTGATGAGATAACCGAGACGCGCGGCGTATGCGTTTAATTCCGTTATTTCTTCGGCGCTGAAATTATCGAAGCTGTAATAGCTTGTCAGATTATTGATCCCCATGGCGTAATGCCAATTGACGGAGCTGCGTATCCAATTCATACCGATTTGTTTGTTTTCCATACGGGAAGAGTGGTCTGAAAATTCGGTAAACGATTCATTTTCGCCTGAAATGTCGGCGAAAGAAGCGAGCAGCCGGGCAATGGGAATGGCATGCGGGTTCATCAAACGCTGAGGTTCGCTGTCGAGCTGGTCAATTCCCGGCCAATCCATGCGTTTGACACACTTATACAAAGAGCCGTAATTGTAAACATGCGCTTGCAGCCGCTCCTCCTCCAGCAAATGGCCCGACGATTTCAATCCATGCGCGCGGCACCAGTTTTGAATCGTCCCGAAGAAATTTTCCGCGACGGATTCGCCCACAAACTCCCAAAAATCACAACGGCGCTTGACATAAGCCGGTCCCCTCTTCGTGACGACGGCTACAACCGCAAGTTCAATCGGATAACCGTACGCCGCCATAAATTCCGCGGGAAAATCGCGATGCCACGGCACGATGGGATAAACGCCCGAACGGATATTCCATGAGATCAGCGACGGCTCGTCGGTGAAGAACGCCAGAACCCCTTTGCCGAATTCGTCGGACAACCGTTCGGCGTATTTATCGTGAGTGACGGAAATAAACGCTTCGGTCGCTTTTTTGTCGTTGAGGCTTATATAGTCACGCGGTTCGCTGTAACTCTCGGCGGCGTGCGTACCGTCAAACAACCTGCGGGAACTCATCATAAACAAATGATACTCGCCTTTTGGTATTTCCATATGAAGCGTATTTTTTTCATTGAGAAAATGAGTCGCGTCTATCGCTTCCCCGCCGTCGAGCGGAAGAAGCATGGCGCGAAACAATTTGTCGCCCGGCACGTCGGAACGGTAATGCATCGGACCGTTTAAAGTGCGCCAGTATTCATAACAGTACAATCCTTCCGCGACAAACTCGGGGTTTTCGTCGATGACCGCGCCTCCGGCAGAACCTGACGGATAACCTTTTTCATCATAAATCCATGTATACATGCCTTTGTCAACAAAAGATCTGAAACCTTGTTCCGTCTGTTTCCATTCGTTTTCGTCGTTGGGGTAACCCCGTCCGTAGGGCACATTGCCGACAATGCCGGCATACCCCAGCGAGTCGATCTTTTCCTCGTATGTGTTCGGCGCCGCCACGCCGCCGTGGATGATAGGGAAAATCGCGTACCGCCTGTCGGGATTTTGAAAGCTTTGTTCGAATTTATTCATAATTCTTCGCTCCTCCTTTATTTTCACTTTTTTAATCTGTGTAATCATCTATGATTTTATCCACTGCCTTTTGTAAAGATTTCATAAAACTCGTCTCGTTCTTTTCCACAAATGAAGCATGGTTGTTATTTTTCGAGTCCAAAAGCATCGTTACTGAAAATGACAACGGGCTTCCGTTGCCGTAATTCAGCGCGAAGTCGTAGCAGGCGCCGTCGTATATGATGTCTATCATCTCCCTGGATTCCTCGTCGCGGGCTATTTTTGACGTCAGAAGTATGTCGTAGTATGCCGGTACGACATACCTGTAGCTCTCCGCGGCAAGCGCCTCGCAAACCGCGCCGGATATTTCGGGATCAGCGGTTATCGGTATCCACATGAAACCGTTCCAAGACAGGCTCCAGTATTTTTCCTGCGCCTCGTCGAGCTTGGGAAACGGCAGTATGCCGAACTCGACGTCATATGTGCGGTAGTGTTTGCCTACGCTGAGCGCGTCGGTGATGAACAGCGCCCGGTTTGTGTTCATGTTGATGTCCGGCTGGAATTTTCTGCCGGCCATGTCTATGGTGTTGGGGTCCCAATCATCTATATAAGTGACGGTGGCGTCAAAAAACAAGTCGAACAGCGTATCCATGAGCCGGCCGAATTTTTCGCCGTGAAGATTCAGTTGAAGGTCGCCGTCGTCTGTCTTTGTCACGGTGGTCAGCCCGGCTCCCTGAAGGGCGCTCCGATTCATCCAGCCGACGGTCGCGACAAAGCCGTACTGGTCGTCTTTATCCCGCACGCCGTCGCCGTTGAGGTCTTTCGCGACAACCTTCGCCATCTCGGCCAGTTTGGCCCACGTCCACTTGCCCGAGTTGACGAGACTATACGGGTTTTCCAAAGAAAAGTCCCGTATCATACCTTTATTGAAAAATATGACGTTCGGGTCGAATATGATAAGGTCGCTGACCGCCATCAGCAAAACGTTCCGCACCGACAGTTCCTTGTTCATCTGTTGGTTCCACCACGGCCTGGCAAAATCCACATATGGGATCGTGTTCCAGTTTTGAAGATACCCCACCGCTTCGGGATTGCCGTAGATGCAATGCGAAAACATAAGCTGATATTCGTCCGTGCCCGCCAGCACCGTTTTCCTGAGTTCTTCGGAAACTACGTTTGCGCTGTTTGTACTGCCTTGGGACACGTAGTTGAATTTGACGTTGAGCCGTTCCTCGACGTTTTTCTGCCGCCTGTATATAGCGTCGTTGAATGCTTCGCCGATTTCCTCCTCGACGAAATAATAGGACGGATACATACTCCAGTAGACATAAAACATATTAAAGTCCATACCGCCGAAATCAAGGCCGTCGGGCAGGCCGTCTTTCACGGACTGCCGTTGGTTGGAAGGAATGGTTTCCCCCGGCACATCCGCCAAATCGGCATTTGTAACAGCGTTATCGTTTGCCGGGATACTGCCGTCGGTTTTGCTGCATGACAAGCCAAACAGCAGCACAATAATCATAGGCGCCAAAATAAACGCCGCCGGTAATTTTTTCATAAAGCCACATTCTCCTTATAAAATATTTTCAAATCTCGAAACCTATTGTAATCAGTTGTTTTGGCATAATATCGAATTTGGCGGTGTTGCCCGAGGCGATATACCCCATTTTGGTTTCTTTGAGGCTGTAATACCAGCATTTTTTACAGGTTATAATATCGTTCACGCTAACGGAGATATTTTGTTTGTCGTCTGCGAAACTGATGATGCGTATCAGAAGGTTCCCTCCGTTTTCTTCCCGTTTTACGGCCGTGATATAAACGTTTTTGCCCTCTGTTCTTATAAATTCCATGTCGGCCGAAATTGACTTGGCCGGTTTTGCATAGCCCGGCAGGACCGCTTCGTCCGGTTCGCGCCCAAACGAAATGCGCGGGGGGTTGATATAATCGAGCACATACGGATAAACATCCCTCCAATCGCCGTCAAACGGCATAATCGCAATTTCGTGTTTGATTTTCGTCATCATATACGATTTTTCCATATTATAGCCTCCCGCGCGGTCATCAGAGGCCATATCAAATTTTGTGGAGCGCAGTAAAGTCAGCGCCAGCGTCTTTTGTCCGTCGTTTATCGCTTCATATTCGAAAATCCCTTTTGCCGCGGCCATCAGTCCCCTGTCCCCGTCCGTGACCGCGCAGAAATCCTGCATCGGGTGATATTCGCAGTTTTTGTCCTTATTGAAGTCAAACCCGTCCGGTATCCCTATTTTTCGCCCGACAACGTCGAACGGCTGCCCGCCCAATGAGGTTTGCGCATTTGCGATACCGCTTGGCAGCAAAACCCTTACCTGATGGTACCGGGATTTATTGTCCAATTCTATTTCGGCTTTGATATACTTGGTTTTATGCAACAGGCTGATTTTTACAGCCACATCCATAGCGCAGGTTTCACGGCTGCGGGATTTTGACTGATAGTCATACCCCTCGGGGATATCGAGCGAATATTTGATTTCATACTCCGTAATAAACTTATTTTCCTTTAGTTTTCTTATATCCGCATAAACATTTTCGTTTGATATTACAGTATTGTTTTCCGGGGCCGAATGTACCCATAAGTTCCCGCAGTCCCCGCTGTCGGCAATCTGCAGCAAGCCGGGATATTTTGCGCCCGAGCGTTTGTCAAGCACGTCTATACAGCCGTTTTGTTTGATTTCGACATGATAAAATTCATTTTCAAGGGTATGCGCGCCCGGGGGATGCTCCGGGATGTCTTTCGGGGTACTGCCGGTACGGGGGCCTTTTGCCCTCAGCTGAAAGCTTTTCATCGAAAAACCGCCGATTTTTCCCGCATCCAGCGCAATGCGGTAACTCTTGCCCGGTATCCTGCTCGGGTGGCCGTAGAAGGCGTTGTATTTTACCGTATTGACCATTTCCGTATTGAGAATTTCAAAATCCAATATTTCGCCCGTGGCCTTGTCCGCAATATCAAAATCATCCGGCAGCAATGCGTCGGGCATATCAAACGAGCCCGTGATCAATCCGTCATACGCCGAGGAATTTGTGTTGAATACATACAGCATATTTTCGCCGCCGCACATACTCATCAAATAAGCGAACGCGTCGTCGGCTATCTGCCCGCTCAACGAAATCGAGCTCACATACCGGGTCATGACCCGCTCATACACCTCATCTACCGAACACCCCCCGAGACTGTCGTGGGCGTGGTTTTCAAGTATGTATTTCCAGCTGTCCCTCAAGGCCCACAGCGGATATTCGCCGCCCGTCAGCCACGCTATCGCAGCCATCGGTTCCGCGCATTTTTCCAAAAGCCTCTCGGCGAAGTAATGCTTTTGTTTTTGGTCCGGCCTGGTCGAATGCGTGCATACCAAGATCTGTTCGTCGGGATGCATGAGTTCGCCGGTATATTTCTGCATGACGATCTTTTTGTCCTTATACGCGGCCCTCGCGCATTCGGCATACTCCTCAAGGGTAGTCTGCCTGACGCCGTATTCGGGGAATTCTTTATTGATGACATCGATTATCTCAAAAATGTTTTCCTGCGCCCACGAGTGATCTATCCCATTCAGCCAAAATTGCACGCCGGCCTGTGAAAAACCGTCCTTCAATGATTTCAGGCGGCGGACCCGCTCGCTTAGCCCCTGGCGCTCAAAGACGCGTCCGCCGACATTTTCCTTAAAATTATCCATGCCCTCCGGCAGCGCGGTGGCTTCCCCGTAACCGTGAACGCTCCTGTGCATGAAAACGATATCGCCGTTGGGGGCCTCCCATTCAAACACATCTTTCGCCTTATTTTCGATTCCCCGCCATGCCATCGCGTCCGTGATCCCAAACCCTTTCAATATCTGCGGGGTCTGCGAAGCGTGCCCGAATTCGTCTATCATATAGCCGAACAGCATCGCGTCCCCGAGTTTTTCCGATTCTGTGATGCCGTAATACAAATTTCTTATCATGGCTTCCCCGGTGATCATTGTTTCCAGCGGCTGGGTGTACCACGGCCCTATTTTCAGCCTGTTTTCGGCTATCAGTTTTTTCACCCGCTCTTCCATATAGGGTTTTGCCTTCAAATAGTCCTCCACAAGTACGTACTGGCCGTCGGTCACGAAACAATACCGGGGGTCTTTTTCCATGACGCCGATCAGCCTGTCCATCAGCTTCACGAGCCGTATCATATATTTTTCCAACGGCATATACCATTCCCTGTCCCAATGCGTGTTCGAAATCATATAGACTTGGATTTTGTCATCCATAAATGCTGCCTCCTTGTATGTTCAATTCCAGTTATCACCTTATTTCATTTTAACATATTTTATATTTCAATTCAAATAATATTTGTAAACTTTCTTTTCACGGCGGAAAATTTTATTGATATTTTCGTAATTAAAATAACGGGTAATATGTTTTATATTGTGGTATAATAAGGTGTAAAGGGGGGATATGAGTATGGAATCCATCGACAGGCTCAACCGGGCGATACAGTATATTGAAGACAATTTGCATGAAACCATAGATTACAGGGAAATAAGTAAAATTACGCTTTCGCCGGTTTCCGCGTTTCAACGGTTTTTCTATCTGACGACAGGTATGGCGCTTTCGGAATATATACGGCGCAGAAAGCTCTCCTGCGCGGCGGACGACTTATCGAACACGGATAAAAAAATAATAGACATAGCGCTCAGATACGGATACGAATCCTCGGACGCATTCAGCGCGGCGTTTAAAAGGGCATATGATGTTCCGCCTTCGGCGGTCCGGCGGCGCCAAATAAAATTAGAGCCGTTCCATCGCCTGTACTTTATACTTTCTGTTATTAATGTAAAAGGAGATTCTAAAATGAAAACTATTGCAAACATCCGCGCATTGCTCGACGGCATGAAAGGGCACAATTTCGGATTGCCCGATTGCGTCAAATTTATACTGGAACGCCTCGGAGCAGGCGAAAAGCCCGATTTCTGGGACATTGCCGCGATTACGGGCGATACCGTAGCGCAAGTCTACAACCGCCGCCTCACAACAAGCTGTGAATACTGCGTGTCGGGCTATCTGGCGGGGGCCGAACATATAGAATACGTTTACGACGCGCTCGGTTACGGCCACGACTACATCACAGCAGAACAATTCAATGCCAACAATGATTTTTACAAACCAATAATCGTAGAAACGATAAATCAGGGCATTCCCGTTCTTGTCAAAACGAATTTGAACGATATGCCCGAGTGGCATTCCGATGTTGGAACTTATTGCCTTATCGTCGGATACGACCAAGGCGGCCAAATCATCAAACTGCTTTTTGACGGGACTGAAACAGTCGATTGCATTTTAACCGGCAAAAACAAAATGGACTTGATTTTCATAGGCAAAAAAAAGCGCGAGGTCACGCTTGAAGAATTGTATATGAAGGCGATACAAAAAATGCCGTATTGGCTGACCTTGCCGGAGCGCGGCGGCTTGTTTTTCGGCGCGGCGGCTTACCGGGCATGGGCAGACGACATCGAAGCCGGGCGTTTCGCCGGTGACGACCTTCCGTTGTGGGAAAACTACGGCGTCTATGTCTGCAACCTCGCTACAAGCGGCGGGGAGCCTACATATATTTTCAAAAAACTCGCCGATATGGATCAATCGTATGCGTATTTGGCCCCTTTGGGCGAAAAAATCCAAAAATTACTGCCCGCCGAATCGCCGACCGGGGGAAGGAGTTTGCTATGGCTGCAGCTGGAGGAATTGGGCGGCGGAATGGATATGAAAAAAGTGGCAAAAACGATGCGCGACAGAGAAAAACGCGCTGAAATCGCCGCTGTTCTCCGCGATTATGCCCGGCGGCTCGATCAAGCGGTTGATTTATTGAATGAAGCAAAACTTTTCGAACTGTGCAAATAGAAATAGATGAACGAAAAAATGGCGCAAATTTGCCCTTGATCGATAGGCGTGAGCTGTATGTGAACGCGCAGCGTTCACATTCGCTACACGTGCGGAGCCACCCCCTTCGCCACGAATGGGGCTTGGGGGAGCCGGGAGCCCCCTGGCCCCCTTCAGCGCGCAGCGCGGTGTGAAGGGGGTGGCACGAAGTGACGGGGGTTGGGCGTCGTATGTTTTTTTCGCTTTCCATTTGCACTACTGGATACTTATGTCTAACATAGCCAAAAGAAAAATCAAAAATAAAATATGTTGCAAAATTCATGATCAAGCTGTATAATACTATTATCACGTGAGATCGACAGAGAAATGAGGGAAAAAAGGGGGATATTGGACGATATTATGTAGGGTATGCGCCCCCGCGCATACCGCTCTGTAAAATCAGCGTAAATCAACTCTCCCGGTACGCGCAGGGGCGTGTCCCCTACGATAAACACCGCGTAAAATCGTCATAATTCATTGTTTTTTATCGAACTCACGTTATTATACAGATAATTTAAATTCAGAAAGGACATTTTATGAATATTGATGTTATTTATAGCGAAATATTATCCGATCATGATAACAAAAGATATGTTATAGTTGATAAAGATACCGGGGAAATCCTTGATGATGCACAGGGATATGGGTATAAGTCCAAACAAAACGCATATGCGGCATATGCATATAAAAACCGTGACCGTTCAAAAGACCATGTGAAAGAGCAAAAGAAAAAAGCCGTCAAAGAATGGTGCCGCCAAAATAAAGCTTTTGTAAGCCGTTTGGAAGATGACGCTTTTCAAATTGCAAAAGGAAGTTATGGACCGGAGGATAAATTCAATATAAAATGGGTAAAGGAAGCGTTTGAAGAAGCCGGATATATTGATTTGCCGTTTACTGCCGCAGAATTTTTGAAATATTGGTAAAGGTTCACCGTGTCAATATAGTTAGATTAATTGCCGTGACTGTTTCATAAATATGACTTTTATGAATTTTTACAATATCATGATTGAAAGCAGATTAGCGGCGCAAAGCACTAATAAAAGGGAAGGATTAGGAGTGGATAGGGGCAGGATGTGATAGATCATGGTTTCTGATGTATCCCTGTACCGTAATGCGTGCGTTCACTGACCGAAGCCACAAAAAGGCATCTAAAAAACATGCTCAAAAAATCGGCAAACTCATTCGGGAGCAGACGGGACGATACAGTATTGCAGTAGTTTATGAGCTTGCTCAACTGCACCTGCGGCGGGCGGGGCTTCAAGCATAACGAAGTAACGGCGATCCTCACGCGCATGATGAATCCGGGCAAACGCGTCGAGTTTGATATGCCGTAGGATATATCCGCGTTTTACCGGCCACGACGGCTTAGGTGGAATTACCTCATTGAGAGGTAGTTCCTCTTTTGTGTGCCGATTTTGACCCGCCGGGCCGGAATTTGCGCGGATTCGCCGGAAAAATGGGGGATATTGGGCGATATTTTGTAGGGGACGGCGTTCTCGACGTCCCTTGTACGGAATTTGATTTTGCGTTGGGTTTGTTTTGCGTTTTGCGTTGGTTTTTGACTGCGGGCTGCCGGGGACGCCAGCCCCTACAAATCTTCCTTTCCAGTTTGTCCCAAAAAGATTCGCGTAATTTCCAAAAGTGGGGATGCGAAGCCGAACGCTAATCATTGTTTTAGCCAATGTTAAGTGCGGCGGTTCAGTCAATGGCTTCCACGGTGTCATTTCCTCTGACGATCTCAACCTTCCCGATGCTCACTCGGGCTAACCTTTTTGTCATTGTTTTTTGATATTTTTACCGTTTTTCGGCGATTTTTTTCAAAAATTCGCCCTTTTTCCAAGGGTGGACTCTGCCCTTTTTTTTCTCTGCTTAATCTATGGCTGTTTTCACGCTATATTCCCTCTTGACAAGTAAAAACAATTATGATAAAATAAATATAACAGAAAGAGGTGGAAAATGCAAGTACTAACGTCATACAAGGTCAAAATAATCGGATATAACAGTATATTCGAGAATACGCTGAAAATATACCGTGAAGCATTATCGTACCTCATGAATGCAGTCAATGCCGAATGGGACAGCGTGAAAGATATAACACACGCTAATGAACGAATGAATCACATAGAACGCCTCGTACACGGGACAAAGAACAGGGTGGTGACATATGAATTCGACGAGCGGTACTATAAGTTTCCGTCGTACCTACGGCGTTCGGCGATCAACGAGGCGATAGGGAAAGTGTCGTCGTATCGGTCGAACCTTGAAAAATGGACCAACAACGGGCGCAAAGGGAAGGCGCCGAGTATACAGACAAAACATTACAGCTACCCGGCGTTGTTCCGTGACAATATGTATATGCGGGTAGACGACTATACGGCGAGCGTAAAGATATATCACCAAAACGACTGGGTATGGCTGAGGGTAAAACTGCGCAAATCGGACGCAGACTACATAAGTCGGCACAAAAGCCAATCGGAGGAAAGTGTGCCGACATTGACGAAGAGCGGCAAAAACTGGTATTTGCGGTTCGCATTCATCGACAAGGTAGAACTGGCGAAAGAGCAAAACGTGATAACGGCAGTAGACATAGGGATAAACAACGCGGCGACGTGTTCGGCGATGCTACCCGACGGAACTATCATAGGGCGGAAGATAATATCATAGCCTGTAGAGCAAGACCGTATGGGACGTAAGCTGAACAGGATCAAAAAGGCGCAGCAAGCGGGGGCGAAGCGGACGCCGAGACTGTGGGCCTACGCGAACAACTACAACCGGACGCTATCGGAGCGCACGGCGAAAGCCATCGTGGAGTTCGCCGGCCAGTACTGCAGTGACGTCATCGTGTTCGAGCATTTGGATATGCGGGGCAAAAAGCGCGGCTCAAAGAAACA
>Ga0123356_10004480_pt1 | contig 14428 bp, 19 predicted proteins | sample TergutEmb28metaG_2_FD_92546 | JGI IMG/M metagenome (GOLD analysis project Ga0123356, IMG submission 92546) | Embiratermes neotenicus P3 segment gut microbial communities from Petit-Saut dam, French Guiana - Emb289 P3 | ecosystem: Host-associated > Arthropoda: Insects > Digestive system > Gut ...
CCGCATCATTGAGAGTAATACATCGCATTCTCCATGGGGGAGTTCCCGAGCGGCCAAAGGGGGCAGACTGTAAATCTGTTGTCAGTGACTTCGATGGTTCAAATCCGTCCTCCCCCACCAAAGCGAAAAGTCTTGTATTTTCAATAAATACAAGACTTTTCTTCATCTCTGCTCTGCTCTTCTTTCATTATGATTTTATGCAAAACACGACAATTGTACGACAACCGGCATTTTTCTGTTCTTTTTCATGTTCTCTGGTGCAATTACAAAGAGCCGGAGCAACACCCCTACCCCTATTCTCAAAACCCCAGCAACCCCTCTGTGACCCCCTCTGTCACAGAAAATAATAAAAAACAAAAAAAGAGGAATTAACAGACCTCTCAAATTCTACAGTGCCGATCATTCTTGTTTCGCTTCTCTGTAAGTGTCAATATACAAAACATTTCTATTTGCGTATAATTTTCTTAATATATCGCTAATAACAAACTGCTCACGCTTATCAATGGCACGATATTTAGTCAGCAGTATTTTTTCATCTGCTGTTACATTTTCCACAATAGTTTGTTCTGCCATTGTCAAAATCCCTCTCTACCATATTTCTCTATTTGCTTTTCAATTCCTTCAAGTGCCTTGTCTAAGGAATTACGGCCTCGCTCGTCAAGCTTCCAATATCGCTGCAATAACCGCTTTCCTCTGTCTGTATTCGATGACTCAGTGTTTAATGCCGTTTGATTCTTTACTGTGTCAATGTGTACAACATTATCCATATGATACTCTCTTTCAAATGGTCGGGTGCGGTGTCAAACATCCCGGCTATTTTCTTTGTCTGTCAACAAATGTATTCCCCGGCGGATCGCTTCGGCTCTGCTTACATTGTGCTGCTTGCAATAATTAAGCAACCTTTTTTCTGTATCTGCATTGAGCCGGATTGTAAGTTGTTTTGTTACAGGGTCATTTGTTTTTGGTCGTCCTGTTTTTGGGCTCACACTTTCACCTCGCTTTAGTGGGAAAATTATCTTACTTTATGTCTTACAATAAGTCAAGAGAAAAGAGCGGAACTATTGCCCCGCTCAGACCGCCGATATGAGAGGAATCGAGCGGCTTTCTCTATGTCCACAAGCTTATTGCATGGAATCCGTGTGTTTTAGATTATCAAACTTGCGTAAATGTGGTATCAGCTTCTCCATCACATATACAAAGAAGTAACTTTTTCCAACCTGATAAAATGGATGCTTTCCGGTGAATAATTTATCGAATGAGTCTGTACCAAAAACTTTGTTAAACTCTTTTCGTATTTTTATCAGTACATCAACTGCTTGCGGTGATTCAAGGTCATCATTATCGGTTATTGCACAATAAGATATCCACTCGCCGACCATTTTCCGGACTGCATTAGTCAGCTTTGTTGCATTGCTCAGTAAATCAGTATCACCTAAAGACAATTTAATAATTCTTTCCGGGTCATTATTCACAGTTATATAAAAATACTCCGAATCATGCTTTGACCGCATTTTAAGTTTATCAATCCTCATTTTTAACCTCTTCCATTTTGAGCAATCTACCCTCGATTATTGATACAGAGAATGAACGTCTGCATTTATGGCAATATACTGTTGCTTTTATTACGTCCGATTTATTGACCGGCTGTATCTTTTTACTGCATTTTTTACATAGTAAGAAACTGTCTTTAATCATTGCTTGAGTCTTTGACCTCTTTCTATATTGTTGCAACGCCCAAAAACAGCCCCTCTTGGCATTTTCGGCTCGATTGCGTGTTTACCTGCTCTTTTTACCTTGATTCTTAAAAACACTTGTTGAGTGGGCGTTTTTTTGCTTAGAATTGATGTTGCTTATTACACCTACACCGGAGCGGTTCGGATTCTTGCCGAATCTGAAAAAATGCAACGTGCAATTATCATCATCACACTTTCTCACATCACCAATTGACCCGGCACAATCAATACAGAATTTTCGGATTGCTTTCAGCGGTGTCATGGCTTTACCTTCTTTCAAAATTAGAGCGGAGCGGTTTTCATCCGCTCCGCTCTTTCAACTACCGCCGGGATGAAATCGGCGGTACAGGGTATTTATTTCGTATATGGCAAAATCCTTACCCATGACCGTGGTACTGTGTAGCCTGTTTCAGTTCTTATACACTCTTCCGGATATCTTGCAGCAAGCAGTTCCAAATGGTCATACATCAGATTATTGCCTTTAAGATTGATTGTAGCAATTATACTTTCGCCGTTACATTCAATGATTGTTTCAAACATTTCTCATTCCTCGCTGATTTACTTAGGTGAGATACTGCTATGGTATCGTTGCCATTTTGCGTGTTGAGTGGCGGTATACTTTGCAGGGTCGAGAATGTCAGCGTGTGAGATTTTTGAGTAATCAAGTTTCTCAGGGTCTATATCAAAAAAGTTCTCAACCGGCTTCTCTTCGGTTTCTTCCGGAGATTCTTCCGGCTCTTCTATATACCAACCTATTACCTCTTCCGATAGAGCCGTATCAAACTCGCCCATACCACGTTTTAAGAAAATACTTAGACCCGTGATATCTGCTTTTTGAATAAAACCTTGAAGCGTTGATATTGCGTTGTTAATAATCATTTCTTCACTTTCGATTCTTTCAAGCGGTGTTACAATGGCGATTTTATTTTCGTTGCTGTACTCTCTCGCTTTTCTAGCAAAAAGGGCATTGTCAGGGTTTCGGTCAACAAGTTTTTGTAATTCGCTTTCTGTCAATTTTACTGCACCGGATTCTAAAAATTTGAAGTCCGGCACAAGCAGATCCGCGCTCATTTCAGCATTGCGCTTTTCAATCCTTGCTTTTTTAGTAGCAATAGTGCTTTTAGTATCTGCAAAGCATTTACCTATTGTTGCAATCGTGGTATCTCTCAGCTCTGCAATTTTGTTGTTAAGGACTCTTGTTACTTCCTGTAGCTTTTCGTTTGCGTATTGCCTTCGTGCTTCGTTTAATTCAGTTTCAAGTGTTGCCTTTGAAGTGAAGTAGTTTTGAGCGGTTGAAACGGCTTTTCCAAGCTCATCATTCTGTACGCTCCGTGTTCCATCGTTACAAATAATTTCTATCATGTTTATTAAATTCCTTTCTTATATATCTGTGTCCGGCTCTGGTGCAAACATCAGATATTTTTTCTGTATTTCCTCGATGCTTTCGGGTGATACTAATATGTTGTTTGTCTGATTAGTTGTATGTACAAGCAACTCTGCTTTATCTATCCGTTGATGGATTGATTTTTGCATGAAAATAGCTGTACTGTTGTCTACTTTTCGGGTCAAGCTTGCATAATCAAGCATTTCTGAAATTGAGTCGCGGACTATTTCAAGAAACTCTGTCGAAGGTGTGTTAGGGTGCTTATCAATGTAATAGTATAAGTTGCTTCGGCTATGGCCTAAACTGCGAGCCAATCCCAACATTGAGGGGAGCGTTCCAATTGCATCACAGCTTTCAAAATACTGCAAGGATTTATACCGGAGAGCATTAACATCATCGATTCTGATTTTTGGTGGCGGGTTACGCAGATCATCTTGAATTTGCTTAGTAATGGCTAAATCAATCCTTTTATTTTTATGCACTTTGTTTTTTAGTTTTTTGCGCTCTATTTCTTGCATTTCATCATTTGTTAATGGGTTATTTTCACTTTTTCGCATTTTAATCTCCTTCATATTTTTATAAAGCAAGTGCTTTGTTTATACTGTAGCAAGTGTTAGCGTTTTGCTATGCTTTTTGCTATAGCAAAATTATTTGTGGTATCAGCTTGGTAAAGCTTTGGTATATACCATTACCAACTCGGACGCTGCTCTTCATACAGCTCTTCGCATTGTTCTTCGTAATATCGCATCAGACGGATATCTCCGGAAAAGAAGTGATTTATCCTATAATCACAACATTCAAAAGCGGTATTGAAGTATGAATCAATGAGTGTTGCATATTCCCCCGGTTCAATGATCGTATATTCTTCAAGAGAAGTTTCAAGAAGCGGCATCACACGGATTATTTTTTCTATTTGTTCTGTTCTGATAGGCGGGTGCGGTTTTCCCATATATGATTCATACTCATCGAAAAACAAACCAAAAACCCATAAAACATCTTTCAGCGAGTAAAAAGAGCCGTCTATGTTGTTGTACGCTTTCGTGCATAATGCCGTGAATAACTTGAAATCAATAAAAAACTCATTCGATACTTTTACAAACGGTAATGATTTATTATTCATAAAAATCCTTTCGTAAAAACACAAAGTTGTGAGCCGTTAAGCGAAAAACCCTTTTATTCCTTTTATAAACTCTATATCCATATCTATATCCATATCCATATCTATATCTATATCTATATCCTTTTCTTGGTTATGGTTCTGGTTATTACTCTGGTTATTGCTCTGGTTATATGTCTGGTTATGGTTCTGGTTATTACTCTGGTTTTTCTTTCGGTGGTCTACCGCCTTTTTTTCCGTTTTCAACCGCTGCATTATAACGATTCTTTGCGGTGTCAATATTTGGTTTCATCAAAGCAAAATAACCTTGCAAGTGTGCCGGAAGCTCTTCGGGTAATGCATCATATATACCGTAGTCAAGCACAGCATCATATACTTTCAAACGATCATTATCTTGCAACGGTCTGATTGCTTCGTGAAATGAAGCAAGATATACAACTCCTGTTTTGCTTGACAAATCAATTCACCGCCTCGCATTTCTTCGCTAAGTATTCACGCAACCTATCAACCGGAATAATGTATTTACGTCCGATTTTTACTTTTGGGAAATCGGATTCATGCAAGAGTTGTTGATACATTAGGCTCTTAGACACACCCATCATGGCAGCCGCCTTACCAACACTAACAGCAAGCACTTCGTTCTGTTCTGCAATAAGCTTTTCTTTCTGTTCCATGATTATTTCTCCTTGATTATAAAAATATCATCGAACTTACAACCGAGTGCATCACATATCTTTTTAGCAGTTGGCGGCAAGATGTTACGCTTACCTTGTAAGATATACACGATGTACGATTGAGAAATCCCTGTTGTTCTCGCTAAACCCGCACCAGTAAACCCCTTCTTTATCATGGTGTCTTTTATTTCAGCTTGTTTCGCTGTTATCATCGCCATCACCTCCGATATTGATTGTATATCGCATGATATATGCATTAATTATGAAAGTCTAGTTAAATATTACTTGACATTCTATAACAAACGATATATAATCAATAACACTAGCGGCGGGAGGTTTTTAAAATGATTCAATACAATAGAGAAAATACTGCAAAACGCATTAAGCAATTAAGAGAAAGCCGTGGCTGGAACATTACGGAAATGGGTGTGGAGTTAAATAGTATTCTCGGCTTTGATGAAGGCGGACTACGCATCATGTCTTTAGGTGGTACGAGTGGCAAGCATACAGTGGCACAACTTGAATCATTAAATCCAGATAATAAAAACAAGAGAAATATTACTCCGGATATTGCTTTTGCATACTCTGAAATATTCGAGGTTTCACTTGAATATATTTATTGCCAGACAGATGATTGGCAGCCGGAACATAAAAATATTAAGGAAGTGACAGGACTTATTGATAGTTCGATAGAGTCATTGACTCTTTTAGGTGATGATGTAGATGACAGAAGTCGCTTACAACTGCGAAACTTTCTTAACGATTTGCTATCAAGTAAGAATGTATATGATATTGCAAGAGAATATGAAAACTATAAAAGAGTTGCTTTTTCTCCAAAGCGAGAGTGGCAAAATCTCAAAAATAGAATAAAGGAACTTGATGAAAATGTGTTCCGCGAACTTGGCATAAATATCACAAAGAATTTGACCGAAAGCGATATTAAAAGATATCAGTTCAGCTATGTATTAGATAAAATATCTGATTTTTTGAAAAGCATAGAAGGGAGTGTTGACAATGGCTAAAAGAGCAAACGGTGAGGGTACAATTTCTAAGAGGAAAAATAAAAACGGTACAATTTCATGGGAAGCAAAAATCACTATAAACGGCAAACGCAGATCATTTTACGGGCGGTCACAGGAAGTTGTTAAAGAAAAGCTAGATAAAGCAAGGTCTGAATTAAGGAATAATAGTTTTATCGAGCCATCCGATATGTCCATTAAAAACTGGCTTGAAATATGGATTGATACTTACACAACACACATTAAAGACTCTACCCGAAACGAATACCGAAAAATCATTGAGCAACGTATACTCCCCCGACTCGGAGATAAAAAACTCCAAAAACTGAGTCAAGATGACGTGCAACGATTCATCAATGAATTGTTTAAGTCCGGACGTGTGAACAGAAAAGATGCTCCTGCGGGTTTATCTGCTCGAAGTGTTGAATTTACACATACTGTATTATGTGCAGCAATGTCACAAGCTGAAAGTATAGGTCATATACAAAAGAATCCGGCTGTTAAGAAAAAGCCGAACAGAAGCGGTGGCATTACGTTACCAAAAGTTATCAGTAAAGATGTTGAAATATTGAGTGGTGAATCCCTTAACGCTTTTGAAATAGCTGTACAGGAGCATGAGCATAAGGCTCTATTTCTCACTCTATTATGGACAGGCTTACGGCGCGGAGAGTGCCTTGCGTTGAAATGGAGCGACATTATTTTAAGGATAGACAGTAGCTGCATTATAACCGTCAATAAACAGCTACAAAAAGAACGCATCAAAGGCGGTGTGCTTCATGTAGTGCCATTCACAAAAAACGACAAAGAGCGTACAGTGCCGGTTGATAACGAGTTGCTCAGTCTGTTGCAAGAACACAAGAGCATACAGGAATTTAAGAAAACGGTTGCGGGTGAGTTGTGGGCAGATAATAACCTCGTATTCTGTGATGATATCGGCGGCTTTTTATCTCCAGATGCAATTACTAAACAATTCACAAGATTTATTGAAAAACAAGGTATACCTATCACAAAATTACACGCTCTAAGACATACGGCGGCAACTGAGATGTTACAGGCTGGCGATTCGGTCAAAGACGTACAGCACTCATTAGGACACGCTACGGCGGCATTTACGCTTGATAGATATGTCAAAATAGCAGATGAAGCATTGCAAGCATCTGCATTGCGTAGAGAAGCACACAGGCAAAACAGAAGAGCGGCTACTCACAGTGCTGTTTTATAATCGTATAATCGTAAAATCATCAAAAAATGCTATATAATGCTTGACTTTACAGCAAAAATACACTAAAATGATAAGAGATATAGTTATATATTCAGTGCTTCTCATGTGAGCCGGAAAGTTTAATAAAAAGAAGTATCCCCCGTGGATCATCAACAGGATATCGGTTGACCGATATGGATGATAAACGGGGATTTCTTATATCCATGAACATTGAGAATTTAAGCATTGAAATAGAATCCAATAGCGAAAAAGCCGTAGAGGGTATTGATGAACTTGTCAGCACTCTTACTACGCTTAAAAGCGTTGCACAAGGCGGTATTCTTGGTGATGTAAATGCTGAGATAATAGAGTTTGCATCCAACCTATCATCAATAAAAGCATTAGGTGATATTGAAAAGTCTGTTTCTAAGGTTGTTCAACATCTCAAAGATGTAAAAATCCCTGAGTTGGACTTAACGTCCGGTATGAATGAAAATACAAAGGGTGTTGTGATTCAACTTGAAGAGGTACAGGCTGTTGCAACAGATACAGCAAACTCAATAAATAACATAGAATTTCCGGGAAGTGAAATATCTGAGTCAATAAAGCCTGTCGAAAACAGTATTGAGCATCTTGCAAAGAGAGCAAAGGATTTAGGGTACACGTTAAAAAAGGATATGAAGTTATCCCCGGAGTTTGAAAAGTTGAGTGCAGATGCAAGAAAAGCCGGGTACTCATTACAACAGGCTATTAACACTCCGGAGCTGTCAAGTTTCAGAAATATGCTTGTGGGCTTATCTACAACGGCAAAACAAGTAGGTACAGCGTTCAAGGCTTCTTTTGGATTCCTTGCATCTACTATGAAACGGCTTATTCCCATTATAAAAAGTGTCAGTGCCGCATTAGCAAGAATGGTAGGGCAAGTTATAGGATTGGGTATTGCGTTTAACACTGCAAACAGGCAAGCCGGATTCTTTAATTCAACTGTAGGTAAGGCTTTAAAGAGCATTATTTTATACAGAGCAATCCGCTCACTCATAACTCAAATCGGTAGAGGGTTTAGAGAGGGTACACAAAACATTGCTCAGTTTAGTTCGGCTGCAAACGCGGCTATGTCCTCTATTATAACCAATACTCAATATCTAAAAAACTCGTTAGGTGCTATGGCTGCCCCCGCAATACAAGCCTTAGTTCCTATTTTTGATTCTGTAACGGCGGCTATTGTAAGAGCAACAAACGCTATCGGAATGTTTATAGCTGCTTTGACCGGAGCCGGATTCTTTACGAAAGCAATTAAGGTAAATCAAGATTATGCAAAATCTTTGGGCGGTGCAGCTGGAGCGGCTAAAGGTTTAGCACAAGAACTTGATAAAGTGACAGGCATTGATGAACTCAATGTATTGAATGAAAATGCTGGCGGTGGCGGCGGCGGCGGTGGCGGCGGTGGTTTCGATGGCATAGGAGATATGTTTGAAGTTGTCGAGATACCAAGTGCTATATCAGATTTTGCTAAAGCATTAAAAGAAGCGTTTCTCGGTCAAGATTTTGAATGGTTTTATGACCTTGGATATATGCTCGGTCAAAAGTTCACCGATGCACTTAAAATGATACCGTGGGATTTTATTCAAGAATGGGCAAATGCTACTGTAAAAATGGTTGCACACTTCCTAAATGGTGCTGTAGATGGTGCTGATTGGTCTGTAATCGGGTACACAGTTGGACAGGCTATAAATACTGTTTTTGGAATGATGCACACATGGTATACAGAGTTCAACTTTGCAAACTTCGGCAAAGCGATTGCCGAGGGGATAAATAACGCTTTATATACAACAGATTTTGACCTCATAGGAAAGACTATTGCAGCCAAGTTCAATGCAGTAATTGATTTTGTCGGAAACCTTGTTAAAAATCTTGATTGGCGAGAAGTAGGGTTATCTGTAGCACAGACAATTAACTCTGTTTTTTCAAATATAAAGTTTGCCGATGCCGGAAGAGCGATAAGCGATGCAGTAATAGGACTTCTCACAGCATTTACAACGGCTGTTAAAAATACTGATTGGTCTGTAATCGGTCAAAATATACGAACTCTCTTAGATAATATTGATTGGTCCGGAGTGTGGGATGCCGTTAAAGATGCAGTTTCAGCGGCATGGAAAGGCTTTAAGGATTTATTCAGTGAGTTACCGACATGGTTACAATGGACTGTCGGACTTGGAGCGGCATTTTCACTTTTTGGCGGTGGTATCGGTAACGTATTCTCAGCAATAACAAACTTGCTGCCAAGCCTTGCAATGATGAAAGGTGGTTTTGCGGCACTGCTTGTACCACTCGCAAAGGTTATAGGCATTGTAGCGTTGGTAGTTGCCGGTATTACAGTATTAGCGATTGCGGTATATAAAAACTTTGATGAAATAAAAGAATCTTTTGCATCAGTAGGACAGGGATTCAGCGATATATGGAATGGTGTCCTAAAGCCGATTTTCGGTGTCATGTGGGAACAGGTCAAAGTAGTATTCGGATCAATTGTTGAATTTATAGGAAGTGCCATAGCCGGAATACTGAAAGTTATCGGTGGCTTGTTAGACTTCGTTATTGGAGTGTTTACAGGCGATTGGGGAAGAGCATGGGAAGGCATTAAAGATACCTTCTCCGGTATATTCGATGTAATTGTTGCAGTTGCAAAATTTGTAGGAGAAACACTATCCGCAATATTCACGGTTGCATGGGAAGTGATAAAGCTTGTTTGGGATGGTGTTGTTGGATTCTTTTCCGGTGTATGGGATGGTATTGTAAAAGTATTCTCCGTGGTTGGTGAATGGTTTAGTGAAATATTCACGGCTGCAAAGAATGCTGTTCACAACGCTTGGAGCAACACTAAAGACTTTTTCAGTGGAATATGGCAAGGCACACAAAATGTATTTGCAAATGTAGGCGGATTCTTCAATGATAAATTCAACAATGCATGGAAAAATATAACAGATGTATTCAATTCTGAAAAAGTGGCAGCATTTTTCTCTTCAGCGAGGGATGCGGTTCAAAATATATGGAATACTATCGACGGTTGGATGGGTGACAAGTTTGGTGATGCATGGGAGAACATAAAAGATGCTTTTGCTTCTGTCGGTGAATTTTTCAGTGGCATATGGGAAACAATAACAGGCATATTCGCAGATGCTTTTGGTTGGTTCAAAGATATTGGCAAGGCGGTTGTTGAAGGACTCTGGCAAGGCATATCCGACATGGTTTCATGGATTGTCGATAAAGTCAAAGGATTTGGGGAAAGTATACTCGGCGGTATAAAGGGTATATTTGGGATCAACTCTCCGGCGGCCGCCTTTATTGAAATTGCAACAAACTGTATGAACTCTCTCGGCATGGGATATGAAGATGGTACAGGTGGTGTGCTTGAAACGGTCAAATCCGGAGCAAGTCAAATTATCGGCTCTTTCGGAGATATGACCGGAGATATATTATCCAATATGGGAGAGTTTAGCAGTAATCTGATTAAAGATAGTAGCAGTACATTAAACTCTTTATCTAAAGATGCTTCAAAGCTTTTACCTAATACTTCTAAAGAGTTTACATCAACTCACAAAGACATCATTTCTGATACAAGCAAATTCGCTAAAGACTTAACGACAAGCTCAACAAATATGTTGAACACTGTGAGAAGTTCGATACAAAGCGCATCACCGTTGATTATCAATCTATTCAAACAAATGTATTCAAGCATAATGACCGAAACAAGCCGATTTTCAAACGAGTTGACGCGGAGCATCACGGACACTATGAACACGGCAACAAGGACAGTGCAAAATGCTGTTCCGGTCATTGTAAACCTATTCAGAACGATGTACGCAGATATAATGACCGAAACTACCCGATGGAACAATTCGATAAATATTGAAGTGACATCAACACTTAATGGCATAATCTCTAAAGCAAATTCTCAGCTCCCGATATTTGTGCAGGCTTTTACAAAAGCGTTTAGCGATATCGTTGCAGAAGCAGTAAAAATGAAAGCGGATGTTGAAAGTGCAGTTACAACCATGACCGCAACACTTAACAGCATGAACCTAACAGCATTTACAAACACATTTACACAGGCTTTTAGTGCAGTAACTAAGGCTGCAAACGATATGAAAGATGCGATAAACTCAGCAATGGATGCTGTATCACAAAGAGTAGGTAACATTCAAACCGGGTTGATAGGTACATATAACACGATGTTCTCTAATGCTGAAACGATGGCGAGCCGTTTACTGTCGGGAATCAGAGACACGGTAAATCGTGCAATAGATACGCTTAATGCTCTGCCGGACAACAATATATCAAAACCCACTGTTAATACAACCATAAGCATACCGCGGTTAAGGACAGGGCATCCGTTCATTCCTCATGATAATTTCGCCGCTTATCTGCATAAAGGCGAAAGGGTCTTGACTGCCGCCGAAAACAGAGAATACGGTGGCAACAATGATGAAACAAACGGCTTGCTTCGTGCTTTAATCTCAGCAGTAGAAGATTTAAGCGGTAGACCCATTGAAATTGATAACACCGTTAGCGTTCAAGTTGACAGTAAAGAAATTGCTGTTGCAAATCAAAAAGGCATAAAGCAACAAGGCTATCCGTTATATCCGGACGGTCACAACTTCGCTCTAAATACTTAAAGGAGCAACCGCTTCTGATTGCTCCTTCTGGATATGATTCTTATTCGATTATCAGCTCTGTACCGGACTTTTGCAATATGGACTGTTCCAATATCCGGTAACATACTGAATGTCTTGTGGACTTATCCATGCACCTTGAAAACGATATTCTTTTATATCGCCCGGTAAGCCTTGAATGATTCCATCACCTTTGCCGAGTAATTTTTCTGCCCCGGCTTTACCGAGTGAGATACGGCTGTCAATTTGAGTTGCACAGCGTAAAGCAATCTTTGTTATTATATTGCTCCGTATCAGTCCTGTTAATACCGATGCTCTTGGAGATTGAGTTGCGAGAATGATATGTATACCGCAGCTTCTACCTCTCTGAGCAATGCGTACAATGTAATCCTCAACCTCTTTGTCACTGACCATCATAATGTCAGCGAGTTCATCAATCACAATTACAATGCGTGAGAAGTCCGTGCCTTCAATGTCACGCTTGCCGATACTTTCAAGCTTTGCTGACCGTTCATCCATTATCCGGCACATTTCGCTTAATGTATGTATTGCTTCGTGTGTATCGGTCACAACAGGAGTAAAAAGGTGAGGTATATTTGCGAATTGGAAAAACTCGCTTTTCTTTGGGTCAATCAATACGAATTGCAACACTGACGGAGCAGAGCGGAATATCATACTTGTAACCATTGAATTTACTAACACGGATTTTCCTGATCCGGTAGAGCCGGAAATAATCATGTGCGGTAGCTGTGATATATCAAGTGCTAATGTATTCCCTTCTGCATCAGTTCCCAAGCAAGCAGGGATTCCCCGGAGTTCTGTAAATGCCGTACTCATCATTGCGGATTTTAAGTGTACCGTGTCGCGCTCCTTGCGTGGTATCATTAAAGAAAAATGAGCAATGTCAGATTCACCGCGGATAACGGCACAGTTTAGATTGGCTTCAAGCATTGGAATAGCATTATTGACCTTCTTTATCTGCCTTATGTCTTTAAGGCTGATATGATAAGTTGCAACACTCGCTCCGGACGTTGTGCGTATATGCTTACATGGAAACCCCACTGATGATATAAACTCTGCTATGCTATCGCCGGAGTATATCGAGCCGGGATTGCTCTGTGTCGGATTCGGAAGTATTGTGTCATTCGGTGTTATCCAGTTGTACATGATGTTTTCCCCTTTCTTATAATAGCGGTTGGAGTTGAGCGGGTCAAGCACAACTCCACACACTGAGTATCTTATGATGGTATTGCAACCGGCTCATCTGAGCGTACATAAGCACTGCCGAACATACCGCGGATATCATTCATTGTGTAATCTTTTCGACTACGCTTACGATATCCGACAGGAGCGAGATACCAAGCTGATTTGTTTTTCGACCATTTGAAGCCGAGAGCCTTGATATCGTCCTTATATTGCTTTGTGTTACCGGAGAGCCACAGGAACGAGCCTATCAACTCAATTGTCACATCTTCCATTCTGAGCCGTATAAGAGCGTTTATAACGCTTCTGAAATATTCCGGTGCTTCTGTAGTCTCTTTGGTATACGTTTCGCCGTGTGCGTTTGTATGAATGTTCTTGACACGCTCAAAGAGAGAATCATACTCATTATTGATATCTTTCATTATTTCTGTATCGCCGCCGAGGTCCGGATGATATTTCATTGCAAGCTTACGGTACATTGATTTAAGCTCTTCAAGTGTTGTTGGTGTAGGTAAAAAATGATTCATGTAAATTATTCCCCTTTCAATTATTGCGGTTGTCATTTATGAGGGGATGCAGTAGAATGTATTTACATCCCCGGTCTCCGGTGGTGTCCAAGTCCGTACATTCTCCAACTTGCCAAAGTGTGATGTATGGGCTTGTGCTTTGTTTCCTGTGAACAAATTACCACATGGGAACATGAATGTCAATACATGAGTACATGAATATATCAGATTCTACTTTATGCACAATATACATGGGAACATTTTAGTTATTATGTACATGGACACATGAATGATGCTATGGTATTATTATCGGGTAGAATACTATATACAGTGCATATCTGATAGAGAGGTGATACCATGCCAACACAGGCACACTTGGAAGGAAACAAAAGATACTTAGAAACACAGGACGAAATCAGACTGAGGATGCCAAAAGCAAACGGTACAAAGGAGCGTATACGATCCGCTGCAAAAGCAAACGGTGAGAGCGTGAATCAATTTATACTCAATGCCGTTATCCAGAGAGTAGAACAGTTAGAAAAGAAACAGACAAAGAGCGGTACATGATGAGGGTGTAGCATAGCAAGGTAAACACGCCGGACTTATCCAACGTGTTTATATGTGTAGGGTCATGTGTGGAGTACTTGACACGATATAAAAAAAGATACGACAATTATAAGACAACGGCAAAAATACGTTATGATACTCTGTGATACGCAACAATATAGAAAGATTTATTTATCAATGGTTTGTGTAACTCTGTGATACTCTGTGATACAACACAATATATGCCAGTGCAATCTGTAAATCTGTTGTCAGTGACTTCGATGGTTCAAATCCGTCCTCCCCCACCAAAGTTAAAAAGCCTTAGAGTAACAATACCTCTGAGGCTTTTTATTTGTGTTTAATTTATTATGTATGAAA
>Ga0123356_10004481_pt1 | contig 14421 bp, 9 predicted proteins | sample TergutEmb28metaG_2_FD_92546 | JGI IMG/M metagenome (GOLD analysis project Ga0123356, IMG submission 92546) | Embiratermes neotenicus P3 segment gut microbial communities from Petit-Saut dam, French Guiana - Emb289 P3 | ecosystem: Host-associated > Arthropoda: Insects > Digestive system > Gut ...
GGCAGCGCCGCCACCGTCGCGGGCGTCACCGCGCTCACCGCAGGCACCGCCCGAGCGCCATCACCGGGAAGATCAGCCGGTAGAGGTGGTACTTGATGTAGAAGTCGCCCGGGAAGCCGGTCCCCGTGTGGAAGTCCTCGTCCCAGCCGCCGTCCTCGCACTGGTTGGCGATCAGCCAGTCGATTCCGCGGCGCGCGGCAATCGAGTCGCGCCGTCCGGCGGCGTCGAGCGCGAGCAACGCCCACGCGGTCTGCGACGGGGTGCTCTGACCGCGACCGATCCAGGCGGGATCATCGTAGGAGCGACAGTCCTCACCCCAGCCGCCGTCGACGTTCTGGTGGCGCTCGAGCCAGGCGACTGCGCGGCGGATCGGGGACCCGGAGGGCGCGACCCCGGCGGCGACCAGCGCCGGCACGACCGCGCCGGTGCCGTAGACGTGGTTGACGCCCCAGCGCCCGAACCACGAGCCGTCGCGCTCCTGGTTGTCGAGCAGCCAGCGCACGCCCCCCTGGGTGAGCGGGTCGCCGGCCCGGTCGAGCACGCCGAGCATCTCGACGATGTGGGCGGTGACATCGGCGCTGGGCGGGTCGATCACCTCGCCGAAGTCGCAGAACGGGATCTCGCGCACGAGTGCCCGGCAGTTGTCGACGTCGAACGCGCCCCAGCCACCGTCGGAGCTGCGCATGCCCGCGAGCCACTCGACGCCGCGGTCGATCGCGGCCTGCACGCGCTCGGGCTCGGGGTGCTTGACGGTGTTCAGCGCCAGCACCACCTCGGCTGTGTCGTCGATGTCGGGGTAGTTCACGTTGGCGAACTCGAACGCCCAGCCGCCGGGGGCGAGCTGCGGGCGCCGCACCGCCCAGTCGCCGCGCTGCAGGATCTGCTGGTCAAGCAGCCAGTCGGCGGCCCGGATCACCGCCTCGTCGTCGCCGGCGACGCCGGCGTCGTGAAGCGCGATCAACGATAGGCAGGTGTCCCAGACCGGTGACTGACACGCCTCGACGCGGCGCAGGTCATCGTCGATCGTGAAGCCGTCCATTCCGGCGAGGCCGCGCGTCATGGCCGGGTGGTCGAGCTCGTAGCCGAGCAGATGCAGAGCGATCAGCGAATACACCCAGGGCGGCTGAATCCCGCCCCAGCCGCCATCGGCCTCCTGGCGGTCGACGATCCAGCGCTCGGCGCGGCCCAGGGCGAACCGGCGCAGCGGCGCCAGCGGCCGCCGTTGATAGACCTGCAGCACACGGTCGAAGGCGACCAGCCCGCGACCGACCCAGCCGGACGCAAGCGGCTGTGAGAACGGCTCCGGACCGTCGAGCTCCTCGAGCGTGAACGGCAACGGCCGCACCGGGCGCACGGCCAGCACGACCGACAGGGCGACCACGGTCTGGCGCGCCCAGCAGGCGAAGTCGTACACGTTCAGCGGGAACCACGACGGCAGCAACAGCATCTCGGTCGGCAGTGCCGGCACCTGCTCCCACGGCCAGGCGCCGAACAGGGCCAGCCAAACGTGCGTGAACACGCGCGCCCGCTGCACACCGCCGGCGCCGCGGATGTACTCGGCGGCGCTGCGCATGTGCGCGTCCTCCGGCGTGTCCCCCGCGAGCCGCAGCGCCACGTAGGACTCGATCGTGGTCGAGAGATCGGCCGGACCGCCGTGGAAGTTGCTCCAGGTCCCGTCGTCGCGCTGCTGCGAACGTATCCAGTCGGCGCTGCGGACGCTCGCTTCCTGCTGCCGGATCCCGAGGAACTCGCGCATGAGCATGTCCTCGGCGTCCATCGTGACGTTGGTTTCGAGCTCGCCCTTCCACCAGCCGGCGTCGGTCTGCAGCGACAACAGCCGTCGTGCGGCCCGCTCCAGCGCCCGGGCCGCGTCGGTGCGAGCGGCTGCGCCGGTCTCGGCCACGAGGTCTGCGCGCTCCGAAAGCTGGGCGCGCGGACTGCTCAGGGCATCCATAATCTTGGCGGCTTCCAAAGCAGTCTTACCCGAAAATGGCCTTTCCACAGCCCGACAACAGTTACAACGGCCAAGCGGAGGTTAACGACCTCATCGGCATGCTTGCGCAACGCACCGGTTCAGCGATGGATTTGAACCAGCGTTACCTCAACCGGCAGCTAGGCCGCGTGCTGCAAACGCTCGGGTTCGACCGCGACTGGGTGCGTGGCAGCGGGTCCTATCTGATTGACAGCGAGGGCCGAGAATACCTTGATCTCTACGCCGGTTACGGCGTGTTCGCGCTCGGCCGCGGCCATCCGTACGTCAAGGCGCAGCTGCACGCGCTGATCGACAGCGATCCGCCGAGCCTGCCGCAGCTGGGCACCTCGACGCTCGCGGGCATGCTCGCCGAGCGCCTGATTCGATGCTCGCCGGGGCGCCTCGATGCCGTGGTGCTGTGCAGCTCCGGCACCGAGGCGGTGGAGGCGGCGCTGAAGCTCGCCCGCGCCGCCACCGGCCGTCCGCGGCTCCTGTATTGCGAGCGCGGCTTCCACGGTTTGTCATACGGGTCCCTGTCGGTGAACGGCAACGACGAGTTCCGCGAGCGCTTCGGGCTGCTGCTGCCCGGCTGCGACCCGGTGCCGTTCGGCGACCTCGACGCCCTCGAGCGCGAACTGCGCAGCGGGGACGTCGCCGGCTTCATCGTCGAGCCCGTCCAGGGCAAGGGCGTCTATGTCGCGCCCGACGGGTACCTGGCGGGCGCACAGAAGCTCTGCCGCGGGGCCGGGACGATGCTGATCGCCGACGAGGTTCAGACCGGCCTCGGCCGGAGCGGCCGCTTCCTGGCCGTCGAGCACTGGGGCATCGAGCCCGACATGATCACGCTCTCGAAGGCCCTGTCGGGCGGTTTTGTGCCGGTCGGTGCGCTGCTCGCCAGCCGGGCGGTGTTCGACGCGACCTTCGACTCGATGGAGAACAGCGTCGTGCACGGCTCGACCTTCGGCGGCGGCGACTTCGCCGCCGGCGCCGCGCTCGCGAGCCTCAACGTGATTGAGCACGACGGCCTCGTCGAGCGCGCCCGCTCAATGGGAGAGCTGCTGATGGGCCTCACCCGCCCCCTGGTCAACCGCTTCGAAATCGTTCGCGAGGTCCGCGGCCTCGGCCTCATGTGGGGCATCGAGCTGGCCCCGCCGTCGGGGCGCGCGGCCCGGCGCGTGTGGGAGGCGATCGAGCGCCGCCAGCCGGGCCTGTTCGCCCAGCTGATCACGGTGCCGCTGTTCCACGAGCACCGGATCCTCACGCAGGTTGCGGGCCACCATATGAACGTGATCAAGGCCCTGCCGCCGCTGACGATCGCCGAGGCCGACCTGCGCCGGTTCGCCGCCGCCCTCGAGACCGTGCTGGAGGAGACCGAGTCGGGCCTTTTCCGCGGCTACGCCAGCCTGGGCTTCAACCTCGGGCGCCGGGCGCTGTCCGCGCGCTGATCTCGGCCGGACCAAACCTAAAGCGGGGGACTCGGGTGTACCCAAAGTGGCGGATTCGGCGCGATATCGCGTCGATACCGATTTCGATATCGTGCCGAGATCGCTTTCGGGAGTGGTGCTTACCCGCCCGGGCCGTAGCACAGGCGCTACGCGCAGGCCGAAGGCGGCGGCGCTCAAGGATTGGCATTGACCGCGGCCAGGGTCGTGTAGCGGGCGGTGATCTGCCGCGCGTTGTAACCGCTGGCGCTTCCGTCTGGGGATCGCTCGCCATCATCGGCTCCGGCAGGACGCGCGAGGCAAGCCCGGTCAGACGCGCCGGACGGCGAGCGATGCGGACCACGCGCGCGGGGCTGGTGGTGGCAGTCCTGGCCTGGGCCGCTCGCGGCGGGATGGCTGCAGCCCGCGGTGGGTCGCATCGCCCGCCCGCAGGCCCTCCGAATCACGCCGGTGTCCCGCGTCAGGCCACAAACCTCTGGGCGGGCGATCCCCAGCCAGAAGCGCAAGCGCTCTCAGACGCGCGCACCCGCAGGCGGCGCTCATGCACTGGTGCTCTTCAAAGAAAAACCGGGGCCACCACCACCGCATGGGGCTGCGACGACCACCAGCGCATGGGCTGTGAAGGTGACGGGAAGGAAACCGACCCCCACGGTCGGTTTCCTTCCCGTCACCCCGGGGACTCCGGCTCTTTGCAGGCGGAGGCGTCAGCCGGTCAGCGCGGCCAGCAGGGCGACGCCGTTGGGCACGCCCCAGCCGCTGACGGCGTCGAAGCCGAGACCGGCCTGGTAGCCCCGACCAAGTGTCGAAGACGTGTTGTTGCCGGTCGTGACGTCGGTGCACCCCATGGCGCCGACCGCTTTGCCTGAGGGCTCTCCGCCTGGCCCGATCGCGTACAGCAGCGGCGCGAGGAAGGCCGGCTTCCAGGGCGTCCGCGCACCGGAGGCCATCACCGCGAGCAGCGCCGCCCAGACGGGCGTGGCCGCGCTGGTGCCGCCGTTGGCCTGCTCCCGGCCCAGGAAGATCAGGTCATATAGGGGCGGGCCGGCGAGGGCGGCCACGTCGGGGATCACGCGCCCGTCGATCGCGCCCGGGTTCAGCGAGGCGATGCTGACGTCCTGCCAGCTTGGCCGCGGGAACACGACACTGACGCCGCCGCCGGTGGCGCCGCCGCCGCCGCTGCGCTCACCGGGCGACTCCCACCAGACGACGTCGGTGTCGCCGGAGAGCATCGTGCCGCCGACGGCGAGCGCGTGCGGGCTCGACGCGGGAAAATCGACGTGTGCGCGGCCGTCGTTCTCCTGGTCGGCCGATCCGTCGTCGCCGGCAGCAACACAGACGGTGATGCCGGCGCCGGCCGCGATCGCCAGGCGCTCGTCGATCGCCTCAAGCGCCGCGCCGGACCAGTCCGGATCGTCCTCGGCCAGGCCCCAGCTGACCGACAGCGTCACCACTGCCGCCGATTGGTGGTCGTGGATCACCTGGTTGAGCAGGTCGACCCAGCCCTGCTCGTCGAAGCTCGAGAAGTAGACGACCTGATCGGCGCCGGGCGCCAGCCCCGCGACGATCTGGATGTCCATGTTCACCTCGACGCTGTCATCGAGCTGCTCCTGCTGCTGTTGCGAGGGCAGCCGCTCGATCTGCGACAGCGTCAACACGGGCGTGCCGTTGACACCGACCGGCGTCACGCTCGGCACGGGCGTCCCCTGCCTGGCGCAGAACGCCTCCAGGTCACCGGCGAAGTAGCCGCCGCCGAACTCGGCGATCGCGACGGTCCGCCCGGCGCCGTCGCCCGGCGGGAAGTCGTAGTGGGCGGCGAGCTGGGCGGGCGTGACGGGCTGGGTGAGCGGCCTCGCCGCGGCGGCGGGATCGCGTGCGGGGTCACGTGCCGGGGCGGCGCCCTGCCGGCGGCGGGCGACCCGCCGCTCGTCGAGGCCGAACACGCCGGTGACCAGCCCCTCGAGCTCCGCGGGGATCTGCAGGTGACCCTCGCGCGCGCGGAACTCGCCCTGCGATTCGTTGCTGTAGACCGCGAGGCCGGGCTTGAACGCCGCCTCCATCTGGGCGACGGTCCCGCTCGCGATCAGGCTGCGGGTGAGCGGCGAGCTGGAATCGACCGTCAGGCCGAGCTGCTCGAGCACCGCCGTGACGGTCGCAATCGCCCCGGCGGCGGCCTGCTCGCCGGTGCCGGCCGCGACCGTGACCGTCACATCGATCCGCTCGTCCTGATCGGCGTCACGCGCGCGCTCGGATCCGGCCGCGCGCGGCCGGTCGCTGCCCGGCAGTGGAACGTGGCCGGCCATCTCAGGTCAACTCGATCGTCACGCTGTCAGCCGCCGACGGGTCCCCGGGAGCGGTGAACTCGAAGATCAGCCTGCGGGCGCTCGCGTCACTCATGTCGACCGTCGCGGTCAGATACCCGTAGGCGACCGTCGGCCCAACCTCGAGCGTGTACTCGTTCCAGGTGTGGGGTGCCTCGCCCCGCCTCTCCCCCGGCGGCACCGTCGTGGCGTGGCCGCCGCTGCCGGCGACGATGTACGGGATCTGGCGCCCGTCGGCACTGCGTGAGAAGCGCTGATAGATGTGCGCGTGCCCGGACAGGATCGCGTCGGGCCAGAGGCCGGCCGCGGTGAACGCGCGGTCGAGGTCGCCCGCGAGGCCGGTCGTGCCGCCGTGGGTGAGGTCGGCCGATGCGGGCGGATGGTGGCAGGCGAGGATCACGGCCCGCTCGAGCGCCTTGCGCTGCGGCGCAAGGCGCTCGAGCTCGCCGACGAGCCAGTCGTACTGCCTGTCGCCCACGAGCGCCGGATACTTGCCGCCCTGATCGGTCAGCACCCCCGGCCCCTCGAGCACGTTCGTGTAGATCCCGATGATCGAGACCAGTGGTGCGTCGAGCGTGAAGTACACGCCCGGCTGGGTCATGGTCGTCCGCGCGAGGCCGCCGGCGTCCTGCGGCTTCTGCGGCACGGCCGTGCAGAAGTTGGCGATGAAGGCCTGCAGCGTCGGCACGTCCGGGCGCGTGCCACCGTGCGTGTAGGTGACGGCGCCGTCATGGTTGCCGGGAATCGCGAAGATCGGCCGGTCGTAGTCGCGGAACGGCTCGTAGAACTGGTCGTAGTAGTACTCGGCCTCGCCGAAGTTGTAGATCACGTCGCCGAGGTGGAAGCAGAAGCTCGGCGCGTCCGCGCCCGCGCCTGAGTCCGGGCCCGCGCCTGAGATCGACGCCGCCATCGCGTCCGCGACCGTCGCCTCGTTGGAGATCGATGCCGTCGACGACGCCCCTGTGTCGCCGACGGCGTGGAAACTGATGCGGTTCGCAGCGATCATTGGCGCGAGGAAGTCCGCGCCCAGCACGTCCTGCAGATCGAGCGGCTGTGCCGGCGGTCCCATCGGCACCGCCTCGACCTCGGTGGCGTGCTGCGCGTAGTAGGGCGAGTTGTAATAGTCCTCGCTGGTGTTGTCGACCTGGAAGGAGGTCTCGTCGGGAGTCGGCGCCGGATCGCCGAACAGCTGGCCGCCCGGACCCCGCAGGTTTCGGGTCCAGGGACGCGTCGAGCCGAACGGACCCGCAGGGCGATTCATCCCCCGGTTGTCTCATGGCCGCGCGCCGCTGTCAACCGGCGGCGCAAACGGTTCACACGCCGGTCACTCCGCGGTTCACACGCCGGTTACTCCGTGGCGATCGCCCTGAGCACGTCCAGGCGAGCCGCGCGCCGCGCCGGCCAGCTGGCCGCGGCTAGCCCGAGCAGTGCCGCCAGGACCAGGAAGATGACAAGCGTGCCCACCGGCACCGACACCGCGGTGACGTTGTTGTTGCGCAGTGAGCTCGCCAGCGCCAACCCCAGTCCGGTGCCGACGACGATCCCGACGACGGCGCCGAACACGGCGATGATGACCGACTCGGCGCGCACCATCCAGCGCACCTGCCGGCGCTCCATGCCGACCGCGCGCAGCAGCCCGATCTCGCGCGTGCGCTCGAACACGGACAGCATCAGCGTGTTGACGATCCCGATCATCGCGATCACGACGGCCAGCGCGAGTAGCACATAGACGAGGCCGAGCAGCTGGTTGATCGACTTCTGCTCGTCCTGCTCGAACTGCGCCTTCGTCTTCGAGCTGACATTCGCGTAGGGCACCAGGATGTGGTTGTTGAGCTTCGGGTTGAGGTCCGGAGTGCCGGGGGCGGTGCGCAGCAGCACGGCGCCCGGCTGCGGGCTGTGGAAGTGCGGGATGAAGTACCGGTCGCCGGTGACGAAGCTGCCGACCAGCGGGTTGGGCTTGAAGATGCCGCCGATCCGCATGGTCGTGGACCCGGTCTGGGCGAAGCGGACGGGCACGACCGAGCCGACGTGGAGGTTGTCGCTGCGCGCGGTGTTGGAGTCGATCAGCAGCTCGCCGGCGGCCATCGCCGCGGATGCGCGGCCGGTGGTCACCTGCAGGTTCACGGTCTCGGCGAGGTTCTGCGGCGATGCGGCCGTCAGTGAGCCGAGCGACCCGCGGAACTCGAACTGTCCGCGGTAGATCGTGGTCGCCGTGGTGACACCGGGCAGATGCGAGACGGCTGACACCACCGAGCGGCTGAAGCCGCCGTTGCCGGTGATGATGTAGTCGGCGTTGATCGCGGTGTCGACGCTCTGTGTCACTGAGGTGCTGAGCGACGCGCCCAGCACGGCGATCGTCGAGACGAGCGTGAGCCCGATCATCAGCGCCGCCGCCGTCTGAGCCGTGCGCCGCGGGCTGCGCATCGCGTTCGCGCGCCCGAGCCGGCCGGCCACTCCCAGGCGGAGGGCGAGCGGCCGTCCGAGCACGTCCGCGAGCGGCCGCGCGACTGCCGGTGCCAGCGCGGCGACCGCGAACATCGCCGCGAGCGCGCCGATGCCGACGAGCCCGACCTGTGCGCCCGCGACACCTGCCGCCACGGCCACCACCGCGATCGCCGCGGCCACGCCGCCGACGATGCCGCGGCGGCCGCGGAGCCGCTCGGGCCGCTCGCCGCTGGGGTCCACCAGCGCGGCGACCGGGGCGATGCGCACCGCGCGCCGCGCGGGCACGATCGCGGAGAGCACCGTCACGCCGACGCCGACGGCGATCGCGACGACCGGGGTGCGCGCCTTGAACACCAGCGGCGAGGAGGGCAGGTCGATCCCGAAGGCCCCCAGCAGCGCCTTGAGCCCGAGCGCCGCCAGCACGCCCATGCCGAGCCCGATCAGCGCGGCGACGAACCCGGTGATGGCCGCCTCGCCCAGCACCGACCGGAACAGCTGGCGGCGGCTGGCGCCGACGACGCGCAGAAGCGCGAGCTCGCGTGTGCGCTGCCCGACCGTGATCGAGAACGTGTTGTAGATGGTGAAGCCGCCCACCAGCAGCGCGATCAGGGCGAAGATCAGCAGCAGCGTCGAGATGAACGACAGCTCGTTGTCGATCGCGCTCGTGAGCTCGTTGACCAGCTGCTGGCCGCTGACGACCTGGACGCCGTGCGGCAGCACCGCTTCGATCTGCTGCTGCAGCCTGACCGTGTCCGCCCCCGACGCCGAGAGCACGCTGATCGTGTTGTAGTGGCCGGTGAGGTTGAAGAGGCGCTGGGCCGTCGCCTCATCGAACCCGGCCAGCGTGATGCCCGCGAGGTTGCTGTCGTTGCCGAACGTGACGATGCCGGTGATCCGGAAGTGCTCCGCGCTGTTCGGCAGGTCGATGAGCACCGTGTCACCGATCCGGTAGTGGTACTTGGTCGCGGTCCCGCGGTCCATCACGACCTCGCCGGGGCCGTGTGGAGCGCGTCCCTCCACGAGCCGGTATGGCGAAAGCTGCGCATTGGGATCGAACCCGAACCCGAGCGTGGTGGTGCGGCCGCCACCGATCGCGTTGCCGTTGCGCTGCACGAACTGGGCGGAACCCTGGACCGCGCCCCACGCGTAGGAGACACCGTCCAGCTTGCGCACCGCCGGCAGGATCGACGCCGGTATCGGGCGCCGGTCGCTGCCGCTGATCGCCGCGTTCGAGCCGCCCTTGAGCTCGGAGACCCCGCGGATCTGGAAGCTGACGTGCTGGTAGGCGGTCCCGATCAGGCTGTTGAAGGTGCTGTTGAGCGTGTCGCCGAGCACCAGCGTGCCGGTGACGAAGGTGACACCGAGGATGATCGCCAGCGCCGTCAGCGCCAGCCGCAGCTTGCGGGCCAGCAGGCCTCTGATAGTGATTCGTCGCATCGCCGTTGAACCCCTCGCACCCTCAGCCGCCGAGCCGTTTCATCTGCTCGAGCACGGTGTCGGCGGTGGGCGCGCGCAGCTCCCCGACCAGCCGTCCGTCGGCCAGGAACACGACCCGGTCGGCATAGGCGGCGGCGGCGGGCTCGTGCGTGACCATCACGATCGACTGGCGGTGCTCGTCGACCGCGTCACGCAGGAACGTCAGCACCTCGGCGGAGGCGTTCGAGTCGAGGTTGCCGGTCGGCTCGTCGGCGAAGATCAGGTCGGGACGGCCGATCAGCGCCCGCGCACACGCGACCCGCTGCTGCTGGCCGCCGGAGAGCTCGCTCGGCCGGAAGCTCATGCGATCGGCGATCCGCAGGCGGCCCACCAGGTAGCCGAGCCACTCGCGGTCGACGGCGCTGCCCGCGAGGTCCGCTGACAGCGTGATGTTCTCCGCCGCGGTCAGCGTCGGGACCAGGTTGAACGCCTGGAAGACGAATCCGATCCGCTCCCGGCGCAGCGTCGTCAGGCCGGCGTCGTCAAGCTTGCCGATCTCCTGCTCGGCCACGAAGGTCTGGCCGCCGGACGGCACGTCGAGTCCGGCCATGCAGTGCACGAGCGTCGACTTGCCCGAGCCGGAGGGCCCCATCACCGCCGTGAAGCAGCCGGATTCGAACGCGACGCTGACATCATCGAGGGCCCGGACGGCAACGTCGCCGCTGCCGTAAATCTTTGAGAGGCCGACCGCTCGCGCGGCTGCCGCGCTTGCGGTGGTGGCCACTTCGAGTGAGTTCGTGATCATGCCGCCAAGCTACGCCGCGAACCTGCCCGCGTCATCGGCGCACGGGTCGATTTTCACCCTCCACCCGTGGGTGTAGCTGACAGCCACAAAGCGTCCACCCGCAAGCCGATGACATGCCACCGCTGCCGGGCTTATCGTTACCGGCACGATGCGTGCGATGTACAGGTGGCTGACCGGACAGGCGCTCCTCGAGGGTGAGCCGCGCGTGTCCGAAGCGGTCTGGATCCGCGGCATGTCGCTGTTCACGCTCGGCGCGCTGCTCATCCTCACTTTCACCTCCACTCCGCACCCCGCGCTGAGCGGCATCGGGCTCAGGGTGCTGCTGGCGACGCTCGCGTTCATCGCCTGCGCCGTCGCCGCGATCGCGATCAACTCGAACTCGCCGCCCCACACCCGCACCCTGCAGTTGGCGCTTGTGCTCGTGGGTGCCGTCATCGCCTCGGATCTGATGGCGGACTGGCAGCCGAACGGCTTCTGGTATGTCGGCCCGTACTTCGTCGCGATCCTGGCGGCGTGGCGGCTCGACACCCTGCCGGGCCTGGCGCTGGTCGCGTTCTCGCTGTCCGGCCCGGTGATCGGCTCGGCAATGCAGGGACATACCGGCACGGCTCTGACGCTGCCCAGTGGCGTGATCCCCTGGTACCTGGTGATGCGCCTGTTCGCGAAGCTGCGTGACCAGCGCGACGAGCTCGACGCGTCGCGGAGCGCGGAGGCGCGGGCGGCCGCGGCCGCCGAGCGCAGCCGCATGGCGCGCGAGATGCATGACGTGCTGGCGCACTCGCTCTCGGCGCTGGCGCTGCAGCTGGAATCGACGCGGCTGCTCGCCCGCGACCGTGACGTCGACCCGGAGGTCGCCCGCGCGATCGACCGGGCCCACGGCCTTGCCGCCAGCGGGCTCGACGATGCTCGCCGCGCGATCGCGGCGGCCCGCGGCGATGAGCTGCCCGGTCCTGAGCGGCTGGAGGCGCTCGCCACCGCCTTCGGCGACCAGAGCGGCGTACCCGTCGCCGTCGAGGTGCACGGCGAGCCGCACGAGCTGCCGGCGGACGCACGGGTCGCCCTGTACCGCACCGCCCAGGAGGCGCTCACCAACGTGCGCCGGCACGCGGACGCCGAACGTGTGCGACTGAGCCTCGACTACACCGCCGACCGTACCGTGCTCGTGGTCGAGGACCACGGCGCCCCCGGCGCCCCGCCGCCGCTGCACCCGGATGTCGCGGACAGCGGGTATGGGCTCACCGGGATGCGCGAGCGCGCGGCGCTGCTCGGCGGGGAACTGCTGGCGGCACCGACCCTCGACGGCTTCCGCGTCGAGCTGCGGCTGCCGAAGTGAGCGTGCGCGTACTGCTCGCGGATGACCAGCGGCTCGTGCGCGAGAGCCTGGGCACGATGCTGGGGCTGCTCGACGGGATCGAGCTGACCGGCAGCGCCGCCGACGGCGCCGAGGCTGTCAGGCTGTCGGCAGAGCTGCGCCCGGACATCGTGCTGATGGACCTGCGCATGCCGCGGATGGACGGGATCGAGGCGACGCGGCTGCTGCGCGAACGGATGCCGGAGATCGGCGTGATCGCCCTGACCACATATGCGGATGACGAGAGCGTGCTCGGAGCGCTGCGGGCCGGCGCGCGCGGCTACCTCACCAAGGACGCCTCGAGCGAGGACATCCGCGCGGCGATCCTGTGCGTCGCATCGGGCTCGGCGACGATCGACCCGGCGGTCCAGCACCTTGTGGTGGCTGCGCTGGCCAGCGGGCCAGCGCAGACGGAAGCGCCTCTGCCGACCCTGCCTGACGAGCTCACACCGCGCGAGGCTGAGGTGCTCGTGCTGATCGCCGAGGGCCTCAGCAACGTGGAGATCGCCGCGCGCCTACAGGTCAGCCCGACGACCGTCAAGTCCCACATCAACCACATGTTCGGTAAGGCCGGGATCCGCGACCGCGCGCAGGCTGTGAACTACGCCTACCGGACCGGGCTCGCGCGGCCGCCCGGATAGACGGAGGCTCCCGAAGTTCGTTAGCTTCGGTTGATATGACGAATTGGGGCGTACTGCTGCCGACCTTCGACCCGCTGCGCAGCGGTGAGCCGCTCCCGGTGGCCGAGGCGGCGCGGCTGGTCGAGCAGGCGGGCTTCGACTCGGTCTGGGCCGGCGACCACCTCAAGTGTCCGGCGCCGGTGCTCGACGCCACGATCTGCCTGGCAGTCGCCGCCACCGTGACCGAGCGGGTGCGGATCGGCCTCAGCGTGATGCTGCTCGGCATGCGTCCGCTCGCGTGGGCGGCCAAGCAGATCGCCACCCTGCAGCAACTGTCGGACAACCGACTGCGACTCGGGGTCGGGGTCGGAGGCGAGTTCGCGCAGGAGTACGAGGCGGCCGAGGTGCCACTGAAGCAGCGCGGTGGGCGCCTGGACCGCGCCCTGGAACTGCTCCCCCGGTTCCTCGAACCCGGCAACGAGCACTCACTCGATCCCTCGGCACCGATGCCGCCGGTGCTCGTCGGCGGGCGCAGCGACCGCGCCGTCGAACGGGCGGCGCGCTTCGGCGACGCGTGGCTGCCGATGTGGATCTCGCCGGAGACGCTCGCCCAGCGGGGCAAGCGTCTCCGCGAGCTGGCCGCAACCCACGGCCGCCCCGCTCCCGGCATCTCACTGCTGGTGCTGGCGCACGTCGACGATGACCTCGCCAAGGCCCGCGCGCAGGCCGACGCGCACCTGCGCGGCCAGTACGGGATGGGGCTCGAGCTGGTCGAGCGCTGGACCGCCTTCGGCCCCTCCGATCGGGTGGCTGAATTCCTCGAGCCCTATACCGCGGCCGGCGTCAGCGAGATCCTGCTGCTGCCGCTCGGCTCGCACCCGCTCGAACAGGTGCAGCGGCTTGCCGACGTCGCCGGCGCAATAGGATCGCTCGCCGACGCGATCTGATCGCAGAAGGCGCAGAAGGGATCGCAGAAGGAGATGTCTTTGAGCAGCACCGCCCAATACACGTACAGCCCCGAGCAGTTCCGGCAGGTCTTCGAGCACCGCTTCGGGTACCTCGCGGGTGTGCGGCGCAACAGCCTGAGGTTCGCCTCGCGCCCGGCGCTGCACGATCCCGTCAGCGGCCGGCGCTGGACCTACGCGCAGCTTTGGGAGGACAGCGGACGCCTCGCCGCCGGGCTCCACGCCCACGGCGTCGCAGCCGAGGACGTGATCGTCTTCGACCTGCTCAACGGGCCCGAGTTCGCTCTCACCTGGCTCGCGGCCCAGCGCCTCGGCGCCGTCGCCACGCCGATCAACTTCCGGCTCGCGGCCGGTGAGGTCGCGCACGTGCTCGACGACTCGCGCCCCAAGGCGTTCATCTTCGACGCGAGCCTCACGACGGTCATCGGCGAGGCGCTCGCGCGCGCCACGCACAGCCCGGCGCTCGTGGTCGGCGTCGATCACGAGGACTGGGACAGCCCGGCCGGCGAAGCAGCGGCGAGCCGGCCGCAGCAGCAGATCACATTCGGCGAGCTGTTCGCCGACGCGGCGACCGCAGCGCCGCCCGCGCCCGACCGCTCGATCTACGCGGAGACGACGCGCCTCTACACCTCGGGCACGACCGGCCTGCCGAAGGGCGTCTCGCTGCCCGACATCGTCGAGGTGTTCTCCGCCCACGACGTGATCATGCACTTCCCGCTCACGCCCGAGGACCGCACGCTCAACATGACCCCGTGGTTCCACCGCGGCGGCCTCTACTCGGGCGGCCCCAACCCGGTCTTCTACGTCGGCGCCGAGGCGGTCCCGCTGCGCGCCTTCGACCCCGCGACCGTGCTCGACTGGGTGCAGGAGCACCGGCTCACCTTCCTGATCGGCGCTCCCACCAACCTGGAGCTGCTCAGCGCCGAGCAGCAGGCGCGCGCGCGGGACCTGTCGAGCCTGAACGGGATCGTGACGATGGGCGCGCCGCTCGATCGCGAGGCGTGCCTGCGCTATCAGCGGCTGCTCACCACCAGGATCTTCAACGGCTACGGCACCACCGAGGCGTTCTGGAACACCTTCCTGCGCC
>Ga0123356_10004482_pt1 | contig 14421 bp, 13 predicted proteins | sample TergutEmb28metaG_2_FD_92546 | JGI IMG/M metagenome (GOLD analysis project Ga0123356, IMG submission 92546) | Embiratermes neotenicus P3 segment gut microbial communities from Petit-Saut dam, French Guiana - Emb289 P3 | ecosystem: Host-associated > Arthropoda: Insects > Digestive system > Gut ...
CAGGCCCGTCCTGGTCGGCGCCTCGCCTTCGCGGTCGGCGGTGAGGGAATGACGCTGTTCGAAGAGGACGCGCCCCGTCCGCTCGCCGACAGGCTGCGCCCGCAGCGGCTGGCCGACGTTGTCGGCCAGGACCATCTTCTCGGGCCCAACGGACCGATCGGCCGCATGGCGGCAGCGCATCGCCTGGCCTCGATGATCCTCTGGGGACCGCCGGGCTGCGGCAAGACGACGATCGCGCGGCTGCTCGCGCAGGCGACCGCGATGCATTTCGAGCCGCTCTCGGCGGTGTTTTCGGGTGTCGCCGATTTGCGCCGGATCTTCGAAGCGGCGCGCAAGCGGCGCCAGACGGGTCAGGGCACCCTGCTGTTCGTCGACGAGATCCATCGCTTCAACCGCGCCCAGCAGGACGGCTTCCTGCCCTATGTGGAGGACGGCACCGTGACGCTAGTGGGCGCCACCACGGAGAATCCGTCCTTCGAGTTGAACGGGGCGCTCCTCTCACGCTGCCAGGTCTTCGTGCTGCGCCGTCTCGAGGACGCCTCCCTCGATGTTCTGATCGCGCGCGCCGAGGAAGCGCTCGGCGCCAGATTGCCGCTCGACGACGCGGCGCGCGACGCGCTCAAAGCGATGGCCGATGGCGACGGCCGCTTCCTCATCAATCTCGCGGAGGAACTGGCGGCACTGCCGGAAGGAACGCGCCTCGACACCGCCGGCTTGTCGGCCGCCGTCGAGAAACGCGCGCCGCTCTACGACAAGGCGCAGGAAGGCCATTACAACCTCATCAGCGCGCTGCACAAATCGGTGCGGGGCTCGGACGTCGACGCGGCGCTCTACTGGCTGGCGCGGATGCTGGTCGGCGGCGAGCATCCGATTTACATCATCCGTCGCGTCGTGCGCATGGCGGTCGAAGACATCGGCCTCGCCGATCCCCAGGCGCTGAGCCAGGCGATTGCGGCCTGGGACGCCTATGAACGGCTCGGCTCGCCCGAGGGCGAGCTCGCGATCGCGCAGGCGGTGATCTATGTCGCGACCGCACCCAAATCGAACGCCGCCTATCTTGCGTTCGACGCGGCGCAGCGCGCCGCGCGGGAGAGCGGCTCCTTGATGCCGCCCATGCACGCCGTCAACGCGCCGACCCGGTTGATGCGCGGCCTCGGCTATTCCGAAGGCTATGTTTACGATCCCGACACCAGGGAAGGGTTTTCGGGACTCGATTATTTTCCCGACGATCTGCCGCGCCAGACCTTTTATCGGCCGCTCGAACGCGGGTTCGAGCGCGAGATTGCGAAGCGGCTCGAATACTGGCACAGGCTGCGGCAGCGCAAGACCGGGACCGGGAAGAGATCCGACGCGCGTCCCGAGCCTTGAGGAGTGGAGGGCCATGGTCGGGCGCGGCGGGGCAGGATGGCGCCGGATCTGCTCTTGAGAGCGCGGCGCCCGGTCCGCCCGGCGTGCCGCTTTCGGCGCACCCCGCGCCGGTGATCGCCGCCCGATCTTGCGGTCATTGCCCGGGCGCCAAAGCCGGTGTATCGCTTCGCGCTTGAGCAAGGTGCAGATCAGGAAGGTCGTGGCCGAGGATGCCGAGATCCGCCTGGACCGGTGGTTCAGGCGCCATTTTCCGCAGCTCGGTCACAGCCGTCTCGAAAAGCTGCTGCGCACGGGACAGGTCCGGCTGGACGGCAAGCGGGCGAGCGCCGGCGACCACGTTGCCGCCGGCCAGGAGGTGCGCGTGCCGCCCCTGCCCGAAGCCGAGCCACCGGCGACGAAGCGCCGCTATCAACCGGGACCGCGCGACATCGCACAGATCGAACGTGCGATTCTCTATCGCGACGACGATGTCATCGTTATCGACAAGCCGCCCGGCCTCGCGGTCCAGGGCGGGACCGCGACCGAAATGCATCTCGACGCGATGCTCGACGGACTGCGCTTCGGCGCCGACGAGCGTCCGCGACTGGTGCACCGGCTCGACAAGGACACGAGCGGCACGCTGGTGCTGGCGCGCGGCGCGGCGGCGGCGCGGTTCCTCGCCCGGGCCTTTCGCGACAAGGCGACCCGGAAAATCTACTGGGCGGCGGTGGTGGGGTTGCCCCAGCCGCGCCGGGGCCGTATCGATCGCCGGCTGGCAAAATTGCCCGGCCCTGCCGGCGAGCGCGTGATCGAGGAGGAGGAGGGCAAGCGCGCGGTCACGGACTACCGCACCGTCGCGCATGCCGGCGACAGGATCGCCTGGGTTGCGATGAATCCGATCACCGGCCGCACGCATCAGCTCCGCGCCCATATGGCGGCGATCGGCACGCCGATCCTCGGCGACGGCAAATATGGCGGCGCGGCCGCACATCCGTCCGGCATCGCCGACGCCCGCAAGCTCCACCTTCACGCCCGCGCCATCGCAATTCCGGTGCCCGGCGGCCGGATATTGCGCGTGGCCGCACCGCTGCCGCCGCACATGGCGCGAACCTGGAAATTCATGGGTTTCGTCGAAGCCGAGGAGCGCGATCCCTTTGCCGGCTTCGCGGACGACGCGTCATGAAGCGCCCTCATCGCAACGTCACAATCGTGCGGCACGACCGCGGCCATGGCGTCAGCCTCGATTCCCGCCCCTTGCGCACGCCGGCAAAGGCCGAGCTCGTCGTGCCGAGCGCGGCGCTGGCAGAGGCGATCGCGCAGGAATGGCGCGTGCCCGACCCCGCCGATGGGCGCGCCGAGCGGCCGCTCACGCGACTTGCCTGCGCTGCCATCGACCTCGTCCCCGAGCGGCGCGATACGATCGTCAGGGAGACGGCAAATTACGCCGCCACCGATCTCGTCTGCTACCGCGCGGCCCATCCGCCGGCGCTGGTAAAGCGCCAGCACATGCTGTGGCAGCCGCTGTTGAACTGGCTCGTCGAATATTTTGACGCGCCGCTCCACGTGACCATGGGGATCACGCCGCTGCGGCAGCCGCAGGCGAGCCTCGCCGCGCTGCGCGACGCCGTGGCCGGGCGCGACGACCTGCAGCTGACCGCACTCCGGCTCGCCACGGCGGCGAGCGGTTCGCTGGCGATCGCGCTGGCGCTGATGGCGCGGCGGTTCGATGCCGACGCCGCCTTCGAAGCGGCCGAGCTCGACGAGAGCTTCCAGATCGAGAAGTGGGGCGAAGATCCCGAGCAGACCAGGCGTCGCGCCGCTTTGCGCGACGATCTGCGGCTCGCCGAACGGTTCGCTGCGCTGCTCGAGCCGTGCTGACCGGATCGTCCTCGAAGGCCCATCGACATGCCGGACATTCTGCGACAATTCGAAGAAAAACGCGCCGCCGCGAGATTGGGCGGCGGCGAAAGGCGGATCGAGCAGCAGCATGCCAAAGGCAAGCTCACCGCGCGCGAGCGGCTCGACGTGCTGTTCGATCCCGACACGTTCGAAGAATGGGACATGTTCGTCGAGCATCGCAGCCATGATTTCGGCATCGATGAAAACCGGGTTCCCGGCGACGGCGTCGTCACCGGTCACGGCAAGGTCAATGGCCGGCTGGTGTTTGCCTTCAGCCAGGATTTCACCGTGTTCGGCGGCGCGCTGAGCGAGGCGCATGCGGAAAAGATCTGCAAGATCATGGACAAGGCGATGCTGGTGGGCGCGCCGCTGGTCGGTCTCAACGACTCGGGCGGCGCGCGGATTCAGGAGGGGGTCGCCTCGCTCGCCGGCTACGCCGAGGTGTTTCAGCGCAACGTCAATGCCTCGGGGGTGGTGCCCCAGATTTCCGCGATCATGGGACCGTGCGCGGGCGGCGCCGTCTACTCGCCGGCGATGACCGACTTCATCGTCATGGTCAAGGACACCTCCTACATGTTCGTCACCGGCCCCGATGTGGTGAAGACGGTAACGCACGAGACCGTGACGCAGGAGGAGCTCGGCGGCGCCGACACGCACACGACCAGATCCGGCGTCGCGGATCTCGCCTGCGACAACGACGTCGAAACCCTGCTCGAGCTGCGCCGGCTGCTCGATTTCCTGCCGTCGAGCAACCGGGCGAAGGCGCCGCTGCGCCCGACCTCAGACCCCTCTGATCGCGTCGAGCCGTCGCTCGACACGTTGGTGCCGGCGAACGCCAGCCAGCCCTACGATATGCACGAGCTGATCGCCAAAGTGGTCGACGAGAGCGAGTTCTTCGAGATCGCACCGACCTATGCGCGCAATATCATCGTCGGGTTCGCGCGCATGGAAGGCGCGACGGTCGGCATCGTTGCCAACCAGCCGATGGTGCTGGCCGGCTGCCTCGATATCGATTCATCGCGCAAGGCGGCGCGCTTTGTGCGGTTTTGCGACTGCTTCGACATCCCGATCGTGACGTTCGTCGACGTGCCCGGCTTCCTGCCCGGCACCGCGCAGGAATACGGCGCCATCATCAAACACGGCGCCAAGCTGCTGTTCGCCTTTGCCGAGGCGACCGTGCCCAAGGTGACCGTGATCACCCGCAAGGCCTATGGCGGCGCTTACGACGTGATGAGCTCGAAGCATATCCGCGGCGACGTCAATTATGCCTGGCCTTCGGCGGAGATCGCGGTGATGGGCCCGAAAGGCGCCGTCGAGATCATCTTCCGCTCCGATCTCGGGGATGCCGCCAAGATCGAGGCCCGCACCGAGGAATATCGCACCAAGTTCGCCAACCCGTTCGTTGCCGCATCGCGGGGCTTCATCGACGATGTCATCGCGCCCCGCGACACGCGCCGCCGCCTGTGCCGGGCGCTCGCCATGCTGCGTGACAAGAAGCTGGATAATCCCGGGAAAAAGCACGCTAATATCCCGCTGTGATGGCGTATTCGCTCTCCTCGATACCGGGCCCGGGGCCGATCGTGCGATCGCGCAGCGCTGCCGATTGCGGCGTCGCCGTCCGGACGCAGGATTTGCCGGACGGCGATCGGGCGCCGCTGCGAGCCGAATTGCTGTCATTGTACCGCGCCCTGCCACCGCCCTGACGACCTGCGCCGCCCCGTGTTCAAGAAGATCCTGATCGCCAATCGCGGCGAGATTGCCTGTCGTGTCATGCGAACCGCGCGTCGCATGGGCATCCAAACCGTCGCGGTCTATTCCGAGGCGGATGCGAACGCGCTCCATGTCCGCTCCGCGGACGAGGCGGTGCTCATCGGCCCGGCGCCGGCCCGCCAATCCTATCTGCGCATCGACCGCATCATCGACGCATGCCGGCGCACAGGCGCCGAAGCGGTCCATCCGGGCTACGGTTTTCTCTCGGAGAACCACGTCTTTGCCGAAGCCCTGGACGAGGCAGGCATCGCCTTTATCGGACCGACGCCGGAGGCGATCGCGGCGATGGGCGACAAGATCCAATCGAAGAAGCTGGCACAGGCGGCGGGCGTAACGAGCGTGCCGGGCCATCTCGACACCATCCCCGACGCGGCGGCGGCGGCGCGCATTGCCGCCAGGATCGGCTATCCGGTCATGCTCAAGGCCTCGGCGGGCGGCGGCGGCAAAGGGATGAGGATCGCCCGCAGCGACGCCGAGGCACGCGACGGATTCGGCGCCACTGCCGCCGAGGCGCGCTCGAGCTTCGGCGACGACCGCGTGTTCCTCGAAAAGTACATCGAGGAGCCGCGCCACATCGAGATCCAGGTGCTGGGCGACGCCGCGGGTCACATCGTTTACATCGGTGAGCGGGAATGCTCGATCCAGCGCCGGCATCAGAAAATCTTCGAGGAGGCGCCGAGCCCGTTTCTCGAAGAAGGAACGCGGGCGGCGATGGGCAAAGAGGCGGTGATGCTTGCCAAAGCGGTCGGCTACCGTTCCGCCGGCACCGTCGAATTCATCGTCGACAAGAACCGCAACTTCTATTTCCTCGAGATGAACACGCGCCTTCAGGTCGAGCATCCGGTCACCGAGATGGTGACCGGGCTCGATCTCGTCGAATGGATGATCCGCATCGCCGCAGGCGAACGCCTGACGCTGCGTCAGGACGACATCAAGCTGGCCGGCGCGGCGATCGAGGCGCGGGTCTATGCCGAGGACCCGCGCCGCGACTTCCTGCCTTCGAGCGGCCGGCTGCGACGCTACATCGAGCCGCGGGGCGAGGGCGTGCGCATCGACGCCGGGGTCGCTGAAGGCGAATTCATCGGCCTCGACTACGACCCCATGATCGCGAAGGTGGTGGCGCATGGCGCGACGCGCAGCGAGGCGAGGGCGCGGCTTGGCGCGGCCCTTGACGGCTTCTACATTCGCGGGCCGCGCCACAATATCGACTTCCTCGCTGCGGTTTTGACGACGAAGCGTTTCGGCGCCGGCGCACTCTCCACCAACTTCATCGCCGAGGAATATCCCGGCGGCTTTGCTGCGGCGAGGCCCCCGGCAAAATCCGTCGACCGCGTCGTTGCCGTCGCCGCCCTGGCGCAGTTCATCATCGCCGAGCGCGATGGCGGCGCGGCGGCGGACTGGGTGGTGTGCCGGGGCGGGGACCGGCATGCGGTCACGGTGACCCGCGACGGCGAGGTCTATCGCGTCGCCGGGCGCACCATCCTGACCGATTGGCGGCCGGGTCAGCCGCTGCTGCGCGCCCGGTTCGGCCGCGACGATGCGATCTTTCAGATCGACCGGACCGGCCATAGCCTCACCGTGACCCACGGCGGCGTCGCGCTCACCGTCAAAGTGCTGAGGCCGCGCGTCGCCGCGCTGCTGGCGCGCATGCCGGAAAAGTCCCCGCCGGATCTGTCGCGAATGCTGCTCTCGCCGATGCCCGGGTTGCTCGTGTCGATCGCCGTCGCCGAGGGCCAGGAGGTTCATATCGGCGACGAGCTTGCGGTTGTCGAAGCAATGAAGATGATGAATGTGTTGCGCGCCGAGCGCGACGGCCAGGTCAAGGCACTGCGTGCCCGGCCGGGCACGTCCCTCGACGTCGATCAAGTCATCCTGGAGTTCGTGTGATGGCCCGAACCGCTTTTCTCGTCACCATTACCGGTCGCGTGCAAGGCGTCGGCTTCCGCGCCTTCGTGCTGCAGCACGCGACCGACCTCGGCCTCCACGGCTGGGTCCGCAACCGGCGCGACGGCAGCCTCGAGATCACCGTCATCGGCGAGCCGCACCATGTCGATACCCTGATGGAGCGCTGCGGCCAGGGTCCGGCCCATGCCGAGATCGAGGATATCACGCTGAGGGGCGGCGAGGATGACGGGACGACGGGTTTTCACGAGCGTCCGACCAGGTGACGCGCTGGGTGGGGGCCCCCCCTCGCCTGGTCATGATCGAGCGTCACCCTCCCGCGGCGCCCTCAGGCGGGTGGCACTTGTGCTGTTCTCTGCGCTGCCGGACGTCCCCATGGCTTAAGCCTATAAGTCTGATAGATCTTATCAATTTTTTACTTTGACAGACCTCTCGTGTGAATTAAGGTTTCTTCACACAACGGTGTTGGAGAAACGCATGACCGCCCATTCGAGCGGCATCTCGGCGCAGCAAAGCTCCCCTTGGCGCGAACTCTGGCTGAAAGAGGATTGGTGGGCGATCTGGATCGGGGTCGGCATCGTCATTGTCGCTTATATCCTGTTCGCAGGCGGCACGAGCATCAAATGGGTCGCGGTGACGCCGCCGAAATGGCACGCCTTCGCCCAGCTCGGCGCCCATTTCGCCGCCAGCTATCCGCGCTACATCGTGCAGTTCCTGCTGTGGCTCGTGGTCTTCGGCGCCGCGGTGTCGGCGCTGGGCCATCGATTCCGCGATTTCCTGCCATCCTTTCTTTTTCTCTATGTGTTTTCGGTCGCGATTTTCGCGTTCGGCCAGTGGGAAACGGCCAACCGCTACAATCTCGAGCCGCCGCTCGTCGCGCTGATCCTCGGCCTTGTCGTCTCGAACCTGATGGGAACGCCGCGCACGCTCGAATCCGGCTTCCGCGTCGAGTTCTATATCAAGACCGGCATCGTGCTTCTGGGCGCGACCCTGCCGATCCAGCTCATCGTCTGGGCCGGCCCCATCGCCATCCTTCAGGCGTCGATCGTCTCGATCGTCACCTTCGTCGTGATCTACTGGGTTGGCGTCAGGCTCGGGCTCGACCGGCGCCTCGCCGCCACGCTCGGTGCCGGCGGCGCGGTGTGCGGCGTCTCGGCTTCCATCGCGATTGCCGGCGCGGTCGGCGCCCGGAAGGAAGATGCGTCGGTCGCGATTACGCTGGTCATCGTGTGGGCGATCGTCATGATCTTCGCCCTGCCCTTCATCGCCGCCGCGCTTCATCTGTCGGCGGGCGTCGGCGGGGCCTGGATCGGCACTTCGGAATTTGCCGATGCCGCCGGTCTCGCCGCCGCGCAGACCTACGGCGCCATCGCCGAACGCCACCAGCTGGCAGGCAACCCGGAGCAGGCAATCGCGGCCTTCACGCTGATGAAAGTGGTGGGGCGTGACGTCTGGATCGGCGTCTGGGCATTCGTGCTGGCGCTCATTGCGACCACGCGCTGGGAGCGCACCGGCATCTCCGGCCAGCCCGAGCTCGGCGAGATCTGGTGGCGCTTTCCCAAATTCGTGATCGGCTTTGTTATTGCCTCGCTGATCGTGACGGCGGTCACCCGCGGCTTCAGCCTCGGCGAGTTCAATGCCAAGGTGAACCCGGGACTGGTGGCGCCGATCAAGGATCTGCGCACCTGGGCCTTCATCTTCTGCTTCTTCAGCATCGGGCTGACGACGCGCTTCCGCGGCCTTGCCCGCGCCGGACGCACGCCGTTCCTCGCCTTCACCTCGGGTGTCGCCGTCAACGTCGTTCTCGGCTTTGTTCTCTCGGCGCTCGTGTTCGCCGCCCACTGGGACGCACTGGGACAATGACGCGGCACAACCGCTGTCGCGCCTGCACCCATTTCCGGAACGAGCCGGCCGCGCTCGAAGCGGCCGTGACCGGCCTCCGAAGCCTCGCGTCGGCCTACGGGTCGACGCGTGCCGAAGACGGGTTGTGCACGCGACACGACCGCCACGTCAGCGCCACTGCCGGCTGCGACGATTTCGCTCCCGCTAAAGAGCGGCGCTGAGCATGCTCTCGTGGATCCCGCATTCGTTCTTGTCGGTGCCCCGCCACCGGCCCGAGCGCCGGTCGGCGCCCTGAGCCACGCGCGCCGAGCAGGTGAAACAGCCAACCGACAGGAACCCTTCCGCCTCGAGCGGGTGACGCGGCAGATGGTGGCGCTCGAACGCGGCCTCGATCTCGGCAAAACTCATGCCTGCGAGCGGGTTGATCTTGATAAAGCCGGCATCCGTCTCGATCGGTTGAAGCTGGGCACGGGCGCCCCCCTGAAAACGCTTGCGGCCCGTGATCCAGGCATCGAAGCTTTTCAGCGCCTGCGCCAGCGGTTCGACTTTGCGGGTGAAGCAGCAGGCGTTGGCGTCCTTCTGCCACAGATCGAGATCGGGATCGCGCTCCTCGAGCCTGAGCGCCGTCGGGCGCACGGTGCGCACATCGGTCAGCCCCAAAAGGGCAACAAGCTGGTCGCGGTAGCGCAGCGTCTCGCCGAAGAGCTTCCCGGTATCGATGAACAGAATCGGCAGCGCCCGATCGATCGTGGCCACCATGTGCAACAGCACCGCCGATTCGGTGCCGAATGACGACACCAGCGCAATCCGGCCGCCAAGCTCCCGCTCAATGAGGGGACGCAACAGCGCCGCGCCGGAAAGCCCTTGATAGCGCTGTGTCAACGCCGCAGCACGCTCGGACAAGGTGGTCGCCGGCTGATCGAACAAGAGGCGCTCCTCAAAATCGGTGCCATGACATTTAGCGTCCGGTCCCGGAATTTTCAAACCATAAATACATCACCCTTACGTTATTATCGAATAATATACATTAAACATTTGTGGTTATGGGCGCGCGCCGTGGGCAGGAGGGAAAGTCAGCGAAATCAGTCCGGCGAATAGGTCCGGCAAAGCCGCCAAACCGGGACCCCGCCAAGGATGCGGTCGATCGCCGGGTTACCGCAAATTGCGTCTGCGCGCCACGACGTCGGTCCGGCGTTACCGGGCACGACCGGCCGCCGGCAGCGCCGTTTCAGCGCGGCGAAAGACAATCCGGGAATGTCGCGAAGGGGCCCGCCGGCCGCGGACCCGCCGGGTCAGGCAGCCTGCTCTTCGCTTTCGTCCTTGCCCTGCTTCGGACCCGAATCGAGGCCCTTGGCATCGACGTCGCGATCGACGAGCTCGATGATCGCCATCGGCGCGGCATCGCCGTAGCGGAACCCGGCTTTCAGAATTCGCGTGTAGCCGCCGGCCCGGCCGGCATAGCGCTCGGCGAGCGTGGTCAGCACCTTGTCGGCGATCTTCGCGTCCTGCAGATCGGCGATAAGGCGGCGTCGCGCAGCGAGCCCCCCGCGCTTGCCCGTGGTGATGAGCCGTTCCACCACGGGACGCAGATCCTTGGCCTTGGGCAGGGTCGTTTTGATCTGCTCATGCTTCAAGAGCGCATGCGCGAGATTGTCGAACATGGCCTTGCGGTGTGAAGAGGTACGGCTGAAGCTACGGCCGTGCAAGCGGTGACGCATAACGAACTCCCAGGGCGGCTCGCGGCCGTTCTCAGTACGGTTCTTCGAGCCGTTTCGCCAGCTCTTCGATGTTTTCCGGCGGCCAGTTTGGAATCTCCATGCCGAGATGGAGGCCCATCTGCGCCAGCACTTCCTTGATCTCGTTGAGCGACTTGCGGCCGAAATTCGGTGTCCGCAACATCTCCGGCTCGGTCTTCTGCACCAGGTCGCCGATATAGACGATGTTGTCGTTCTTGAGGCAATTGGCCGAACGCACCGACAGCTCGAGCTCGTCGACCTTGCGCAGCAGGTTCTTGTTGAAAGGCAGTTCGCTCGGCCGCTCTTCGGCGCTGACCGCGCGCGGCTCATCGAAATTGATGAAGAGCTGGAGCTGGTCCTGGAGAATGCGGGCCGCCAGGGCGACCGCGTCCTCGGGCGTCACCGCGCCGTTGGTCTCGATCCGCATCGAGAGCTTGTCATAGTCCGTGCGCTGACCGACGCGGGTATTGTCGACCTTGTAGCTGACCTTGCGGATCGGGCTGTAGAGCGCATCGACCGGGATCAGCCCGATCGGCGCATCCTCGGCGCGATTGTCGACGGCGGGCTTGTAGCCGGTGCCGGTCTCGACCGTGAGCTCCATGGTGATCTTGGCACCGGTATCGAGGGTGCAGATCAGATGGTCGGGATTGAGCAGCTCGATATCGTGGCCGGTTTCGATGGCGCCGGCCCTCACTTCGCCCGGACCGGTCGCCTTGAGGCGCATGCGCTTCGGCCCCTCGCCGCCCATGCGCAGCGCCACGCCCTTCAAGTTGAGGACGATGTCGGTGACGTCCTCGAGCACGCCCGGGATCGAGGAGAATTCATGCAATACGCCCTCGATCTGCACCGAGACGATGGCGGCGCCCTGCAGCGACGACATCAGCACGCGCCGCAAGGCGTTGCCGAGCGTCAGGCCGAAGCCGCGCTCGAGCGGCTCGGCCACCACGGTCGCGACGCGGTGCGGGTCGTCGCCCGGTTCGACGGCGAGCTGTTTCGGTTTGATGAGCGCTTGCCAGTTCTTTTGGATCACGGAATCAAGACCTCTTGTCGTCAGCCCCGGCCACGGGCGTTGCCGCCACGGCTCGGGAACAATGCGCAAAAAAGACCCGCCCGCTGCGGCCGGTCCGTTTTCAATTCTTACTCACACACGGCGGCGTTTCGGCGGCCGGCAGCCATTGTGCGGAATCGACGTCACGTCACGGATCGACGTCACCATGAAGCCGACGGCCTGGAGCGAGCGCAGCGCCGATTCGCGTCCGGAGCCGGGTCCCTTGACCTCGACCTCCAGCGTTCGCATCCCGTGTTCCATCGCCTTGCGGCCCGCATCCTCGGCGGCGACCTGGGCGGCATAGGGGGTCGATTTGCGCGAACCCTTGAAGCCCTTCGTGCCGGCCGACGACCAGGCGATCGTGTTGCCCTGGGCGTCGGTGATGGTGATCATCGTGTTGTTGAAGGTGGCGTTTACATGCGCCACGCCGGACGTGATGTTCTTCCGTTCGCGGCGTTTGACACGCGGCGCCTGATTGGGCTTCGTCGCCATAATGCTTCCTGTCTCGTCGTCGCGATGTGCTACTTGGTCGCCATCTTCTTGCCGGCAATCGGCCGCGCCGGGCCTTTGCGGGTGCGCGCATTGGTGTGCGTGCGCTGCCCCCGCACGGGCAGGCCTCTGCGGTGCCGCAGCCCGCGATAACAGCCAAGATCGGTCAGCCTCTTGATGTTCATGGCCACCTGGCGACGCAGATCGCCTTCGACCGTGTATTCGCGGTCGATCACCTCCCGGATCTTTACCACCTCGTCGTCGGTCAGCTCATGGACGCGACGCGCATCGGGAATGTTCAGCTCGCGGCAGATCTTGTCCGCCGTGGTGCGGCCGATGCCGTGAATATAGGTCAAACCAATCGGAACACGCTTTTGATTGGGAATGTTGACGCCAGCGATACGCGCCACTTGCATCACTCCATGACAAGGGGTCGAGCAAAGAAGGTCTGCTTCATGCCGAAGGGGCGGAATATAGTCATTCGTGCGCTCAAGTCAACCCGTTGTCGCCACGGGAATTTTCCCGGCACCGGCGCCGCGGCGCTCGAAAGCGCCCGGCCGGTTCGCTCGCGAACGGCGGCCATGCGTTGCGCGACCCGACCGGTGCCGGCTCAGGCGGCGATCTTGCCCAGCACGGCCACGATCTGACGCGTCACCTCGTCGATATCCGCCATCCCGTCGACCTGGGTCAAAATGCCCTTGTCCCGATAATAGGGCAGGATCGGCGCGGTCTGCTGGCGATAGGCTTCGAACCGGGTCTTGACCGCCTCGGGCCGGTCGTCGGCGCGGCGCACGAATTCCTTGCCGCCGCAAACGTCGCACACGCCCTCGCGGGCCGGGCGGTGGTTGGCGTCGTGATAGGAGGCGCCGCAATTGGCGCAGGTAAAGCGCCCGGCGAGGCGCTCGATCAGCGCCGCCGGGTCGACCGTGATCTCGATCACCCGATCGAGCTTCAGCCCCTTTTGCCCCAGCATGTCGTCGAGGGCCTGCGCCTGGGGCACGGTGCGCGGAAAGCCGTCAAGGATGAAGCCCCTGGCGGCGGCGTCGATCCGGCTCGCGATCAGCGCGATCATGATATCGTCCGACACCAGCCGGCCGGAATCCATGATGGCCTGCACCTTGTTGCCGAGCGCGCTGCCCGAGGCACGTTCCGCCCGCAGCATGTCGCCCGTGCCGAGCAGAACCAGTCCGTACTTCTCTTCGAGCCGCTTCGCCTGGGTGCCCTTCCCGGCCCCGGGCGGACCCAGCAGTATGACGTTCAACCCCGTCTCCCCCGCAATTTGGCCTTCTTGATGAGGCCCTCATATTGGTGCGCCAGAAGATGAGACTGGATCTGCGCGACCGTGTCCATGGTGACGCTGACCACGATCAGGATGCTGGTGCCGCCGAAATAGAACGGCAGCGAATAGCGTGACACCAGCACTTCGGGCAGAACGCAGACGGCGGCCAGATAGACGGCGCCGATCACGGTGAGGCGGGTCAGCACATAGTCGAGATAGTCGGCGGTCGCCTTGCCGGGCCGGATTCCCGGCAGGAACCCGCCATACTTGCGCAGATTGTCCGCGGTCTCGCCCGGGTTGAACACGATCGCGGTATAGAAAAAGCAGAAGAACACGATGAGGGCGACATAGATCGCGAGATAGAGCGGCTGGCCGCGCCCCAGATAGATCGTGAACCAGGACCACCAGGAGCTGGTCTGGTTGTTGCCGAACCCGGCGAGGGTCGCCGGAAGCAGCAGCAGGGACGAGGCGAAGATCGGCGGAATCACGCCCGACGTGTTGAGCTTCAGGGGCAGGTGCGAGCTGTCGCCGCCGAATACCTTGTTGCCGACCTGCCGTTTTGGATATTGCACCAGCAATCGCCGCTGGGCGCGCTCCATGAAGACGATGAAGGCGATGACCGCCACCGCGCCGATGATGAACAGGATGACGAAGAACGGCGACAGCGATCCGGTGCGGCTCAACTCCAGGAGCTGTGCCAGCGCCGAGGGCACGCGGGCGACGATTCCGGAAAAGATGATGAGCGAGATGCCGTTGCCGACGCCGCGCGCCGTGATCTGCTCGCCGAGCCACATCAAGAACAGGGTGCCGCCGGTCAGGGTGATGACCGTCGTCAGCCGGAAGAACAGGCCGGGATCGATGACCGCCGATCCCGATTCGCCGCTCACGCCCTCGAGCCCGACCGCGATGCCGTAGGCCTGAACCGCCGCCAGCACCACGGTGCCGTAGCGCGTATACTGGTTCATCTTTTTGCGGCCGGCTTCGCCTTCCTTCTTGAGCTGCTCGAGCGACGGCGACACCGCCGTCAGCAGCTGGACGATGATCGAGGCGGAAATGTAGGGCATGATGTTGAGGGCGAAGATCGTCATGCGCGACAAGGCGCCGCCCGA
>Ga0123356_10004483_pt1 | contig 14420 bp, 14 predicted proteins | sample TergutEmb28metaG_2_FD_92546 | JGI IMG/M metagenome (GOLD analysis project Ga0123356, IMG submission 92546) | Embiratermes neotenicus P3 segment gut microbial communities from Petit-Saut dam, French Guiana - Emb289 P3 | ecosystem: Host-associated > Arthropoda: Insects > Digestive system > Gut ...
ATGGCTTTAGCTGCTGGAGCAGATAAAGTAGTAGCTATTAGTGATCTTCATCATAGATTAACATTAGCATACAGTGTTCCAATTAGAATAGCTATGATGATAGAAGATGGAGTAGTAGATTATGTTGATGCAGCTAATGTGTCCACCCCAGAAATTGTAAAATATGCGCAAAAATTTGTAAAACAAGGTATATTCGTTGGAATTCCGAGAGATCTTCCTAATCGTAATGTCATAAGATGGTTTGCTGTAAATGAATTTTTAAAGAAAAAATACAACCGAAATATGAAATTTCACATCATACCAGAGTTAGAATTTAATGGGAAAATCTCTGGAAGAGAAATTAGAAGAGCTATTATTGAAAATAATATGGAAATTCCATACAAGATAAAAGAATTACTTCCAAAATCATCCACAAAAATTCTTGAAAGAGAAATAAAAAAAGGTGTTATTCCACAAGAAAGAAGCTGGAAAGATATAAATAAAAGAATGAACACATGTTCACGCCCAAATCTTATGAAATTAGCTTATTTAAACGGAAATGCGATCAATGAGATAGTTAAAGGAAGAGTTTACAGAGATGAAGAGTCTGTATGGGCAACATTCCGAAGAGCAGAGTATGGACCAGTTCTCACTAGATTAGCTATTAGTGCTATTGAAGAAAAGGTAACAAGAGAAGAAGTTGTAAATTTAATGAGGAGTTATGAAAAAAAAGGCGTTATTCCTCATGAACAAAGTGTAGATAAAGTAATTGAAAGATCTTACTATGTAGCTAGCCAATGTGAAAACGGAGAAGAAGCTAAAGAAGCTCATGAAGAATTTAGAACTAATCCAAATATAGTTATGGATAATGTCTCATTATCTTTTGATGGAGGATTATATCTTACAAAATTCGAAACAAAATTACTTAACAAGAAATTAGATAATCAAAGAGAAAATGGAAAAGAACAGGCAAAAGAAGAATTAATTCCCCAAATATATATTGATAAAGATGGAAAACTCTCTTGTGAAATTAAAATAGATAAAAAGAAAATCAAAACTAACTTAAAGCTACCTGCTAAAGAAGTTACTTATCTTAGATATATACTAGATTCACAGTTTATTCCAGTATTTGCTAAGCTTATAAAAACAAAATCTGGTTTTAGAGTGAGAATATTTATTAATAAATAGCAAAATAATTAATTAGCTATTTAACTACTTAATATTTTATATTTTACCTATTTAATATCTTCAAATTTATATTTAATAGCTTTAGTAAGAGCAAAGTCCGAATCTTTTTTATCAGATATTTCTTCTAAAAATTCTAAAATTTCATTCATTTCTTGAAATTTTCTTTCATGAGATGTAGTTAAGCTATTTATACGAGATTTTGTTTGTTCTTCAAAATTTTCTCCTTCAGTATTGATTAAAGAACTAAATAACTCTTTAGTCAATCCCATATCTTCAGAAAGACCAAAAACTTCATAAAGTAAAGCTGTGACTCCTTTTGTATAAATACTTCGAAGCATCTTTATATATGCACTATCCTCAACATTTTCACTAATAATATAAATATTCAACCCATAATCATTTAAAACTTCTAACTTTTCAGCATTTTCTCCTGAAACATATATTAATGATTCTGGAGATTTTATACTTCCCATAATAGATCCTTTAATAAAATTAGAACTAGTTTTAAGAGCAGTAGAATACTTAACATTGTTACTATGGCTACTATTATAGTTAGTATTATAATTATCAGTATTTTTAAAAATATTGCTCATTTCTAAGGTTGTTTTAGGAGAAATATTGTTTAAATCTAAAAAAATTCCATCAACTAATGGACCATATTTTTTAGCTACATTTAATGCTTCATAAGGAGTTGTTGCAGAAATTAGAATATCAGAAGATTTAGCTACTTCCTCATAGCTATCTACTATAGTAGCTAGCGAATCTTCAGCTAATCTCTTTGTTTCAACACTTCTACCTTCTGTAGAACTTATTACTTCAACATCATTATCATAAAGTCTTCTTGTTAAAAGCCTTCTTGTTAATTTTGAAGCTACTTCCCCAAATCCAATAAATCCTACTTTCAATTTAACACCAATTTTAGAACCAATATGACTTTATTTACATAATTATTATTTATATTATATTCATTTATTATTATTTTTCTTTTATTTTTTCTATATATTAATATTTTTTATATATAATATTTTTAAATTAATATTTTTTAAAATATTGTTAATGAAATTATAAAAACAATGAATATATAAAAATTTTATAAGAATTATATAAAATATGATAAAATTATTATAAAAATATTATAATTAATATTATAATAATATGGTGAAAATATTATAAAGGTTATAAAAATTATAAAAATAGATTATAACTTCAAAAGAATATTTTCCCTTTCATCAACACCAATATCCTTAGATACTGCACTACATTTTACACAAAGAAGAGAAAAAACGTCTTTTCCTTCAAGATTAATTTCAGTTAAGCCTTCATAATTTCCAAGCCCTTTAGCTATTATAAAATCTGAATTATCAAAAAGCTTTTTAAAATCTTTCGACACTTCATCATAGATTATACCTACAGAATCAGTTCCAAAAGTTGTTAGTGTAGCTATATCATCTAAACCAATAGCTTGAGCATCTTCAACACATGCATCATTAAGAATTGGTTTTTCTTTAAGGACTACTGTAACATTAAGACCAAAACTACACAATTTTTCAATGAGTAATTTATCAAAAACAATTTCTCCAGTATTATCAGCTAAAAAGAGAACATCACTATGATTAGAGATAGAACTTTTAAGTTGGTCTATGTGATTAATAGCCAAGTCTTTATCCAAATTTGTAAAAATAAATTTTTGAGGATCAAAATCAAGACCTAAAGCTCCAAAATCTAGTATATTAGCAACAATAGCTATTTTAATATAATTTTCAAGAGTATCGTCTTCTTCAAGAAGTCTTTCAGCTATTGGAAGAAATTCTAAAGCTATTTTATTACCAAGCACTTTTTCTTTTGAATAGGGATCATTACAATTAGTTTTCTCTTTAATCATTCGATGCATAGCTGAACCTAATTTATTAGAAGAAGCCCCCTTAGTATAATTTTCAGCTAAAAACTTAAAAATATCTTCCATAAGATCAATTTTTAACTCATTATCATCAGTAGCTAAATCCATAGCTTCTCTAGCTTGACGAAGAAAACAAGCCCCACATTCATAGTAAACTTTCATTTTTATCCACCATAGATTATCTGAATCAACTGAATTTCATCTCCATCTTCAATTTTTTCATCTTCTATAACAATATCCCCATTCTTTTTAGCTATTATTGTTTCTGATGATAAATCCATTTCTTCAAGGATATCCCTTATAGAAATATTATCATTATCAAGAGATTTAATTTCATTTTTATTATTAAATATAAGTTTAAAATTCATTATATCATCAAATATTATATATAATTACTTTATTATATTTATTACCTTATTATTCTTTACTATTTTATTGATTTTATATAAATTGGTAAAAATATTTATAAAAATTATAAAAATTACAAGATTATAAAATTACTTTTTTATCCAATTCATCTAAAAATGTACATGCCCTACAGATTTCATTAGAAGAAGGTTCACCACAAACACTACATCTTTCAAATTTAAATTCACCCTTATATTCCTTTTTTAAAGCTTTTTTGATTTTATCAAAGCCACTGAGAGTAGAATACATTATAGTAGGATGATCTTTAGAAAGGTTCTTGATTATTTCACCTATTTCTCCTCTAAAAGACTCTTGAGAATATGGACAACCTGCAAAATGAACTTCAAGGTTTTTAGCTATTGCATACAAACCAATCTCTTTTTCTGGAATTTCACGAAGGGGTTTAATCTTTGGAGTAAAAAGTGGGCTTTTCGAATCAGTCATCGACCCAATTTTAGTTAAATTATCAATATTTCCTTCTAAATAATTCATGATGATTGCTTGAGTTTCATCATCAAGGTTATGGCCAGTAGCTATTTTAGTAGCTCCAAAATCACGAGCAACCCTGTTTATTATCCAACGACGAAATACGCCACAATATGTGCAAGACCCTCTATGGTTCGGCCGATTCATAATCTCATCAAGAGCAATACCGAAAGATTCTTGAAATGAAACCACTTTATGCTCAATTCCAAGTCTTTCTGCATGACGAGTAGCTATATCTACCCCATCTTGACGATATCCACCAATTCCCTCATCAACAGTTACAGCACATAAATCGATTATATTACGCTGGCGGAAAGTATCAAGAATATGCAGAAGCGTTACACTATCTTTGCCTCCAGAAAGTGCAACAAGAACTTTATCTCCTTTATCCAGAAGTTTTTCCCTTTTTATTGTTTTTATTACCTTCTTTTGAATACTTTCAACAAAACAATCTTGGCATAAACCTTGTCCAGACTCTTTTCGTCTTATAACTATCTTAGGATTTCCACATTTTGTACAAGTTTCCATGATTAATTCACTACACTATTCTAATGATTTTTAATATTTATTATCTTAAATTATTATTATTTTAAAATTTTTTCATTTTAAAAACTTAATAAATTTATAACTACAATATAAAAATATAATTTTATTTAAAAATTATAATAAATGTATCTATATAAAATATTTTTTAAAAGAGTGTTTTTGAATCTACATATAAGTGATAAAATGAATAAAAAAATTTTAGGTTTAATGTTTATACTAATAGTCATAATTTGTGGATTAAATATCTACTTTAATTATAATAACAGTAATGATGTTGTTAATACTAATAATCACACAAGCAATTATGAAAGTATTGAATTAAAAGGTGAAAAGACTACTATCAATGGTTTATCTACCATGATTCCAGATAGATATGCTAATGGAACTATTAGACCAAGCCCTGGGATTGAAACTTATGGAAAATATGATGACGATATCATTTATGTTACTGTTTTTGACAATTCTCCTCAAGGAAATAAAGTTTATCAAGGCGATATAGATTATTTTGCTTATGGAATAGCTAATAAAGACAACAATCCCAAAAGAGAAAATATTACAATAGCAAATCACACTATCCTATATGTCACCCAACATTCAAATACCCGCGGAGATTATAGATTAGCTTTCTTTGAAGTTAATGGAAAAAAAGTTCTTATTGAATGGTTAGGAAACGAGATTACTCCAGATATTAAAAATATAATATATGGTTTTTATAAATTGAATTAGAATTGTAGTTGATTAATAAATTCACTAATTCAAATCAATAGGTTTATTAAATAAATCAAAATCCTGAATATATTCTTTGCCAGTGATCATAGCTATTTCTGCTTTTTGAAGCTCAGCACCTAAATATGCTGCATGTTCCAACCTTGTTACAACCCCTTGCCTAACTAATTCATCATATATTTCTTTTGTATATTTTCCTTCTATAGTTAAATCAGGAACTGTTTTTTTAAAGTGGGTTACGATAATCTTACTATTATCCAGATTAATGCCATGCTCGACCCTAATTTTAAAGCTGCCTGCAGGATCAAGAACAAATTTATCAGATTCTTTAGCCTCTTCTATAGGAACATCAAAATCAGACTCTTCAAAATCTTCATATATATCTTGTCTTTTCTTTTTATCCTTAAAAATAACGAGATTTATACCAAGATCTTTAGGAATGGACCTCCTATTTTTAGCTAAAAACATCATTTTAGAAGCTATAGCTAATTCATACACACTTCCAAGAGTTTTTCCACTTTCCTCAGGAGTAAAAAGAATACTTGCTCCAAGTTCCATAGCTATTCCCCCAAGCAATGCATTTACACCAACAGAGTCAGTGTCTAATAGCTCATTTACATTACCTACTCCAAAAAACATTGGACTCTTCCTTTTTTCATGGTATTCCCTGCAAGCAATAATAGAATCAACAATACTACTACTGTTAACAGGATCAAGAATTAAATCAGCTATAATTTCAACTCCTTTCTCATTACAAGCATCAGCTAATTCAACCATTGATTCCACCCTTTCATCAACTGTCCTGGGAACATTCCCTTCTGTAAAATTAGTTGGTAATGCTACAGCTGGAACGTTGTACTTCTTTAAAAGTGGTAAAACTTCTTTAAAATTACCCAAATCAATACTAAGGACTAAATCAATTCCATTTTCAATAGCTACAGCTATTTCTTTTGGATTTAATGTATCAATACTGAGAGCTTTCTCACCGATAATTGGACGGAGAGTAGATATCATTTCAGGGATTTTATCTGACATATCTTCTCCAGCTACCATTCCAATGTCAATCATATCAGCACCATTAGCTAAAAAGTACTCACATTTTCTAATTAATTCTTCTTTGGTGAGAATTGGAGCATTAGCTATTTCAGCTAAAACTCTCATAGGAAAATCTTCCCCAACAGCTAAGTTTCCAACCATTATATTGTTGGACTTTTTAAGTAATTTTTCTCTTTTTTCGAGGTCGCCTTCAAAATCTTTAATAAAACCAATAGCTTGTTTTCTTTTTTCATCTTCAATTAGCTTATCTGCGGGTTTAGTGGTAGAAAGTTCCAAATCAGAGTTATCAATTAAATCAAGAACTATTCCAATGTCAGCTGCATCAGTAGACCCTTTAAATGTTGGAATATTAAAAGCATGAGTAATTTCATCAGTAGATTTTCTCATTAACCCCGGAGTTATAATCATGTCTATTTTGTCATTAGCTAATTCCTCTTCAAAATAAGTCTCAATTTCTTTTATTATCATTCTTGGAGTTAAAAAAGCAGCTATTTGAGTATCAGCTAAATGTATGATAACATCTTGATTTAATTTTGAAGTTATTTTTTCAACTAATGGATAAGCTAAATTTCCAGTGACAATAAGTATTTTCATGAAAATCCCTTTAAAATTTTATAAATTTTTAAATAATTAAAGTATTTGATTAAATATTTTATTGAAAATAAAATTATATACAAATTATAATATGATTAAATATATTAATAAAATAAATATAACTAAAATTATTTAAAATTAATATAATCTATAATTACAATCTAATCTATAATTACAATCTAATCTATAAGTATAATCTAATCTATTAATTATTCATATATTTTAATGTATCTCATTATAATACCTTAACATATTTTCAATTAATTCTTTGTTTTCCTTGTTATTCTAATAATATTTTATTATTATATAATTGTTAAAAATGAGCATATAAAAATTCCTTCCTATTTCTTTTTCATAACTGGTATTTCTTTATTTTCATACCATTTTTCAAAGCTAACAAATTTGAGTGGTTGATGAACTTTAATGGCATTTCTAGGACATAAATATATACAACGCATACAAAAACCACAACGTATTTTAAAACAAATTCGCTTTTGTTTGGCAAATATATTATTGTTAGGGCAATTTTGAACACATGTCATGCAAAGATCACAATTTTTATTGGCATGATAAAATATACCCATCCATTTGGCTCCTATCCATTCTATACGACCAATAAAAGTCAAAATTTTAGCCAAAAAACCAATTTTTTCTTGATAAGTAATATGATTAGTAATCTCATATACTGTTTGTGGTATCTCCTTATTTACTGCTTCAAGAAGTTCATTTACTTGTTTTTCATCATATTTAACAATCCAATTACTTGGCATAGTAAATTGTTTAAAATAAAAAACTTCAAAACCTTTTTGAGTTAAAATTTTAATCAATAAATTTGAAGAAGCGAAATTTAGTGGGTTGTATTCACCAACTGTATTAATGATAAATGCCTTAATCCCATCGACTTTTGGTAATTTTTTAACAAAATCGACCATTATTTTCGGAGTATTTAAAGAATGGACTGGATTAGCAACGCCAATTGCATCATAATCAGCAATTAAGATATTTGCTATTTGAGCATCCTCAATATTATAAATATCAAACTCTATTTGCTGTTTTTCAAATTCATATTTAATTTTATCTGTCACATATTTGGTCATACCAGTACCAGAAAATAGAAAAATACCTACTTTTTTCAAGATTAGTACCTCCTTTGAAATATTATTCTAAGTCAGTAAAATCTAATTATATATTTTATTTTTTTATATAATATACACAACATAAGTTATTATAAATTTTATCTATATTTTTATATTTTATATTAATTTTATTATAATTTAAATATTAATTTTATTATTAATTTTATTATTATTTAAATATTAATTTTATTATTAATTTTATTATTATTTTATATGATGACTTATAATATGAATTTAAGTATAATTTAATTATCATTATTAACTATAATAAACTTACTTTGTTTATTTTAAACATAATACACTGCTAAAATTGACATTAATATTGTTCAATTTTATAAGTTTTATACAATTTTTTATACTGTCATGATTAATCATAAAAGTTTATATATCTTGTAATTTATAATGATTATACATGATGAATGGAGGAAATATGAATGATTGAAATTCGTTTTCACGGTCGTGGTGGACAGGGTGCAGTTACCGCAGCTGAGATTTTAGCTAAGGCTGCGTTCGAAGATGGAAAATATTCACAAGCATTTCCATTTTTCGGAGTAGAAAGACGGGGCGCTCCTGTCATGGCATTCACAAGAATAGACGACAAACCTATACAAATTAGATATCAAATAAAAAATCCTGACTATGTAGTTGTTCTTGATGATGGATTGTTAGATGCAGTAGACATCTTCTCTGGAATAAAAAATAATGGTAAAACCATTATTAATACAAATAAGGAAGAAAGATTAAAAAATAATGATGGCAAAGAAGTTTATGGTATTGATGCGACTGGAATTGCTCTAGAAAATCTAGGAGTTCCAATTGTTAACACCATTATGTTAGGAGCATTTGCAAAGAAAAGTGGCGAAGTGACTCTTGATTCTATTATCAAAGTTATTAAAGAAACTTTCCCTGGAAGATTAGGAGAAAAGAACGAAAAAGCAGCTACAATTGCTTATGAAAAAATTTAATAGCTAATTTAAATGTTGATTAATGTTTTAAATTTATAAATTATTTTATTATTAAATAATAATTTTAAATTTTAATATTTTAAATTTATATAGCTATTTTATTTAAAAATATTTGAATTGATTTGAAATTGATTTGTAAGATATTTTATAAGACTTTAATATATAAAAAGATAGGAAAACTCTAATTAAATAAGTTAAATTAAGGTGATGAGATGGATTCTATTGGAGGAGTAGTAAATATTCCTGGAAGTACTCGTAATAATAAAACAGGAAGCTGGAGAACATTCAAACCCCTTCTCGATAAAGACAAGTGTGTTGATTGTGACAATTGTATTATGTTCTGTCCTGAAGGAAGTATAAACAAAGACCACGATATAGATTATGATTATTGTAAAGGCTGTGGCATATGCGAAGTAGAATGCCCAGTACAAGCTATTAAAATGGAAAGAGAGTAATGATTTAATAGTTAGATTATAAAAAATAATATGGGAAAAAATAATATAGGAGAATGATTAATGACAAAAAAAATTATGACAGCTAATAGAGCAGTAGCTGAAGCTGTTAAATTAGCTAAACCACAAGTTATTCCTGTTTATCCTATCACTCCACAAACATCAATTTCTGAATATCTTGCACAATTTGTAGCTGATGGAAACATTGATGGAGAATACATTAGAGTTGAATCAGAACACAGTGCTATTAGTGCAGCTCTTGGAGCAAGTGGAACAGGAGTAAGAGTATTTACAGCTACATCCTCCCAAGGTTTAATGTTGATGAGTGAAATGCTGTATGCAGTTTCAGGAATGAGAATGCCAATAGTTATGGCTAATGCAAATAGATCAATATCTGCACCATTAAGTATTTGGAATGACCAACAAGATTCAATAAGTCAAAGAGATAGTGGATGGCTTCAAACATATGCTGAAAATGGACAAGAAGCTCTTGACTCCCTATTGATGGCATATAAAATATCTGAAAATGATAAAGTATTGTTACCTTCAATGGTTTGTCTGGATGGTTTTATATTAACTCATACAGTTGAACCAGTTGAAATCCCTGATGAAGAACTAGTTGATAGTTTCCTCCCAAAATATGTGGCAAAACATGCATTTTTAGACCCAACAAAACCAATGTCACTTGGAACTTTTACTGATCCTGATTATTATATGGACACTAGATATGAACTTGAAGAAGCTTTAGAAAACTCTGTAGAAGTGATAGAACAAGTAAATAAAGAGTTTAAAGAAGTATTTGGACGAGAATATGGATTTGTTGAGGAGTATAAGTGTGAAGATGCCGAAATTATAATAATCACTATGGGATCACTTTGTAGTACTATAAGAAGTTGTATTGACGAAATGAGAGCTAATGGTGAAAAGGTAGGACTCCTTAAAGTAAGAGTTTATAGACCCTTCCCAAAAGAACAAATAAAAAATGCAATAAAAAATGCAGAAAAAGTAGCAATTCTTGATAAGAATGTTTCATTTGGTCTTGGTGGAGGAGCTTTATATAATGAAATTATAGCTAAAATTGACGTTGAAGCATACAACTTTATTGTAGGACTTGGAGGAAGAGATATAACCCAACTCCATATTGAAGAAGTAGTTAATAAAACTAAAAATCCGGAAAAAGAGATTAACTGGATAGGTTTAAAAAAATAAAAGCTACAATAAATATATAATTTGATTATGATTGTAATTTTATTATTAATATAGGAGAGAATAAATATGAAAATACCTGAAGAAGAACTTTTAGCACCAGGACACAGAGGTTGTGCTGGTTGTGGGGCTACCATAGGAGTAAGGTTAGCTTTAAAAGCATTAGGTAAAAATACTGTAGCTATTTCAGCTACTGGTTGTTTAGAAGTTATTACAACCCCTTTCCCAGAAACTGCTTGGGAAATACCTTGGATACATGTAGCTTTTGAAAATGCTGGTGCAGTTGCATCTGGTGTTGAAAGAGCACTTAGAGCCCAAGGAAAAACTGATACTCATGTAATTGCCTTCGCTGGTGATGGAGGAACAGCAGACATTGGGATGCAAGCATTGTCTGGAGCAATGGAAAGAGGTCATGATTTAATTTATCTTTGTTATGATAATGAAGCATACATGAACACTGGAATTCAAAGAAGTGGTTCTACACCTTTCGGTGCATCTACAACAACTTCCCCCTTTGGGAAAGAAAGTTTTGGAGAAGACCAGCCTAAAAAGAATATGCCACTTATTATAGCTGCTCATGGAGTTCCATATGTAGCTACAGCATCTATATCTTATCCAGAAGATTTTATGAAAAAGGTTAAAAAAGCATCTGAAATTGATGGTCCTGCTTATATACATTTAAACCAACCATGTACTACTGGTTGGGGATATGACCCTTCAAAAACCATTGAGCTTGGAAGATTAGCTGTTGAAACTGGTTCCTGGGCATTGTATGAAATTGAACAAGGTGAATTTAAACTAACATACAAACCACAAGATAGAAAACCTATCAACGAATATTTAAATGCACAAAAAAGATTTAAACATCTTTCTGATGAAAAAAAGGAAAAAATTCAAGAATCTATTGATAATCAATGTGCAGAATTAGGAATAAAATAATATATATAATAAAGTAATTGTTGAAAATAAAATAATTGACAATGAAAAAATACTGGGGGAATAAAGCTGGAAAAAATAATAGTGCAACCAGATTTGTGTGATGGTTGTTTAGATTGTGAAGGCGCATGTTGCGAACTTTATGGAACTTCCAGAATGTCTATCAGAGAAGTTGAAGGTGACTATTATCCTATAGTATGTCAACAATGTGAAGATGCTCCTTGTAAAGCTGTATGCCCTACTGAAGCAATGGTTGGAAAAGGAGTAGAAGAGGAAAAATGTATTGCTTGTGGGCTTTGTATGATGGTTTGTCCATTTGGAGCCGTGACCATAGAAAATAAAGCTCAAAAATGTAACCAGTGCGAAGGTAGAAAAGAAGACCCTGCTTGTATAAAAGCTTGTTCTAAAAGAGCTATTTCTTTACTTGATATTAATAAGATTAATGCTCAAAAACAAAAAGAACATTTGGTAAAACTATCAGGAATTGGTAAAAAGTCAAAAAAAGCTAATAATCTACTTAATATAATAACTGGTGGTACAAGAGCCAATAAATCTTACAAAGAATAGATTAAATCATGTATTTAAAATAATAGGAAGGTACTAAAATGAGCGAATTAGTTGCAAACCCAGAACTCTGTGTAGATTGTGCAAAATGTGAAAGAACTTGCCCAATGAATGCAATTAGAGTTAACGGAGGAGTACCGCTATTTTGTATGCATTGTACACCTGAAAAAGCACCCTGCCTAAATGTTTGTCCAGAAGGAGCTATTGAAGCACTTGGTGGAGCAATAGTAATTAATGGAGATAAATGTATTGGTTGTGGAATGTGTAGGAATGTTTGTCCAATTGGGGCAATTTCAATAGATGAAATTGGCCAATCAAAGAAATGTGATTTATGTGTAAATGAAGAAACACAACAATGCATAGAATCTTGTCCAACAAATGCTCTAAGCAATGATTCTTCAGAAATTGTTTCTGCAAAACAAGACAAAATAGCTTCAGAACTTAAAAAATTAAAAGAAATTTTTAAATAAATTTTCTTTTTTCTATCTATTTTTTATTTTTTTATAAATTTAAAAATGACACTACTGATTTTTTTATCATATTTTATATACTCTTTAATAATTCTATATATTTTATTATATTTTCAATAAATTATAAAAATAATTTTATAAAAAAAGAAAAAATTTATAAAATATATATAGATATATAAAAAAATTTTATGATGAATTTTATCTAATAAATTTAAAAATATTTTATTATAAAACAAAACAAATATACTAATATACTTCTATTATACAATTAAATTATAATATATTTAATATAATATATTTAATATAATATTATAACTGAATATTATAATTATTGATATTATTATAAACTTAAGAATGATAGCTAATATATTTTAAGGATAATATTGAAGAGTAATGATTAAACTTTAAGGAGGAAATAAATGATAACAGAAAAACTTATTTGTGATACTATTTGTGAACTTTACAAAAAAGCTGTTATAACTCTACCAGAAGATGTTAAAATATCACTTGAAAATGCTCTTGAAGTTGAAAAAGACAATTTACCTTGTCTAAATATTGAGGCTATTTTGAAAAATATTGAAATTGCTGAGGAAAAATCAATTCCAATGTGCCAAGATACTGGTTTGCCAATAATTTTTGTAAAACTTGGAAAAGTCAAAGTTGAAAATGATAATTTATATGAAGTAATTTATAAAGGAATTGAAAAAGGAGTTCAAAAAGCAACAGAAGAAACTCCACTTAGACCCAATGTTGTGGATCCAATAACAAGAGAAAACACTGGAAATAACATTGGTACAAATATCCCTAAAATAGATATAGAACTAATAGATGAAGATTACATTGAATTTACAGTCTTACCAAAAGGATTTGGTTCTGAAAATAATAATTCCTTAACAATGGCATTACCTGGAGAAGGAATAGAAGGAATAAAAAAACTTGTTATTGAAACTGTTTTAAAAGCTGGTGGAAAACCATGCCCCCCAATTGTAGTTGGAGTTGGAATTGGTGGAACCTCAGATTTAACTTTAAAAACAGCGAAAAAAGCACTTCTTGGGAAATTAGGTGAGAGAAATCCTGATCCAACACTTGCAAAATTAGAAGAAGATCTTTTAAAAGAAATAAATAATACTGGAATAGGACCTATGGGATTAGGTGGAAAAACAACAGCTCTTGATGTTAAAGTTAAAAAAGTATCTACTCATACTGCAGGACTTCCTATTGGAGTATGTATTCAATGTTGGGCTCACAGGCATGCAACAGCTAGAATAAGATAATAAATCTAGTAAAAAGTTGTTCTAATGAAAATATCAATGCACTTCCTTAAATCATAGTCTTGGACAAATATTTATATGGAATTTAGCTTAATATGTGCTATTAATAAATTTTAATTCTATATTATTAAAAATAAATATTATTAAAAAGAAAATAATAATCTTAAAGATGTTTGCTACTTTTTTATTTTGATTGGCTCTTAGTTAAGGTTGTAATATCTTCATTTCCAATTGCTCTTTGAATCATATATTTTTAAGCATATACATTTAGAGGTATGAATACTTAAGCCTAGGTTTTTTGTATGTAGCTAATCTAATTAATAAATATTTTTCATGGGTGAAGAAATTTTTATTTTCTAATGTTACCCTTAACTTATCTTTAACATTAGATTGATATTAGTTTTTGAAATATCAATAATTATAGTACTCGCCGTAACATTTAAAAACAATGAATGTTATAATTAATATTATGGTAGCTGTAGTTAAGAAAAAAATTAAAGAGCACATGTCTTTAAAAGAAATTAAAGATGAAATTAAAAA
>Ga0123356_10004484_pt1 | contig 14420 bp, 15 predicted proteins | sample TergutEmb28metaG_2_FD_92546 | JGI IMG/M metagenome (GOLD analysis project Ga0123356, IMG submission 92546) | Embiratermes neotenicus P3 segment gut microbial communities from Petit-Saut dam, French Guiana - Emb289 P3 | ecosystem: Host-associated > Arthropoda: Insects > Digestive system > Gut ...
CGAAGCGCTTCAAACCCTGCTCGATAAATATCAGATAACAGCAAAAACACTATCCAGACACCTAAGAATAAGCTATGTAACCATTCCCGACATAATAAAAGGCGAAATAAGAATCACCGCCCGTGTAGCCATTTATCTGGCAAAATATTTCCGTACCACGCCAAAATACTGGCTCAATTTGCAAATGGCATACGACCTAAACAAACTAAACGCCGACCCGAATTTTTTATTATTTGTTGAAGCAATCCCAAAAGCAAAAAAAACAAAACAGGAGAACAAAGAACAGAGAGCAAAGAGCAGTGTTTAAGTTCGTAATCTTTCGGACAACAACTTTGTTCTTTGCTCATTAGTCATTGATCTTGGGGAGAAAATAAACGGTAATGAATAACGAATTACTAAACAGCCAACGCAACACGCAAGGCGGAATTAACTTCTTCCATTTTGGCGTCGGAGAGAGAGCCGACGTAATCGGTGAGCAGGGATTTAGGGATTCCCATCAAGTCATCACAGCAAATGGCGCTATCGTGTTTAAGACCTTGATCTATTCCTACCTCTACCTGTGTTTGTATAGTCTCATCATAATTGGAATAAACTGGCGCGCAGATAACAGTAGAAAACTTTGTGTTAATAAGCGTTTGCCTGCTAACAATCAAGAAAATTCGATAATCCTTTGGGTCATTCTTAGATCCTCTATAAACTCTGTAAAATTCACCGCGCTTCATGTTTCTTTATCATCCCATAACGGAACTTGGTACGAAAGCGCGTCCATAGCTTCAGCATTAAGCCTGTCAGCATGGCGGTTAATATATTCAATTTCTTCAGCCTCAGTCACTTTACGCCTTTTTAATGTTTGTGGAGGGGTAAAAGTAAGAATAACCGTTCCAGTCCGTATTTCTCGGGGAACTTCGACAGTAATACGGCGGTTAGCCGGAATTTCTACAGTTTGTGTAATGGTCATGTTACCAATATAATATGAAAAAAGAGAAAAAACAAGTTAAAAAAAGGAGTATATCTTGAAAGGTGACACAATGGTAACAGGAACCACTTTAAAATGTTTTTCAGAGGCGGCGAAAGCAAATTGAACACCAAAAACGCCAGCCATAACACAGGTGAGGATTAATGAAATTAGTACAAAGACCAGCAAAAATAATCCAAACCCCCGCTGAGGCATTACAAACCCTGCTCGATAAATATCAGATAACAGCAAAAACACTATCCAGACACCTAAGAATAAGCTACATGACCATTTCCGACATACTACAAGGCAAAGTAAGAATAACCGCCTGGATAGCCATTTATCTGGCAAAATATTTCCGTACCACGCCAAAATACTGGCTCAAATTGCAAATGTTATACGAACTAAACAAATTAGAAACCGACCAAGTTTTTATATCGTTTTTAGGGACATTACCAAGAGCAAAGAAACCAAAAACGGTAAACACAACAAAAGGAGAAAACACCAAAACCAAATGAAAGGTAGCTGCTTAGTTTACTGGTTAAAGTTAATTGGGATTTTGCCGAACCCCGTAATAGGAATGGGGAAGATTTAATTGAGAAGGAAGGAAATGAAAAAACTATTAAGCGGAAACAGCTACGGCAAGTTCTTTATTGACCAGATCATCAATGATCTGGGCAGGTGTTTTTTTAAGGGCAGTTGCTTTAGTCAAAATATAATTGACCGTCTTATTCTGCAATCCCAAAAGACGAATCTCACGCTGTGTGAGCCACCCACTGCCGTCTGGTCCAAGAGTAACTTTATTATTAATAAAATAATCGCTGAAAGCAATCGCTTCTTCTTCTGTCATTTTTTTCTGGGTGCTCTCCTATCGTAAAATCGTGGATTTTTGTTCTGAGCGCATGATAAATATCTTCTTTGCTGATATTGTGCCGAAATGCAGCCTCATTAAACTCAACAATAACGTCCATGTAACAAATATATCCTGAAATGGATAAAAAAACAAGGGCTAAAACTGCCAATTAAGGAAAAAACAAGATAAAAAAGACAAATGACCAAAGAAAAAAACGTAGGATGAAAGAGATAAAATGCCTATTTTACAAAAAGTTTATTAAACAATAATAAAAACTTATAGCCTATGTAGGGGAATATCCGGAAAAATTTTAAGGGATTCTGAAAACAATATCCTATACATTCAAGACCTTTATCAAATGATGAGCGCGAAGGATGTTTTTTCTTTTCTGCAAAAACATCAAAAATATCACTGCACCACAGTCTCATGCCGTAACCAAGAGTAATATTGTTTCTGGCAATCCAGCGCTCTCTGCCCCGTACTCCCTTGCCGACAAGCAACAAAGACGGAGATGATTTTTTTATTGCTTTAATAATTGTGGCTTCGTCCTGTTTTCTGAAATTGCCGGTAAAACGCCCTACAATGCGCAATTTTGGAAAAGTTTGTTTGATGTTTTTTTCTGTCTTTAAAAGAACTTTTGTTCTGCCGCCAAGCAGATAACATGACATTTCCCGGTTTTCCAGAATAGTAAGCATGCTGACAATAAAATCAAACGGCATATATCTGAATGCTTTTTTGCCGGTAAGAAATTTAATGCCGCTAATCAGGCTTTTGGAGATAGGGATAACCAGGGAAGCTCTTGTAATGTATGAGCGGTATTCGCCGCTTCTTCTGGCGCGCAGCAGATCCCACAGGGAAAGCAAAACAATATTATGTTCTTTTTCTTCTTTTAACAGATCATAAACGAAATCGCCAAGGTGTTCAGGGGAGATAATATCTACCGGTACTTTCAGCAAATTTACACGTTGTCTGATTTCATCTGTTTGTTTAATTTCCACGAATCCCTCTCCAGCAAAATAATTTTTACCGCTGCAGCGCAGTAAAGGGCGGCTGTTTCTGTCCGTAAAATAGTATCCCCGATAACCAATGGTTTAAAACCATTCTTTATAAACAGGGTAACCTCAGAATCAGAAAAACCCCCTTCCGGACCGATAACAATAACCGCAGCTTTCGGGTTTATATTAAGATAACCATGAAGGCTTTCCTGTTCAAGCCCCCGATGATGAAACAATATACCAAGTGTATCATTTTTTTTAATTTTTATCCAATAATCAATAAGATCATCTATCGATAAAGGATGATGGAGACGGGTTGCGATTTTAGAACCGCTTTGCTGTCTGGCTTCATTAATGATACGTTCCCAGCGGCTAAACTTCTGCCCGCCGGCATGGGAAGTTCCCCCGGCTTTTCCGACAGAAAACTCCGATACAAACGGAACAATTTCCGTGATACCGCCTTCTGCCGCCTGACGTACGATAATGTCCATTTTGTCGCCTTTGGGTAATGCCTGAAACAAAATGATAGGGGGCAATTTTTCGCAGGGAGCAGGGTTGCCTGTTTTTTCACATTTTCCCGTCATAACACCGTGTTCAACGGAGAGCACCTCTACAAGGATTTCTTCTCCGTCCGGCAGAACAGCAGGAAAAAATTCCCCGACAGCAAGACGGCGTACACGAACAAGATAACGATAATCGCTGTCCTCAAGCCGGACAATCCCGTTTCTGTCCGGCTCATTCTTTAATAAAAACTGCTTCACGAAGCTTGCGCTTCCTCCTGCAATGCTTTAAGTGTTCTTGCATTTTGCATCAGGTTTTGATAATTGCCGCTGCGTAAAATATTTAACGCTTCCTGTAACTGGATATCGTATTCCAAATCATAAACAGGCGCGATTGTTGTCCGGTTTAACTCATTTCTGATTAACCGCCTTAACAATGAAATATCCAGTCCGTATTCTGCAGCAAGAGTTCTTGCAAAAGCATCAATCTGAGCTGCGGTAGCGCGCTGGTTCCGCTCGGCAAACTGCGGTATTGCATTGGCATTGATCAACTTGTTCATTCTGTCTGCATCTTCTTCTGTAAATTCCGGAAACTTAATTTCGCGATCCGGCGGAATGCCGATTTTATCAATGTTTACATCGCTGGGTGTAAAATACCTTGCTGTTGTAATTTTAAAACCAACTCCGCTAAGAGGATAAACCTGCTGAACGGAACCTTTGCCAAAAGTGTTTTCTCCTACAAGATAAGCGCGGCTGCGATCTTTCAGCGCACCTGCAACAATTTCAGATGCAGAGGCGGATCCTCTGTTTATCAGTACTACAATAGGGATATTTGCGGCAACTACAGCGGAACGTCTTGCGTTAAACTCCCGGTTTTCTGACGGTATTCTTGATCTGGTTCGAACAACAAGCCCGCCTTCAAGAAAGAGGTTGGCAACGTCTATAGCGGAGTCCAGCCGTCCTCCGTAATTGTTGCGTAAATCAAGAACAATGTTTTTATAATTTTTTGATTTAAATTCGTTGATAGCATCCCTTGCCCTTTCCACAGTCATTGGGGTAAAGGTAATAAGTTTTAAATAGCCGGTGTCGCCGATCATGGCATATTTAACGGTTGGCACTTCAATAATCGCTCTGGTTATTGTTAACGGGAACTCCATCCTTTCCCCGCGCTTTATCACCAGCCGGACGCTCTCTCCCGGCGTACCCCTCAATCTGGAAAGCACTTCGTCCATTGTAAGCGTTTCCGTTCCAACACCGTCAATTTCAGAAATAAAGTCGCCCGGATTGATCCCAGCCCGCCAGCCCGGCGTATCCTCGATGGGGGAAACAACTTCCACATAACGCGGTTTTCCGTCAGGTCTTGGACCGACCGATTGGGTGATATTAAGCCCTACCCCGCCGAAACTGCCCTGTGTAGTATCGGTCAAATCCTTCATATCGGATTCGGTTAAAAATGTAGAATACGGGTCTTCCAGAGCTCCGAACATCCCGTTCATTGCGCCTTCAAACAGTGTTTTTGGATCGACCTCTTCGACATAATTTCTGACAATAAAATCAAATACGCTCTGTATTGTGCTAAAATAATTATGCGCCTGGGCTTCAGGCTTTCCCTGAGCCGCCACTCCGGGAATTAACACAAAAGTGAACAATGCGCACAAAACAACTGTAGCCGTTATCCACACCCATTTAACAGATGACTTTTGCCGCAGGTGCGGCTCCTGTTTTATTTCCATGGTTATCCTCTTAAATTACAAAACAATCGAACCCGAAACAACGTTTCATAAAAATCTCTCTTGTTTCATTATATACTTCTGTTATTATAATATTATGTATTTCTGGCTTGCTTAGCAAGCTGGGGGGGTCCCCCACAAATTATTAAAAGGACGGAAACCATGGCAAAGAAGGCAAAAATCGGGAAAAAACTCACCGCATTAATTATTATATGTTTGGTATTTTTGGTAATTACCGGCTTGCGTTTATTGGGAGTTTTTACTTTTCTGGAGAATAAATCCTATGATATGAGGGTTAGATTTTGGGCAAATTCATCATTTAGCATACCTTCTCACGATATTGTATTAATCCTGATTGAGCAGGATTGCCTTGACTGGGCGCTTCAGGAAAGGGGCTGGGGCTGGCCCTGGCCGCGTCAGGCTTATGCGGAAATTGTCGACTTTATGAATTTAAGCAAAGTAAAATCAGTAGCATTCGACGTGCTTTTTTCTGAGCCTTCAATTTACCGGAATGCCAGGCAGGATGAAATAATTGATACCGCTATCATGGAACTGGAAAATGCCGAGAACACGATTGTTCCGGCAGAAGGAAGGCGCGGCGCTGCAAGACAAACATTCAGGATTGCCGTTGATGCGCTGCAAAGTTTAAAAGAAAGGGAGGATGATGCTTCCTTTATAAATGCAGCGGCAAACTTCGGCAATGTGGTGCAGGCAGTCGTATTCAGCACACAAAGCGGCAATATCTTTAGCTGGCCGGGTGATCTTGAAAGCCCGTTGTTTCTGCTGGAAAATTTTGACGGCATAATGGAGAAGTTCAGCGTCGGCGAAAATGAAAGAGGTCAATTCCCAATTCACGGATTAAGAGAATCTGCCGGCGCATTGGGAAGCGTTACCGGCATACCCGATTCAGACGGAATTATCAGGCGGTTAAAACTTTTTACATTATTTGACAATAAAGCAATTCCCGGATTGTCAGCAGCAACGCTTTTGGTAGATGGAAAAAATAACAATTTATATTTCAACAGTAAAAACAGTACAATCGAATGGGAAGATATTTCCATTCCTGTCGACAAGGACGGTTATGCCCTGCTGCGTTATCGCGGAGAATTGGGCAGATATATTCCCTACCTTGCCAGCGCAATCTTAAAAAGTTCAGAAATGCTTAAAAACAATGAAGAGCCTTTATTATCACCTTCCAATTTTGAAGGCACTCATGTTTTCTTTGGATTTAATGCGCAGGGGCTTTTTGATATTTTCAGCACGCCTATCTCTGCCATATATCCCGGAGTAGGGTGCCACGTTACCATGCTGGACAATATGCTGCAAGGCGATTTTATCCGCGAAAGTTCAGAACTGGTAAATATATTAATTCTGCTCGCTGTTGTAATTGTGATAGTATGCATCACAATATTTTTGCACCGCATTGCACTGTCTGTCAGCGGCATGGTCGTCATTGTTGCTGCCATAATAATCGGCGCTTTTGCTTCCTATCAATTCGGCGGTCTCTGGGTACCTATGATCACATATCTTGCAGGTACGCTGGCTGCGTTTGTTACTGCCACACTTTACAATTACGCGACAGAAGGCAGCCAAAAACGTTTTATCAAGTCTGCATTCTCGCAGTATCTTTCGCCGAAGGTTATCGAGCAGATTATTCACGATCCATCCCAATTAAAACTGGGCGGCGAAAACAGACAGATGTCCGCTATCTTTACAGATGTCCGCGCATTTTCCACATTCTCGGAAGCGCTGGGAGATCCTGCAAAACTTGTAGAATTGCTTAATTTTTATCTTACAAGAATGAGCAATATCATCCTTGATAATCAGGGAACCATTGATAAATATGTAGGGGATGCCATTGTTTCCTTTTTCGGCGCGCCGATACACATGAAAAATCACGCTGCACTTGCCTGCCGTTCCGCCGTAATGATGAAAAAAGCCGAATTGGAAATTAACCGCGAAGCTTTGGAAAAAGGGCTTGTAAACCAGAAAGTTCTGGAAGCATTATTCGCAAAAGGAAAAATCAAAGGAATGGACGATCCTTGTCCTGTGTTCACGCGGCTCGGCATCAATTCCGGAGACATGGTAGTAGGCAACATGGGTACCCCCAACAAGATGGACTACACCATCATGGGAAATGCGGTCAATCTTGCCGCGCGGCTGGAAGGGGTAAACGATCAGTATAATACCGGCGGTATTCTGATTAGCGAATACACAAAAACGCAGCTTTCCGAAAACGGCTCAGGCAATGAATTTGTCATGCGCCCCTTGAGCAGGGTGCGTGTTGTCGGCATCAATACTCCGCTTAGGCTCTATGAATTGCTGGATATTACCAAAGAAGCTCCGCCGGAATTGCTGGAAATGGTAAAAAACTGGGAACAGGCATTTGATTTATACGAAAAGAAGGATTTCCCTGCCGCCCGCAATATTTTCCAGGGAATTTTCGGCAAAAACGGCAATGATCTGGTAGCCAAAAAATACATTGACAGGTGCGCAAAATTCATTTCTTCGCCGCCGGACGAAAAAGCCTGGGATAGCGGGGTGGACAATTTAACTTCAAAATAGCAAGTTGATAAATCTAGCCCTTTATGGTATAATATTCTTATTGAGAGGTATTAAGATGAAGAAGATTTTAATTGGATTATTTTTAGCATTGATTGTTACCGGGTTTGCGGCAGCGCAGGTTTCCAGAGGCGGCACTTTGTATGTAGCCGTAAAAACAGTCGATCTTAAATCCAGTACCGGGTTTTTCGCAAGCAACCGCGGAAGGTTAAACTACGGAGATCGTGTAACGGTTATATCGGTTAGCGGCAGATTTGTAGAAGTCAGAAGCGCAGCGAATTCCTCAGTAACAGGATGGACTCCGTCGGCGAATATGTCTGTCAGGCAGGTAGTTTCGGGAACCACAAGTACGGCAACAGCCAGCGAAGTTGCTCTGGCAGGAAAGGGATTTAATCAGGAAGTAGAGCAGTCTTACAGAGCCCAGCAGAATCTTAACTATGCCGATGTTGACAGAGTCGAGGCAGTAACAGTTGACCTTAACGCCCTTAGGCGATTCCTTGAAGAAGGCCGATTGTCAATGGGAGATAACTAATGAAAAACAAAATTGGTTTATTACTGATAATTGTTTTGATTTTTGCCGGATTGGTTTCTTCATGTCAGGGGTTAATGGCAGCGACTGATATTGGCGCGCAAATTGCCGGAGCGGCAGGTTTAATCGACCAGAACACCGCAAACGCCATCAGCGCATCAGCCAGAGCGATAGGTACCGCAGCGGAAGAAATCACCCCCGAACAGGAATATTACATAGGACGCGCAGTAGCAGCAAACATACTTGGCACCTACAGATTATGGAGCAGTCCCGCGCTGGTTGCGTATTTAAACAATATCTGCACAGCGATTGTAATTAACTCTCCCCGCCCGGACATTTTTAATGGTTACAAAGTAGCAGTCCTTGACAGCAATGAAATCAACGCATTTGCAACTTCCGGAGGCCATATCTTTGTTACGCGCGGTCTTATTAACGCAGCAAGATCAGAGGATGCTCTGGCAGGCGTAATAGCCCACGAAATTGCACATATTCAATTGCAGCACAGCATTAAAGCAATTAAAAACAGCCGCATAACCCAGGCTCTTATGATTACCGGAACAGCAGCGGCAGGAGCAGCTACAGGAATGGACGTTAGGCAATTAACCGAAGTTTTTAATGAAACAATCGGGGAAATTGTTCAAACTCTCGTAACCAACGGTTATTCCCAGTCTCAGGAATTTGAAGCCGACACTACTGCAATGTCTCTCATGGCTTCCGCCGGATACAATCCGTCAGGTTTAACTGATATGCTCAGAACATTAAGCGCAACCCAGACAGGTACAGCAGGTTTTGGCAGAACCCACCCGACACCGGCGCAGCGAATAACCAATGCAGAAAGAACGATAAACAACCACAGGGTAACTGATAACAGCGCCTCCAGGCAGGCAAGGTTCACCGCAGCGACACGGTAACAGAAATCATTTTGAAATGAGGCGAGGTTGTTCACCTCGCCTTTTTTTTAACTACACCATATTGCTGGGGTACTCAAGATTTTCTTTTGAAGCTTTTCTTAGAAGCGCCGCGTACCTGCGGCACTCCCATTTTGCCATATCGATATTCTGTTCGCGCCAGTTACCGCATTCTTCTGCGGTTGCACCGGGAATAACACCGCTGAATTTTTCTATCCAATCCAGCATTTCAAGCAGCAGCGGAATAATGTCTGCGGAAATATAATCGCCTTCCAGAATAAGATAAAAACCGGTACGGCAGCCCATAGGACCAAAGTAAACGATTTTACGACTCCAATCATTGTGGGAACGCAGAAATGTTGCGCACAGATGTTCAATGGTATGCATTGCCGGCGGATCCATCACCGGCTCCTTATTCGGCTCCTTGTAACGAAGATCAAAGGTAGTCAGAACTACGTCTTTAAAATTGTCCTTACGTGAAACATAAACGCCCGGTTTTAACCGGAGATGATCAACCTGAAAACTTTTTATTTTTTCCATGTTAATTTACCACCTGTATTTCAGATTCATTCATGGTTGCCCATATTCCCGCTTTGTGAAGTTCAAGCATGGATAACCGCAGCCAGTAGCCAAATGTACCGGGTTCCGTTCCGTCAGGATTCATTGACGGCGCTCGTCCCCCCGGGAGCTTCATTACTTCCGGTATAAGAATATTTTTGCTTGCCCAATAATCCAGCGCAACAGGATCCATCGAAGCGGCGATTTTATTTATCTGTTTGGCATTGGCATAACTGGAACTTGGTCCGCGCTCTGCGCCAATCCAAATCATATCCAGTATATTTAAAACAGGCATTCGTGTATTTGCCATCTGAGTACCCATACCGCCGGTTCCAACACTGTTGTGAGCGCGCCTGTTCGTCAATCTGTCAGAAGGCGTACCCATATAATTTTTTACAGCGGCAGTCACCTGAAACCCGCCGTGAGATTTTAACACCGGCATATTTATAACTTTTAATTTTTCGCTGTCGTAATCTTGCGCATTTGCATCCCATATCCCCAGCTTGAAGCTCACATGAGTTCCGTATTCGGTAACAAATTTTGGGTATGAAATCTCCAGCCCTGTACTGCGGATATTATCCTCCACCACAAAACCATTTCCGGCATCCCCGGCGCTAAACTCCTCTTTTTTTACACCTGTAAAATCGTCCCACAAAACACCGGTTACCCGATGCCCTGCCGCCTGAAAAATACGAACTACATCCATGACAGACTGCCGCCTGTCTGCAGAATTGGCATTCGCCCAGCTAAGGCTGCCTCCCCTTCGATCACTGCCAAACTGCCCCTGTCCGTTATCCGCGATAATAACTTCCCCGCTAAAGCCATTGGGATGGTCCACTATCGCCTTAACAACAGAGTGAATCAAGTCGGAATTGGTGCCGCCGCGTTCTGCCCACTGACAGTTGATTTTTAATAGAACTACATCGCCGGAACCAATGAGACTGTAGAAATCGAGCCCATGTTTCTGCATAGAACGAATCAGCCTTACAACGCCGTCATCTGTACCGTCGGTATCTTCAACAAAAATGGTAGAAATCAATTGCTGCGAAAACACCTGCGCCGGCTGTTGGTTTGAACCCGCTTCAGTGTTGGAACGCACAGCGTTAGAACACTCAGCGCCCAATAAAAAAAACGCCAGTAAAAAAATCCCAATTATTTTCATTTTGCCTCCTTAATGGTATCAGCGCGGTGACTGTAACCAATTACCAATTATACCACATAAAACGGCAAAAATAAGACTATATGTTATGTAAATAAAAAAGTGTTTTGCGCTGAATATCATTTTTACCGCGCTTAAATTATTGATTTTTAAAGCCGGTCCTGCAAACATAAAAGCGAGCGCATCGCCGGTACCCATACCAGCATGAAGCCACGAATTGATCAATGGTATTGTTCCTCCGCCGCAGGCATAAAGCGGAATGGAAAGAGTGGCTGCAAAAAGCACACCCAATCCCCGCTTTGCGCCGAACATCCCGGAAATCCAATCAGGCGGAATGTATCTGTCAAAAACGGCAGTAAGGGTGAGCCCAAACAAAAGATACGGAGCCGTGATTCTGAACGCCTTAAACAAATTAGGAAAAAATCTTTTTCGTTTACGGCTTTCTTCGCAGCATTGCGGCGAATCCTGTTCAGATGCAAAACGCTCAAAAGAAAACAAGTCTTTATTGCGGAAAAACAGGTAAACAAGAACACCTGCCAAAACACCGCTAAAAAAACTTAATCCCAGCCGGGTCAGCGCAAAACCCGCACCAAGAGCAAAAGTAAAAAACAGAATATTTGGATTAAGCAGGATTGAGCTAATCATAAAAGCTGCAAGTATATGCTGCGGAACCCCTTTTTTCCCAAGCGCCGCAATTATCGGAATAGTGCCGAACATGCACAACGGCGAAACAATCCCAAGAAAAGCAGCCAGAAAAAGCGGGAGCAGCCAAAACTTCCCGGTTGCAAGCCGCGCCATTTTCCCGGTGATTTTGTCGGAGAGGAAAACTGATACAAGAGAGCCGGCAATAAGCCCCAACGCCCAATAGGGTGCAATTTGCCGGAACTGGAGCCATATGCCTTCCAGTATCATGACGACTTCGTACATGGATCTATTATTGCAGGAAACTGATGTTTGACAAGTGGATATGTATGCTAATCAGAAATGTATGCCTAAAAATTTTACTTGGGGTCCTGTCAGCAAAAAAAACACTCTTGAAATATGCAATTATTTTACTCGTGTTTGCCCATTCCTCATATTAAATCTAGCGATCACATCTCTTTCCATAATGGAACCACGATTTGATATCGAAATAAATGATTCTCCAAAATTAATCCAATATTCTTTTCCTTTTTCGAAATTATAGATAAATGGCATATTCCTGTAAGTAACACTAAAAGTATTGTTACGAAAAGTTCCATAAGCAGATTTTTATCTATACCGGTAGTTCGAATATATTATATACCTATAATGCACATATTGTCGTGGTTTGTCATGGTTTAAAATGGATAAAAATTGCTTGTTATTCACTGGAAAAACTTCAAAATAGCTTGGGAGTCGCAACTTATCGGCTAGACACAAATATTCCAGAGCCGTACTCTTCCTTAATACCAGTAATTGACGGTGTTCAAAAAATACTTCTGGAAAGTGAAAAGGAATAGAAATAAAAAATATTCTCCAGATAAATTATCTTAATCTATCTGGCAATTAATTAACATAGCCTATGTCCAAACAATCAATTTAAATAAATAGCAAATAATCACTACAAATCTTGTTGTTTTTATTGTAAACTCTACCAATGTACGGAATAAAAGAACTGCGGCAAATAGCGGAAAACAAATGGAAAGCAAAGTTTCAAGGTGATTACGGCGTTTATATCATTAGAATAACCACAAATGGCAAGAATACAGCGGAGTTCTCATGTTCCTGCCCCAGTCATTATTCGCCTTGTAAGCATATTCCAATGGTTGAGGAAGCTATAATAAAAAGAATAACGGAAAATGAAAAAGAAGAAAAAAATAACGCGCAGCTTGATGATTTTTTGAAAAATATACCGGCAGAAAAACTCCGGGAATTTATTATTGCCCAAGCAGAATATAACCCTGAATTAAAGAATGCTGTTTTTCTGGAATTTTCCTCTAATATTGATAACACAAACGGCAACAAATATTCAATGATGTTAAGAAAATCACTCGAATCTGTTATTATCGATGAAAATGAACACGCTTATGAGGATTGGATGACTATTGATGTGCTGGATCAATGGTTTATTAAAGCGAAAAAATATTTAGAGCAAGAGCAATATAATGAAACTATTTTAATTTGCAAAGCTTGTATCGAGGAATATTCCAGGTTTTTATATAATGTCGATGATGATATTTGTTTGGCTTTTTCCAATCATTATATATCCGATCCGTTTGATATTATTATTGACGCATTAGACCATACCGATAAAAAAGATTTATTTGACTATTGTCTTTCAGAAATGATAAAGAAAAAATATAAAAACACCAATTTTTATTATGGTTTTCAGGATGTAGTTAGGGAAATTGCAGAATCTACTAATACAAAAGCATTCATCGCCATACAAGACAAATTATTAAGTGATATTAAAGATAAAAGTTCAGTCGAAGCAGAAAATATTTTACGATATAAAATAAGATATTACCGTTGTTTTGATCAGGAAAAGGAAGCATGGGCTGTAATTGAAAATAATATCCAGATTGAATCTTTTCGTCTGAAAGTAATTAAAAGAATGATTGATTTAAAAAAATATGAAGAAGCAAAAAAACTGATTTATGACTTTTTGAAGATCAAGAAAAAAAACAAGGATAATAATTCAAACAACATCTGGAGCGAATTACTTTTGGATATTGCGCAGAAAGAAAATGATTTTTCTGCTATTCAGAAGTTGTCTTATGGTTTTATTAAAGATGAATTTAATGTAAAATACTATAAAATTTACAAAGCATCTTTTGAACCTGCAAAATGGTTGGAAAAACGAGAAAAGCTTTTTCAACATTACTGCAGCGAACAATATTTTAATGATTCTGCTGGGAGTCTGTTAAAAGCAGAAAATGATAAAGAATTTACAATGAAAAATATTGAAAGACTCTTGTCAATGGATGAATTAGAAAATTTTTATAAAAATACTGCAGGTTCAGATTATACAGAAAATGTTTTGGAAATGTTCAGTAAGGTACTCTGTTTCTATGCTGAATATAATACCGGAAAGAACTTTTATGAACATATCCTTTTGTTATTAAGAAGAATGTCTGAGCTTAAAGGCGGAAAGAAAGCGGCTATGGGTTTGATAAAGAAATTTCGGATTACTTATGATAAACGAAGTTTGATGCTGGAGATTTTGGATAGGTTTGAAGGTTAAGAGTTGTCGAATTGCATAAGCCAAAGGAAGCCCGTTTTCAAATATTTCCAGCGCATGAGAATTTCCGCAAATAAAGCCTAACCCAATTTCTTCAGCTTTTAAAATTAATTCGTTACCGGGATAAACATGACTTATCGAAGCCAGAAGTGTATCCGCATCTGGGTTATCTGCCATGAGGTTTTCCAAATGACTCACATTAAAACCAGTATGGGGGAACATATGGATCACTTTTTTCACTGGTTTATCTCGATCACCTGCAATAATCTTACACTGGGCGGCAATACTGGTTTCTGCAGTGTTTTCGCACATTCTAATGGTTCTCTCTGCCGAGAGCATTTTCTCGTCTGTTTTTATGTCCATAAATCGATTCAAACGATTGATAATATCACCCAATGTCTTTACTTCCGGCAGCGCATCTCCCACATGAACAATATTACCCGGAATATTCCCATAGGCGATGCTGGTA
>Ga0123356_10004486_pt1 | contig 14417 bp, 12 predicted proteins | sample TergutEmb28metaG_2_FD_92546 | JGI IMG/M metagenome (GOLD analysis project Ga0123356, IMG submission 92546) | Embiratermes neotenicus P3 segment gut microbial communities from Petit-Saut dam, French Guiana - Emb289 P3 | ecosystem: Host-associated > Arthropoda: Insects > Digestive system > Gut ...
CAGGAATCGTGCGAGCAGGCGCCGCCTAACCCCGCCAGGTCCGGAAGGAAGCAACGGTAAGCGGATACCTGCTGCGCCGCGGCCAAACCTGACACAGAGCACTTTATTGGCTACTTTATTTTTGTATCAATAATAATAGCAATTGCTGGAATTTACTTGGCAAGGACTTTTAAGGAGGATTAATATGGTTCATCCGTTTTATGTTATTGTAGCCGCATTGGGTTTTTTCGCAGTATTTGGTGTAGTCTGTATGTTTGTTGGACGTCGTTTTTTAGACAAAGAACAACCGCAAAACTAGTTTGTAATGAAATATCTTTCTATTATTTATTTGTTTGTTTCTATACTCATGTTTTCTTCCTGTAAAACGCTTGATAGTACGGATACATCAACATATATAAATACATATACGGGAAGAGTTCGTGTATGTGAAAATGATACAGTTAATGTTGATTTTGCTTATCTTGAGGGTAGATTATTATCATTCAATGTATTCCCGCAAGAAATTGCTGATGAATTAAGACACCAGGAAGGCCGTTTTGTTGAATTCACCAGGAATAATTATGGAGAATTTATTGGATGGAATGAATTAGAAGAAGAATTTGAAAATGAATTCATGCTGCGTGAGCTGCCTCATTTCAGGTTTCCTATAATGGGACGCCCTCATGAAGAAAGATTGTTATTTCCTTTGCCGCCGATAACAGAATAAATGACACCAGTTTACAAGCATATTGACCAGTTTCCCGTGTCGTAATAAACTTACATCATGGCCGCACGATATGAAGTAACAGCTTCAAAATACAGGGTTTTTGGATTTGATATATGGGATTTTTACCAAAGAAACCCTGTTACGCAAGCTATGTTAGCTACAAAAGGACCTGTCGTTTTTAATGTTAGCCAACAAGAGATGAATCCGCGTTCATTTAGAATACATCAAGCTGCTGAATGGAAAAATGTGTCCGGAGATCGTTCAATTACCTTAAATAGACCGTCTAATTCAAATATTATATTTTATATAATGGTAAAATAGGGGAGATTATGAGATTAATAGCTGCAGCTTTTGCAATTACTGCTCTGATTCTTTCTTCCTGCAAAACTGTTAGTAATACGGAGAATTCTTTTGAATATACAGAGGTTCCTGTAGTTGGGACTATTGGGACTGTAACGGGAATGGTTCATATGCGAGATGATGGACCTTTAATTTGGGTAGTCATTATAGATATAAACGGTATAGGGTATACTGTAATTTCGGATCCAATAGTAGACGAATTAAGATGGTTGCAGGGTTATTTAATTGAATTTACCATTGTTTATGAAGAATATCGAGAGACTGGACTTTACAGAGGAAGAATTGTAACACCAATTGAGTGGAAAGTAATAAATGATGATTCTTTTAATAGAACAGAAATAATTACAACGATTACAGGGCGGATTTATATTCATGGTTTATACCAATATTCATTATTATTTATTGTTGATTTAAATAATAATGAATATTATATTCGCCCGCGTTTGCGTTCAATAGAAAATGAATTAAGACGACTGGATGGGCGTTTGGTTGAATTAACTGCTAGTTATTATGAAGAAGATGAAGAAAAAGTTTTTACCCCAATTAGTTGGAGAATAATTCAATAACACTAAATAGGCCGGCTGATAGCAATGTGCTATTTTATATTATGGTAAGGTGAAAGGAATAGAATGAAATATCTTTCTATTATTTATTTTATTGTTTCTTTACTCATGTTTTCTTCCTGTAAAACTGTTGATAGCGCTGAAACTCCTGTTAATAATATAGAAATTCCTTCAGGGACTGTTGAAACATTTACAGGAAAGGTTCATTTTTTCCCTTCTGGACCTTCTGCATTGGTGGGCTTTGTAGATTTGGATGGAAGAAGATTTATAATGCGTAACTCCTCAGTTTTAACTGAAACCGAATTAAGCTCATTAGCAGGTTATTTGTTTGAATTCACTGTTATTTATGATGAAGAACGAGAATATTTTCGCCAGTATAGAGCAAGGGGTGTGACTCTAATTGGTTGGAAAATAATTGGCAATGAAAATGCTAATAATACCGGCAGTATAGAAAACATTACCGGTAGGGTTTATTTGCGTGGTTTTATAGATCGATCTTATTATATCGAGGATTTGCATGGTAATTCATATATGCTTACTCCATTTACGTGGACAATAAGAAATGAATTGTGGCAGCTACGAGGGCAATTGATAGAACTTGCTGTAATTATTAGAGAGGGTAGTTATGGTAAAGTTATAATACCAATTGAGTTAAAAGCGCTAGAAGGTGAAAGTGATATTGATGTCAGATATTCTAATATAGAGTCACCTGATCCAGATGCTATTGCGGCAATTATAGGATGGGTCTATGGATATACGGATAGAACGTCAAACTATTTAGCTGTAATGGATATAAACAATACTGGATATATTATTAATCCACGATCAGAAACAGGCGAATTAGAGCAATTGAAGGGACAGGGTAGATTAATAGAATTCAATATTATACATGAAAAAAATCAAGATATAGACATTAATATTTTTGGAGGAAGAATTATCACACTAGTCGAATGGAAGTTACTCTGGTAATTTTACCTCATGTCCCAATTCAAGCATATTGACCAGTTTCCCGTGTCGTAATAAACTTACATCATGGCCGCACGATATGAAGTAACAGCTTCAAAATACAGACCCAAAACTTTTGATGAACTGGCAGGGCAGGAATTTGTTGTTTCTACCATAAAAAATTCGTTGAAAAACGGGCATATTGCCCATGCTTATCTTTTTTCCGGGCCCAGAGGGTGCGGGAAAACCAGCGCTGCCCGTATTTTGGCGCGTTCCTTAAATTGCGAAAAAGGGCAAAATGAAGGGCCGTGCAGCGGCAAAGAAACCGACGGCAAGGATGCCGATATTTGCGACAACTGCCGAGCCATAACTCAGGGAGCCAGCATGGATGTGCTGGAAATCGACGGCGCTTCCAATAATTCTGTAAATGATGTGCGCCAAATAAAAGACGAGGTTCTTTTTCCGCCGCAGGCAGGACGTTATAAAGTATATATAATCGACGAAGTTCATATGCTTTCTACCAGCGCTTTTAATGCGCTGTTAAAAACCATAGAAGAGCCGCCCCCTTATATCGTATTTATTTTTGCCACAACAGAGCTGCACAAGGTTCCTGCAACAATTAAAAGCCGCTGTCAGCAATTTAATTTCCGGCTTATACCTGTAGAAACAATTCAGGAAATACTTAAAAAAATCTGCGCAGAAAACGGAATTAATGCCGAAGAAGACGCTCTTTTCTGGATAGCGCGCGAATCCACAGGCAGTATGCGCGACGCCTTCACGTTGTTTGATCAAGTTGTCTCTTTCAGCGCAGGTAATATCCGCAGCGAATTAATCCGCGAAAAACTGGGCATTATCGGCCTTGATAAACTAAACGCTTTTGCGCAGGCTTGCGCCGAAAATAATGCGCCGCAGGCGTTTGCGCTTACAGATGAAATACTTTCCAGCGGCGTTGCCATTGAACAATTTATTATAGACCTTGCAGGATATTACCGCAGCTTGCTGCTTTTAAAAAACGGAATAACAAGAGAATCGCTTTTGGGTTATCGTTCCGCGTTGTTTTCTGCAAAAGTAATCGAAACCTACGATTCTCTTCGTTTTGAACAAGCCCTGGATATTTTACTTGATTGCTACCGCGATATTCGTTATTCCGTATCTCCGCGCTTCGAACTGGAAACAGCAGTTTCAAAATTGACATGGCTGAGTAAATGGGTTTCTCCGACAGAGCTAAAAGACGCGGTAGATAATGCGCGAAGTGTTTTGCATAACAAAGGGACATTTACACCGCCGCCGCTTGCTGCGCCGCCTGTTTCAAACAATACAATGCCAAAACAGGCCGTGTCAGGCACGCCGCCTTCGGGTGGGGGCAGATCCCTGTCCGATGAATTTCAGCGTATGGTTGCTTCCAAGGAAGGCGCAGAATCAAACAAGGAAGATGAAGATGTGCCAATGTGGGACAATGTAAATAAAAACGACAAAGAAAATCCGCCTCAGGTAGATAAGGTATTATCAATGATTCCCGGAACAGTCATACCATAAAGTACGGAGTGTATATGAATATTAATCCATTCGATGTTTTAAAGAATGCGCAAAAAATACAGGAGCAGATGAACGGTTTTCAGGAAAAGCTTGGAACCATGACAGCCACAGGATCCGCCGCCGCGGGTCTTGTAGAAATCGATTTTAACGGAAAACTGGAAGTGCTGGCCGTGCGTATTGCGCCGCAAGCCATGGATGATGTTGAAATGCTGCAGGATTTAATAATGTCTGCTTTCACCGACGGCATGGCAAAAGTAAAAGAAACAATCGCAGGTCAGGTAGGCGCGATGGGTTTCCCCGGCGTTGTATGAATGCTTTAGACAGACTGATAACTTTATTTTCCAGGCTTCCCGGAATAGGGAAAAAAAGCGCCGGGCGGATAGCGTATCATATTTTGGACAGCAATCCCGCTCTTGCGCAGACCCTTGCAAATGAACTTTCCGGTCTTCATCAGGCGATACGGCGCTGCAGCGTCTGCGGCGGTTTTACCGAAGCTGATCCCTGTTTGGTTTGTTCCGATCCAAAACGTGATAAATCGATTATCTGCGTTATAGAATGCGCCCAGGATATGCGCATAATAGAAGAAGGGCGTGAGTTTTCGGGCGTGTATCATGTTCTCGGCGGTTTAATTGCTCCGTTGGAAGGAGTAAGCCCTGCGAATCTTTCCATAGATAAACTTATAGGCCGTCTTGAAGGCGTTAAAGAGATTATCCTTGCGTTGAATCCTACGGTAGAAGGCGACACAACCGCATTGTATCTTCAGAAAACCCTAAAAAATTATCCAATAGAAATTACACGTCTTGCTTCGGGAATGCCTGTCGGCGGAAACATAGAGTATATCGATAAACTTACACTTTCGCGCAGTTTCCGCGGCCGCGTAAAAATTTAATGCAAAGTATCCTTCTTCTTTGCTATTTCCGATAATTCATGCATAGAGGTGCTTAACTGCTCTGTCATCGTCAACATCTTTGCATAAACTGTTTTTACCTCATCGCTTTGAACTTTAAGGCTGTCCAGCGCGTGTGTAATTTCGTTGCTTTCTGCCGACAGCTCATTAAAGGTATTGATTAAATTGGTCATTGTTTGAGCAAAGTCATTAATTTCGTTTGACATCTCTGTTATGCGCGCTTCTGTATCGCCGGATTGCTTTGAAGTCATCGCTATTCCGTCAATGATACTCTTTAATGTCTGGGAAATATTGCGGGAATTTTCTCTTGTGCTTTCCGAAAGACGGCGTATTTCATTTGCAACTACGGCAAAGCCCATTCCTGCGTCTCCGGCATGAGCGGCTTCGATTGCAGCGTTCATGGACAACAGATTTGTGTTGGCTGCGATTGCGCTGATTATCTTTATTGCAGAAGCAATGCCGTCAACAGATTGAGAAATACCCTGAACAGATTGTATGGTTGCCCTCATCGATGACTGACCCTGTGCTGCGTTTTCTATCAATTCTTTTATATCTTCCTGTTTGCTTCTGGACATGGCCGAAGTATCTTTCAGCGAATTAACCATTATTTCGGTTTTCTTTGATGATTCATTAACAGCCACGGCCTGCGTTTCGATACTGCCGCTTAAGTCGTGTACTATTGTATTTATTCCATCGATAAGATCCGTAGCGCTGTTGATATGTTCGGTAAGAATATTCAGGAGTTCTTCTACCTTCATTTCTTCCGCAAGCAGAGCAAGAATATAATGGGAACAATTGTCCGGTTTGTTAAGTTTATTAAAGATAGCGGTTGCCATGGCTTTACAGCTTCCGTATCCGCAGGACGTACAATCATATATATCTTCTTCGCCGAACTTTCTTAAACTGCGGTAAATTTCCTTTAGTTCGATTTCGTTCGGCTCTTTAATAAAATTGTTGCCCGAAAGATCTACATAACTGCGGTTGTAAAGATCTTTTTTCCAGTATTTTTTCAGAATCCTGTGGAATCTCTTGTATACCCATTCGCCTTTTTGGTGACCATGATATTCTTCCAGCTTGTGTCTTCTTTTGCGTATCGGATTTTCCAGAATCGCCGTTGGTACTTTGCTGTTGCCTGTTCCGGGGCCGCCGTTACAGCCTTTTTCACAATTCAAGCAGTCAACCAAAAGTGATAATTCAATATTTGTATCCAGTAATTCTACCATTTCTTCAAGGTACGGATAGATCGTATGCACGCCTTCCGACTTATGGGTTCTTCTTCTTATTCCGGGCACAAAACGTTCTGCCGTATCCAGTAAGCCGCCGGGAGAAGAAAAACCTACAGCGCGTTCAGCGTGAGGCCCTATATATTCAATCTTTGGAAAAGTTGCCAGGGTAACGCCGTGATCTTCTATATAATCCCTAAGGGCAAGCATTGTAACGTTGTAATCTACCATCTTTGTTTCATCGAATTCCCTCTTTTTGGCAATACAGGGAGAAATCATCACTATGCTGTAATCCTTGTACTTTGGGTAAAAACGACGAATCATTTTTACAGTGTGAAGCATGGGGCTGTCCGCCGGCGCAAGGTAAGGTATTAATTCAGGGTGATAAATTTCGATAAAGCTGACAATCGCAGGACATGGCTGGGCAATAACGCTTCTTGGATTGTTGTGTTTTATATGTTCAAGATAGGAAATAACAGTTAATTCTGCGCCGAAACTTACGTCAAAAAATGCCTCAACTCCCAGCGATTTTAACCAACCGTTAAAATTAAGGAATTTATCCTGAAAAACAGACACTATAGCAGGGGCTACGACAGCTACCATTTTTTTGCCTTGTTTTGCATCGCTGAAAAAACGATCAGTATCGTCTATAAGAAAACGTGCTTTATGGGTGCAGACAATAATACAATTTCCGCAGCCGATACAAAGATCGTGGTTGATTGTGAGTTTTTCCCCGGAACCGTCCATGCAAAACTTTACAGGACAACCCGTAATACATGCATAGCAATTAATACACTTTTTTTCGTCAATCTGGATTACCGGAGTAAGCGCAGTCCTTCCCATTTTCTTGCCCCCTGAGTCTAAAACATTGGCTATTTATAATGATAATTCAAAAAATAAAAAAAATCAAATACAATAAGAAAAATTAGTGAAAATTTCCCCAGGAATTGCCTGTTTCAACCGTTACTCGTAAGGGGATACTTAAAGATACCGCTTTTTCCATCTCGGTTTTTACCAAAACGGCTATTTTTTCACTTTCGTCCTTTGGGCATTCCAGGATAAGCTCGTCGTGAACCTGCAGCAAAAGGCGGGCAGAACTGCCCGTTAGCTGTTTATCCAGATTGAGCATGGCTGTTTTTACGATGTCTGCCGCCGACCCCTGAATTGGGGTGTTTACGGCAATACGCTCTGCGGCGGCTTTTTCGGTTTTATTGGGTGAATTGATGGTTGGAACATAGCGGCGGCGTCCTGAAATAGTTGTAACAAAACCGCAACATTCTGTCTTTCTGATTGTATCTTCTATAAACTGTCTTACGCCCGAATATGTTTTAAAATAGGCATCGATAAATTTTTGCGCATCTGTTCGGTTAATGCTTAATTCGTTGGCAAGGCGGAAAGCGCTCATGCCGTAAATAACGCCGAAATTAATGGTTTTTGCCATACGCCGCTGTTCGCTTATTACATCGTTTTCATTAACGCCGAATATAAGCGCGGCTGTTTGCGCGTGTACGTCCCTGTTTTCCCTAAAGGCAGAAATTAAATTTTCATCCTGGGAAAGATGAGCCAGTACCATAAGTTCGATCTGACTGTAGTCGGCGGATATTAGTACGCAGCCGGGCTTTGCGATAAATGCTTCGCGGATACGCCTGCCTTCTTCTGCGCGGACGGGAATATTCTGCATATTTGGTTCTCTGCTTGACAGGCGGCCTGTGGCGGTTCCCGTCTGCACAAAGTTTGTGTGAATACGCCCTTCGTTATCTGCCATGTCAGCCAGAGTATCAACATATGTCGATTTTAATTTTGCCAGGGTGCGATGACGCAGAATAAGTGCGGGCACCGGATCTTCCCGCGCAAGTTCTTCCAAAGCCGAAGCGTCTGTAGAATAACCCGTTTTTGTTTTTTTTCCGGGATTTAATTTGCGTTCTACGAATAAAACTTCCTGAAGCTGCTTTGTGCTGGATAAATTAAATTCATGTCCTACGATTTTCCATGTTTCCGCCTGTATCTGATCAAGTTCTACCGCAAGTTCCTTGCCGTAATCTATAAGCGCCTTTGGTTCTATTTTTATTCCTTCGCCTTCCATTTCGGCAAGAATAGGCAAGAGCGGCATTTCCAGATTTTCAAAAAGAACAAGAGACTCTGTTTTTTTCAGCATTGGTTCAAGATAATGTTTTAATCTTATGCAGTAATCCGCGTCTTCGCAGGAATAGTTTGTCGCAGTTTGCAAGGATACAGAATCAAATGCCGCTCCCTTTTGCACAATGTCCATATATTTAACAGTTGTATGATCAAAAGTGTAGGAAGCAAGCGAATCAAGAGAATAATTGTTGCGTTCGGGATCCGCAAGCCATGCCGCAACCATTGTATCCCACACTTTACATTGCCAGCGTTTTATTCCCCAGCCGCGGCTTACTTTATAATCGAACTTGGCATTATGCGCCGCTATGATCATTTCGGGGTCTGCAAAAAGAGGGGAGAGAAGCGCTATAACTTTTTCCGGTTCAAGAAAAGGCGAGCCGTTTTCGTTTACGCTGTGGGGAGCAATCGGCGCATAAAAAGCTTCCTTTGGCTTTAATGCAAGCGAGATTCCAATTGGGCGCGAGTTCCATGCGTCAAGCGAATCTGTTTCAAAATCCATCGCAAGAAACTTTTGTTTTTTTGCCTGCTCCAAAATGGATTTTAGTTCTTCGATATCCAGAATTGTTTTATATACTCCGTCGCCAAGAAGATCCTGTTCCGCTGTTTTAAAAGATACGGGTTTAGCGTCCGTTTCAATTTCCTGCTCATCTTTTGCATCGGCAGATACTGCGGATTTTGCATTTGAATCAAGCTGTTTGGCGCTTTGGCGGATTCCTTCGCGCATAAGCACACCCGCTCCTGCAGATCTGTCCAGGCTCTCCGTTGACAAATCGTCAATCGATGTAATTGGCAATTCAACGTCATCGCGCAGGCGGATTAACGATTGAGAAAAATAGGCGTCACTTTTTCCTTCTGCAATTTTTCTTCCTATGGAACCTTCAATAGCCGCGATGTTTTTGTAAATCTCATCCAGCGATCCGTAACGCGCCATCAATTTAATGGCTGTTTTGTCTCCGATTCCCTTAACGCCCGGAACATTGTCGGATGCATCGCCGACAAGGGAAAGTAAATCCAGTACTTTGGATGGTTCTACTCCCCATTCTGTTTTTACTTCTTCAGGCCCGATTAAATCCCATGCAGGCCCTGCGCTTGCAGGAATTGCTTCGGCTCTGTTTATTTTTGCAGGACGCAGTTCATAAATTCCGCTGCCTACAAGCTGCAATAAATCTTTGTCCGACGAAAGAATATAACATTGGCGGTTTTCTTTTAGGCACATTTTTGCAAGAGTAGCGATAATATCGTCAGCTTCAAAACCGTCCGCTTTTAGACATTGAATGCCAAGCGCGTTTAGAAATTCTTCCACCAAAGGAACCTGTTCATGTAAATCTTCCGGAGTTTTTTGCCTGTTCGCTTTATATTCCCTGTACATCTCGTGCCGGAAAGTAGGAGTCCTTGAATCAAAAATCGCCGCAAGGCGCAAAGGTTTTTCAAGTTTGTCCATCCGCTTTCCTTCGCTGTCCGCTATGGGAGCGCCGTCATTTAACAACGAGACAATGGTGCGCGCAAACCCAAACAGGGCAGAGACATTTTTCCCCGCATTGTTTCGCAACGGCCGCGTTAAAAAAGCAAAATAGGAACGGTAAATAAGACCGTATGCATCTATTAAATAAAGGGGAGCCTGGTTTTTCATTAAACTTCTATCAATATCCCTTCGCCGATTAATGCTTTAAACTCTTTTTCATCCAGAGTTTCTTTTTCCAGCAATGCGGCGGAGACATTATCCAGGATATCGCGTTTGTTTTCCAGTATTTTTTTTGCTTTTGCAAATTCAGTTTCCATAATACGCGCGACTTCTTCGTCTACATACTGCTGGGTGCTTTCTGCATATTCGCGCTGGAAAGACGGTTCACGCTGTTCCTGCCCTGTCATGCTCATGCCCCGCGATGTAAGCGCTACGTTTTTAAACCTGTCGCTCATGCCGTAATCGGTAATCATTTTACGGGCGATGTCTGTCGCTCTGGTTATGTCGTTTGACGCCCCTGTAGAATATTCACCCGAGATCATTTCTTCGGCAACGCGCCCGCCGAGCAGAATGTCTATTTGTCCCAAAAGATCCGATTTTTTTACTTTGTACCGATCTTCAACAGGGAGTTGCATCATATAACCCAGAGCAAGACCGCGCGGAATTATCGAAATTTTCTGAACAGGATCTGCATTAGGCGTAAAGGCGGCGACGATGGCGTGGCCTGCTTCGTGGTATGCCGTAAGCTTTCTGTCTTCCGGTTTTTGAACACGGGTCTTTTTCTGCAGACCCGCAACTATTTTTTCTATAGCTTCGTCAAAGTCGATTTGGGTAACAATCTTTCGTCCTGCCCTGACCGCCAGAAGCGCAGCTTCGTTTACGACGTTTGCAAGATCGGCCCCCGAAAAACCTGATGTTATTCTTGCGACAATTTCCAGATTGACAGCCGGGTCAAGTCTTACCGGCTTTGAGTGAATCTTTAGTATTGCCTCTCTGCCTTTTAAATCCGGTCTGTCTACAAGCACCTGCCGATCAAATCTTCCGGGGCGAAGGAGAGCAGGATCCAGGACATCGGGTCTGTTTGTGGCGGCCAGAATAATAAGCCCCGAAGTGCCGTCAAAGCCGTCCATTTCTACAAGCAATTGATTAAGAGTTTGTTCGCGCTCGTCATTGCCGCCGCCGATATTGTTGATTCTGCTTTTGCCGATAGCGTCAAGTTCGTCAATAAAAATTATACAGGGCGCTTTGTTTCTTGCCTGTTTGAATAAATCCCTGACTCGGGCGGCGCCGACGCCGACAAACATTTCTACAAAGTCCGCTCCGCTCATGCGGAAAAAGGAAACACCGGCTTCGCCTGCGACAGCCCGCGCAAGAAGAGTTTTACCTGTTCCGGGCGGCCCTACAAGAAGCACGCCTTTGGGTATCTTGCCGCCGATTTCCTTGTATTTCTCGGGACTCTTTAAAAAATCTACAACTTCAACAAGTTCTTCTTTTGCTTCATCAACGCCGGCAACATCGCCGAAGCGCGTTGTTATATCGCCTTCCGCGACAATGACCGCGCGGTTTTGTCCGACAGAAAGAACATTGCTTCCCATGCTGCCGATACGCTTAATAATAAACCGCCAAATAAGAAGAAAGAAAGCAATGGGAAATACCCAGCTTAAAATAAAACCAAGAACAGCGTTTCCTTCGCGGGATACTGCGCCGTAGGAAACATTATTATCATCCATAAAAGAAATAAAATTTTCATCGTAAATCGATACAGTGCGGTACACTTTGTCATTCTGGGATAAACTATTGGTGCGCGGAACAGTTCTTGACGAATCCCTTCTTTCGGGATTTGTATAACCTGTAAAATATGACTCTGTCATTACAACGCGTTTGATTTCTCCGGAAGAAATACGCGCTTTAAATTCAGAATAATCTATCGCAGGATTAACCCTGTTAAGAAACACATAATTGAAAAGACTTATTCCTACAAACAGGATGGCAAGATAAAGAAGAAGAAATTTCCAGCCGCCGAATCCTTTAAAATCGGGTAAATTTCCCTTTCCAAACGGAAACATTGGGCCGTCTTTATTATCATTTTTGTTATCGGGATTTTCGTTCATTCTGTTAGTATATCATGAAATTGTACTATTTATACAAGCCGTTTAATATCAATATTTCCGGGCGATATTCAAAATGCATGGTATCGAATAATGGCCATTTTCCGCCCCAAACAAAACCATAAGTTTCAAATGCGCTTATTACAGCGGCGGGAGGATGATATCTTTCGCCGTATGGTACATTCCACCAGTCTGCCCTGTATTGAGAAGTCCACAGCCAATATGTCTGTCTTCGGCCGAGCGATCTTGGTAAAAGATCGATAGCAAGACCGTAAGAGTGATAGGATCTCGCCTGGGTATCGGCAATGTTTCTCCAGCCCCATCCTTCCATAGTGCCGATACTGTCTATCCATGCCTGAACAGCCGTGTCCATTCTTGCGATAGCCCGGATACGCGCTTCTACAAGCGCCAGATTTTCCTGAATCCCCTGATGAAATCTTGCGCGTCTTCCAAGGAAAGTAACTCTTACCAATCTGTTTTCTGTTTCGAGTCTTGTAGATGCCTGCCAGAGAGCGTCGAGAAAATACAAAGAACGCCTGGTTGTACTTTGCCTTCTGTTGCTTGTCCAGCTTCTGAATCTTTCTATTTCTTCCGGAGTATGTTCTCTCCACGGAGGCAATTCGGCAGGGTAATGATAAAATTGAAAAGACCTGTAGCTTGCCGCGTGTTCTACCCTGTGTTCCGGTAAAATTCTTCCGCCTGCATAGTAATACCATACGCCTCTTAAAAGGAGTGCCCAGTCATCATTGCGGAATTCAACAGCGTCGATCCTGTCAGGGTACGCTTCCATAAGGGCTTTCATTACCTGTTCCGCTCTTGTAGGTTCGACTATTTCTGCAGGCTGAAAAATTTCCATTTCATCGGGTTCATCGGTTCTGTTGGTTGATACGGGCTGCTTGCTTCCACAGGAAATTATATTCCCAATAATGACAACAAATACCAAAACAGCTAACTTTCTGTCCATTTTTATCCTTTCCGTATCTATTAATTACTTACTAAGTATAATACAATATCGGCATATGGGGAACATACAACGACGCGGTGTCGAAATGTATAAACAAGCCATGAACGCAGGCAAAGATACGCCGGTATTTTTAAAAGAGACCCGGCCGTCAACACCTTCGTTTGTCCAGCCGAATAAAAGCAAAGCCAGGGCAACTGAACCAAAGGCTAACGAACCAAAAGCAAACGAACCAAAGGTAAACGAACCGAAGGTAAACGAACCAAAGGTAAACGAACCGAAGGTAAACGAACCGAAGGTTCGAAGGGTAGCAAAGTTTCTTATTTTGATAGGCAGCGAACAGGCAGCCGATATTCTTGCAGAACTTGACCCGGCTCAGGTCGAGGCAATATCAAAAGAAATCGCTTTTATTAAAGTAATAAAACCCGAAGAAAGAGATGAAATTCTTGCCGAGTTTCATTCCCTGTTTTCCAAACCATACGCTTTTTCCGGTTCTTCGCAAGGCGGCATTGATACTGCGCGCCGTATTCTTTACGCTGCCAAAGGACCGGAAAAAGGCGAAGAACTGCTCAATAAAGCTATTCCCGAATCCAAAGAAAACCTTTTTAGTTTTCTGGAAGATTTTTCTACAGAACAGCTTGTCATGCTTTTAAAAAACGAAAGCGCCCAAACGTCGGCTTTAATATTAAGCAGAATGTCTTCAAAACAATGCGCGGACATTATAAGCAAACTTTCTTCGGGACGCAAAGCCGATGTTTTAATGCGTATTGCAAAACAAAAAGAAGTCGCTCCCCAGGTGCTGGAACAGGTATCGGCGGCATTAAAGGAAAAAGTAAGGCATATGGCCGGCGGTTCCAAAGATATAAAAATTGACGGCATGCAAACCCTGGCTGCGATATTAAAGCAGGGCGATTATTCTTTTAGCGATAAACTTTTAAATGAAATCGAAGAACATGATCCGGAAATCGGACAGGACTTAAAAAATAAATTATACACCCTGGATGATGTTGTCGCAGCTTCCGATCGTCCAATTCAGGATAAATTAAAAACAATGACAGAATATGATATTGCTCTTTTATTAAAAGGCAGAGGAAACGAATTCAGCGAAAAGATTCTATCCAATGTTTCGGCAGGACGCAGAAAATTAATCCGCGAAGAAATCGAAATACTTGGCGCAGTGCCGAAGCGTGAATGTGATGCGGCGGCAAGGGATTTTATTGTATGGTTCAGATTTGCCCGCGAGAATGGAGATATTTTACTTGACAGCGATGAGGAGATTGTTGTATGAGCAAAACAAATTTGACAAAAGGGCAAAAACTGGACAGCGGATTTGTTGTTCTTGAAACAGTTGAACTTGATGAACTTAAAGCGGATGGAATATGGGTCAAACATGAAAAAACCGGCGCAGAAGTTTTTCATATATTAAATGACGATATAGAAAATCTTTTTTCGTTTGCTTTTGCTACTTTTCCGCAGGACAATACCGGCGTTGCGCATATCCTTGAAC
>Ga0123356_10004487_pt1 | contig 14417 bp, 9 predicted proteins | sample TergutEmb28metaG_2_FD_92546 | JGI IMG/M metagenome (GOLD analysis project Ga0123356, IMG submission 92546) | Embiratermes neotenicus P3 segment gut microbial communities from Petit-Saut dam, French Guiana - Emb289 P3 | ecosystem: Host-associated > Arthropoda: Insects > Digestive system > Gut ...
ATTCCATTAAAAAACCGACAGCTCAAAACTGCCGGTTTTTCTGTTGATAGTTATAGATTACAGCTTTTCAATCTCTTTTATCGAAAGCTCTGTAAGTTCTGCGATTTGAGCGTTTGACATAGTGCCCATATTTTTTAGCTTTTTCGCAATTGCAGCTTTACCCTCGGCTTTACCAACATGTTTGTTACCACTATTTTAATTCATTAAGCTCTTTGATTTGTTTATATAACTCTTCGATTTCAAGTGCGTGTTTCGCATCCTTTTCTGCAACAACATTTTTCCAATGTTTTTCACTTTTAGCTTTACCGCAGGCTTCACCACGAGCTTCGCCACGGGCTTCACCACGGGCTTCTGCATGCCTTGTTGCATTTGCCATCCTTGATGCTTCATCCATTTCCGCTTTGTCACGTTGACGTTCCAGTTCACGGAACTCCGGTGATCTTGATAAACGGCGATATGCTGTTACAACCTCGTTAATTTCGCTTACTGACATATCTTCAATCATTTGGAAATCCTCCTCTGTATTTGCGTTAAATACTGCCAGCCACATTAATAATAAATCGTTTTTATCTAATGTTGACCACATTTCTATAGGAGTCAATGGTGGTGATTGCTATTCTTCAAGCGATTGAGTATAAAGTTCAACAAACCTTGTATATTCAGCTTCAGTGACTCTTCCAAGTTTTTGAATAATATCATCTTTGTTATTAATTTCATAGAAATGATCACATTTTACATGACTTGGTTTTAACAAACCATTATAATCAGTAGGGTTAATTGGTTCATTGTATGGATAATTTAGATTAACTATATTGTTCTTTTCTGTTTGAGATGAAATGAGAAAGCAATAATAAATCAAATCGACAAGTGTATATTCATCTTGGTCTACATCCATAACAACAAAAAAGTGCAAAGAACCCGGACCGTTGTCCGGGTGATTAAAGTTTGTTATTGCAACTATATCACCAATATCACACTTCATCTTTAGACTCTTCCTTTTTAGTATATTCTATTTTTCCATTATCAATTTTAGCTTCAGAAGGATAAATTTTGAATGCTTCAGATACATGAAGTATCTTATTTTCATTTTTTGCCCGTTTTGTTAGTTTTTTTACCTGAGTAATAAGAACCGGATTCATAATGCACACCACCATTCTTATATATCTGTTTTATTAATTATACAATCTCTTTGCTTTTACTGTCAATGTGTAATTTTATTTATACTTGAATATTATTGACATAATTAGTGGTATGATATAATCTTGATATGCTGAGTTGTGTATTATTTGTGCAGGGGGAGTCAGAGTTGCTTAATGTTAAAACTCCTGAAGAGGTTAAGGAAATAATTAATAAAAGCTTCCCGTCAGAGAATATGCCGGGGAGTTTTCGTAGTGAAACGGTTGGTGCTGCTCATGCGCTCGGGCGGGTTTTGGGGGAGGATGTTGTTGCGAGGGATAATGTGCCGGGGTTTAACAGGTCGACTGTTGACGGGTATGCTGTTTTGGCGTCAGATACACATGGTTCATCGGAGAGTATTCCTGCATTACTTAGACTTGCCGGAGAAGTGCAGATGGGGGAGAGCGCAGGCTTACGGCTTATTTCGGGAGCATGTGTTATTGTTTCTACGGGCGGCGAAGTGCCCGAGGGGGCAGATGCCGTTGTAATACATGAGTTTACAGAGGATTACGGCAACAGCATGATAGGCATTTGTAAACCGGCTGCAAGCGGAAGCAATATTATCTTTTATAACGATGATACTTCAAAAGGGGACATAGTACTTTCATCCGGGAAAAAGCTGTCTGCGCATGATATAGGCATTCTGTCAGCACTCGGATACAGCGAGGTCGTTGTCCGAAAAAAACCTGTTGCCGGGGTGATATCAACAGGCGATGAGCTTGTTCCTGTATCCGATGCTCCAAAAAGCGGACAGGTAAGGGATGTTAACACCCCTATGCTCCTTGCAGCTCTTTATCATTACGGAGCAGAGGGAAAAGACTTCGGTATTATTAAAGACGATGAAGAAGCAATACGCTCTGCAATGCTGTCAGCTGTAGAGTCATGTGATATAGTCCTCATATCGGGCGGTTCATCTGCAGGCTTGCGAGATATGACAGCTGATATAATAGGCTCGGAGGGAGAATTGCTCCTACACGGTATTGCAATGAAACCGGGCAAACCCACAATACTCGGAAAAGTCGGCAATAAACCTGTATTCGGATTACCCGGTCACCCCGTAGCCGCTTATATGGTTACAGAGCTTTTTATACGACCTTTAATCGCAAATATTATGGGCGCAACCATTAAGAATAAATCAGCAACAGCCAAACTGTCGGAAGCAATTTCATCAAACCACGGCAGAGAGGAATACATCCCTGTAAAAGTTGACAATATAACCGCAACAGCAATACCGGTTAAAGGAAAATCAGGATTAATATCAGGTCTTGCAGACATTGACGGGTACATATGCATCCCACGTGACTGCGAGGGCTTACCAAAAGGCTCTACTGTAACTGTTTATTATCTTTAAGGGGTTAATAATGAGTTTTAAATATCTTACAAATATAGATTTAGATACAGCAAGAGAGGACTATCTTGCTGTATTGATTGAAAAGGGTCTGGTATCCGGGAAAGAAACAATTGCGGTCACTGAAGCTGCCGGCCGTGTAACAAAAGAGGCTGTATATGCAAAAATTTGCGCTCCGCATTATAATGCAAGTGCAATGGACGGGATTGCTGTCTCTGCAAGAGATACATTCGGAGCAAGCGAAACCACTCCTATATTACTGGAGCCGGGTCAATATAAATACATAGACACGGGCGACCCTCTGCCCGAGGAGTTTGATGCTGTTGTCATGATAGAGGATGTTATTTCAACCGAAGATTATGAAACTAAAGAACTTGAAACCGAAGAACATATAACCGGCGGATATATAACAGAAAAACAAGCAATGGACGACAGGCTCGCACATGATAAACCCGTAAAATCTGCTACAATCAAGTTGTATGACTCAGCTGCACCATGGCAGCATATAAGGCAAATAGGCGAGGACATATGTGCAGGTGAAATGCTGCTTCCGTCATTCAGCAAAGTAACGCCTGCAGCAATGGGTGCAATGATAGCAAGCGGAGTAACGGAGCTTACGGTTATTAAACGCCCTGTTGTAGGCTTTATACCGACAGGAGATGAAATAATTCCTCCGACGGCAAATCCGAAAGAAGGAGAGATTCTTGAATTTAATTCTGTGATTTATACTGCAATGCTAAAGGAATGGGGAGCAGAAGCTATTAAATTCCCGATTGTCAAAGATGATGCGAAACTGATAAAAGCGGCAGTCGAAACGGCATTATCCGAATGCGATATTGTACTCATAGGAGCAGGCTCATCGGCAGGCAGAGAGGATTATACCGCGTCTGTTATATCACAGGTGGGGACAATCCTTTACCACGGTATTGCAATAAAACCGGGTAAGCCTGCAATTCTCGGGTATTATGATAAAAACACAACCCGTGAAAAAAATAATAACTCAAAAGAGCAAAATAAGGATACTCACAGAAGCGTAGTGCCTCTGATAGGAGTTCCCGGTTACCCGGTATCGGGGATTATCGTGCTTGAACAACTACTGCGTCCGATGCTGGACTATCTGTGTGGTGCAAATAACCAACCCTACACATATGTTGAAGCAACACTTTCAAAGTCTGTTGCATCCACGCTAAAATACCGCGAATTTGTACGTGTCCGTTTGGGATATGTAAAGGATAAACTGATAGCCGCACCGCTCGGTAGGGGAAGCGGTGTTGTCACATCGTTTATGAGAGCTGACGGTATATTGGAAATACCGCAGGAGGCCGAAGGGTATGAAAGCGGAAAAAAGGTCAATATAAGGCTGATGCGAAATAAAGAGGAGCTGCATCAAAGCATCGTCGTAATCGGAAGTCACGACCCTTTAATCGATGAGCTTTCTGATTTATTAAGGATAAAGCATGGAAACATTTCACTTGGCTCGGCACATGTCGGGAGCATGAGCGGTATTCTTGCCGTAAAAAAAGGAGAAGCGCACCTTGCAGGTACGCATTTGCTTGATGAAGAAACAGGGGAGTACAACAGCTCATTTATAAGAAGAATGATCCCTGACGGGGGCGTTAAATTAATTAAATGTGTCAAAAGAAAACAAGGGCTGATGTTACCAAAAGGAAATCCGAAGGGTATCAAAAATATAGCAGACCTTGTAAAAGACGGTATCAGATACGTCAACAGACAAAAAGGCTCGGGAACACGAATTCTAATAGATTATCTTTGCAAAAAGGATAATATTGATACATCAAATATATACGGATATGACAGAGAAGAGTTTACACACACATCTGTAGCGGCTCTGATAGCCGCAGGCTCGGCGGATGTTGGGTTAGGTATTTATTCGGCTGCAAAAATTTATGATTTGGAGTTTATACATATCTGCGATGAGGATTATGATTTTCTTATACCTGACCATGCATGGGAAATGCCGGTTGTTCAGGAGCTGTTAGCATTACTGGAATCTGCAGACTTTGCAAAAAGACTGGATGCTCTTGGGGGTTATATATTGAACGACCCCGGATTGCTTCGTGTTCCCTGTGCACCGGATTAATCTATTTCTTCGAGGATTTTTCTTACTGCGGCGATTTTTTCGGAGGAGGTGCGTTGGATTTCGAATTCGCTCATTGAGGGGAGGCCCATTTTAAGGTTCGGGTTGCGGTAGAGCATTGGGCTTTCTATAGAGACTTTTCCTGACAGGTGGTAGCTTGATACGCCTGTTATTTTTCGCAGATCGGGGATTGTGTCGGCACTTACTCCGCTGCCTGCCATGATATCGACGCTTGTCTTCGCTGCGATTTCTTTAATCAGCTCGGCTCCGTCAATGCAGTTATTTTGCTGACCGCCGGTTAAAATTGTGCCTATACCGAGCTGTTCGGCTTGCTTAAGTGCGTCAAACGGGTCTTTACACATATCAAAGGCCCTGTGCAAAGCAACATGTATCCCGCCTGCCGCCTTGCAGAGGGTTTCCATTGCGGGCATGTTTATAGTTCCGTCGGGTTTCAGGACTCCTGTCACAATTCCCTCGACACCCTCATCCTTAAATTGCTTGATTTCTTCGGCCATTATACGAAGCTCGCTGTCCGTGTAGCAGAAGTCGCCAAAACGGGGGCGGATTATTGCATGAACGGTAATATTGTTCAGCTTTCGAATCTCACGGAATAAGTAAATACTTGGTGTTGTGCCGCCGATGATAAGATTTGCACAAAGCTCATACCTGGTTGCTCCGCCTTTGGCTGCTTCTATTGCCGATTCAACGCTGTCAATGCATACCTCAAGAGTAAAATCCTTCATGTAGTCCGCCTTTCACTGTACGGTAATAATACGGTAATAATATTTACTTATATTATATCACCGTTTGCTTATTTCGCAAGGCTCGCAGACAACATTGCAGTCATTTATTTTGAACGATACATAGCTTACTTCATTATTAACTGTATAAGTGTCAGAGCCAATCAGTACCCTTGAGCCTGAAAATACGGTGTCAAGGACATGGATTTTCCCGTCTGTTGCATGCTCAAGCTCATATTTGAGCTTATCCACTTCTTCGGTGCACTCAATAATGCGTTCGGTGTTCAAATGTCTGTTTTCAATACTGGACTTACTCAGCAGCTCCCACTTGGCGGGGTCCATATGCTCTTTCGATTTTTCAAGATAAAAATCAAGCTTATCAAGATTTAACTGCTCTGTACTAAGCTGCGAAAGCTCTTTTTCCAAAACCTGCAGACGTGTGCGTTTTCTCGGCATAACTCCGACAGCGACTTCGGTATTTGTGTTTGAAACCGTGCCGATATAATTTGCTGTAATATTGCCTGCAGCTCCTGCACGCCCGCCGATTATTGCTCCGCGTCTGCCTTTTGCCGTAAGGGTTTCACCGGCTTCTATGATACTGTGTAAGCTTACATCAAAGGTTACCGGTCCATCTGCATGAACACTTCCGTGTTCGATATACAGCATTGAAACAGCACCGCCGGATTCAATCAAGGCTTTGTCTGCACCTTGTACGCCTCCTTTTATCTCAACATTGCCGCCTGCAATAATTGTTGCAGCTTCAACACAACCCTCTACGATAACGCCGCCTGTCGCTTTTATTGTGCTGCCGGAACGGACAGTCCCACAAACATGAACACATCCGTCAAAGTCGATGTTTCCAACACTTATGTCACAATCGCCTTTTATGTTATAAACATTCGATACATTGATTGAATTATTAATAAATTCAACCATTCCCGAGCAAAGTGCGTACATTTCTGTTTTGCTTTCATTGGTTTGGACGTTTTTTCCCTTGGGAAGCGAAATATCCTTAACTGGTATTGACGGTATTTCCTTACCCGTTACGGATGTTCCGGGCTTACCGGGAATCATAGGCAGCTTGGTTACAAGAAGCTGGCCTTCCGTTACAGGTACATAGAGGTCGAGTGATTTATAGTCAACCCTGCCTCCGCCGATTTCCATTGGACTGCCTGTCCGTTCGTCTGTTGAAAAGTTGAAAGCAAGCTTTGCATTCGCACCTTCGACAGGCGGTACTGCTTCGGCAACCAGATAAGGACGATCGTAGTCGCGCAGTTTAAGAAGCGCAGACAGTGCAACTTCATCAATGCCAAAAACCACACCTGCATCACTGAGCTGCCGTTTTGCAGCCTCCATGTCCAAAAACGCCCCACCATACTCGGGTGCATTAAGAATAGCCTCAGCTTTTAGCTCATCATGAGTAATATTAATGCTAAGACTTTCATCAACTGCTTCATGTTCAAGTTCATCAAAACTTTCAGAAGCTTCCTCGGTAATAACTGCATCCTCGTCAATAACGGTGTCGGTAACAGTATCAGTATTTTCGATAGTTTCATTTTTTTCGCGGATTTCCTCGGTAATATAAATCGTGTTCATTTCTTCACTCCCTTTCCATGCTTTGTATATTTCAAAGCAAGAACATAAAAAAAGCATAAAGTATGAAGTAACTTTACGGTCAATAGGGAGTTTTTGAACTTTTTGTTAATTAATACGATGTGAATTAAACAGAAAAAACAACAAAAAACAGACGCAATAGCATCTGTTTTCTGTCGTTTATCTCAATTTATGGTTTTATTATGGTGAAATTATCTATTACAGTTACATCCAATAAGGTTCCGTTTATATCATGTGCAAATTCATATGAGGAGATGTCAACAGAGTTTTCTGTTACTTTTATTTCCATAAATATAGGTTTATATTCCTGATGGTAAAATGCAACATTCCAGGGGAGTTTTGGGCCGAATGTTTCTATACCGGCAGAAAGGAAGGTGTTTTCACCGGGAGGAAGTGACATTTGCGAGGCACCTCTTGAACCATCGTACAGATACGGATAGTTAACATTGTTAAAGAATTCCGGTGCATATGGTGAGTAAAACTTCTGCCCGCTTATAGTATTCATTGTAAAGAAGATTGTTCCGCTGCCTTTTGTTGCAGTATTAGCGGTGTGATTAAAATCATATGAAACATTATTCATACGAAAATCGCTGCGGGGTACTTCCGGTCCGAAATCATCAGGCCCGGGGGCTGACTGCATCGGGAAGCTCCTCGTATAACAATGCTCGTGTGCCGTAAGCACTACATCAACCTCATGCTTTATCATCAGCTCCTCAAAACCGAACTTCACGTATCGCTCGACATCAAAGTCTGCACTGTGTTTTGCAAGTCCGCTGATACTTTTATGGGTCTGCACGAATAACCAGTCATACTCACCCTCGTGAGCTGCCTTTGCGCTTGCAAGCACTTCATCGAAATGAGCAATCAGACCTTGTATAATAGCGTCCTGAGTTGCATTTTCGTTTGCATCGCGCGGACGTGTACTTGTGTTCAGTGCAACAAATAACGCATTGTTATATAAATACCAGTAATTTGCACGGTTTTCATTTTCCTGCTGTTGTCCTGTTGATGCCATAGGAAGCATTTTATCGTCAGGGGGTACAACTTCATTCGGAAGATTAAAATGTATTTGGAAACAGATGTTGCTTCTTGCTTCATGGTTACCCATTACGGGAGCGAATGCAAAACTGCTCATTTGCTTTGGTGCAAGGTAATTTTCCCATTTAATCTGATGCGGCTGCAGCTCGGTTTCGGAATCCAAATCAATCAGGTTCCGGTCAACCACATCACCCATTATTGCAATAAGCCCGATATCGGAAACTGTTGCAGTTATTGCATCTAGCGAATCCTGCCATCCCTGCCTTGCAGTAACACCGGGTCTGTAGCGTTCATCCAGTCTGCCGCTGTTTCCGGAATCATCATCCTCCGGTGAAATGGAAGGGTCACCCATGTGAACATCCGAGATTGCTATAAATGTAAAACTGTCTGACGGTGATGTCTTGAAGCTGTACATTTCACTGAAATTTTCCCCGTCACTTGATACAGCATAAACATACTCTGTATCGGGTTCAAGGTTTTCGATTGTTGCCATATGGGCGGTTCTTCTTATATAAGCATCGGTACCTTTTGCATTAGATGTTTTTGCAGCCGTCGAGAAACCGTTTGCAGCTGTCGACGCAGGTTCATACCTGACTTTTCCCTCGGTACCTATCATTTTCCAATCATGCCATGTAATGTTGCGTTCAGTGCTTGTTTTGCCGGGTTGCAGGTTTAACATTTCAGCAGAAAAACCTGCGTATGAAACGAGCTCTTGTCCCCAAAACTCAATGTTATTAATGGATGTGCTTTCGCCGTCTCCGGTTCCGTCAAAATAAACACGTAAAAATACGCTTTCCTTACCCGAGAATTCATCGGGGAGCGGAAACTTGTTGAAAGATAACGGCAAAACATCACCGGTTATCTCATAAGACTGCGGAATTATTCTTGAAGAGTTGTCAATCGGTATCCAGTTTTCTCCATCAGGACTGTAAGCGAGCTTGAACTCATCGGGACCGTTTACAGATGAAATCTGCCCGGCTGAAAAGAGTATATGCTCATATCCGAGTGTTCTGAGCTGGATTTGAAACGCCGTTGCATTAGCGATATCATCATGTGCAGCTGTCCAGTTTCCGGTTGTCATGACATTTTCAAAAACCACCGGAGTTTGCTGTGCGCCCGTATAACCGATAAATCTGGGTCTGCTTCTGTCCCAGCCTGTTAAACGAAAATCACTGTCCGGGAGCCCGTCCGTTGCGCCGTAAAAAGCATCTTCGGGTGTTGCAGAGAAGAGCGCAGACGCATTATCGTCATCTTCGGTAAGCTCCATCAGCACAATATCCTTTGCGCCTCCATCGATAACATCACCGGTTATTTTAATACAGTTAACAGACATACTGCCGCTGCCGGGGTAATCAGATGCTGAGTTTAAATAAATACGAAGCAGAACTTCATCCTCATTATCAATGATGCCGGGGATTTGGAAGCTGTCATATGTCCGCATTGCCTGTGCGGAAATTGCATCAAAGGTATTACTGTCGTTTCTTTGAACATTTACACCGGAATCATGAATTGCTGTCCACCGGACACCGCCGCTTGTACTGAAAGCAAGCTCGAAGGGGATTTGCTGTGCCAAGCCGTCGCCGAAATCACCCGATACCTTCTGGTGAGCGGTAAATCTGATGTTTTCATATCCCGCAGTGCTGAATGTAAGCTCGAATCCGCTTGCGTTAAAAATAGTTGAAGTCTGCGCAGAAAGCCAGTTGTTTGATGTAAGAGAACCGGAGTCGAGGAGAATTGGAGAGCCTGTACTTGAATCCGTTGCACCGATAAGTACCTGTACGTTATTATCCCATGCTCTAAGACCCGATAAATCGCCGAACTCACTATTTGACGGACGGAAATAAGAACGGTCGGGAAGCTTAGGCGACTGTGCAGCTGCTGAGGGGTCGTGCTGAAAAAGCTGTGCAAGCAAAACATAACCGTCAAGGTCGACTGTAGAATGCGGGGGAGAGGGTATATTGTCCGTGCCGTTACCTGTTCCGTCAACAACGGAAGAATCGCCGTTTGGATCTGTTTTGTCCTGTGAGGGTCTGTTAAAAATGAATATTATTAAAGTGATTATTGCTGCAAGCAGAACTAATGCTACTGAACCAAAGATTAGCTTTTTCTTCATTTTAATATTCTCCTTAATCAAACAGTACTGCGTGCAGTTCCTGATAAAATCTATCTATATCAATAGGTTTGGTAATATATCCGTTCATGCCCGACTCTATTGATTCATTCATGTCTTCATCAAAAGCATCGGCAGTCATTGCAATTATCGGAACAGTCCGGGCATTCGGATGCTCGCGGTTTTTACGGATATTTCTTGTTGCCGCAAGCCCGTCCATGACCGGCATTTGAATATCCATCATTATTACATCATATTGCCCGTCGGCTGAGCTTAAAAACATATTGACAGCTTCCTGTCCGTCCATAGCTGTTTCAACATTAAAACCAACATCCTCCAGAATGTATTTTGCTATTTCCAGATTTATATCAATGTCATCGACAACAAGTGCAGTTTTACCGGTAAAAATGTTTTTATAATAAACGCTTAAATCCTTTTCGTCATTTTCAAGTGTTTTATCGGATATCAGATCAAGCTTGAGAGTGAAGTAGAATTCGCTGCCCTTGCCCGGTTTGCTTTCAAGCTGGATTGTTCCTCCCATTGCTGTGACTATTCCTGCACTGATTGCAAGCCCCAAACCGCTTCCTTGCTGCTTATGCGAAGATGATATTGTACTTGTCTGTTCAAAGGTTTTAAATATACTTGACTGCTCTTCCGGTGCTATTCCCATACCGTTGTCCTTGACAGAGAAAAACAGATATATACATCTTCCTTCCAATCCAAGTTCATTAATAGTAAGAGTTATAGACCCGTTTTTTTGCGTAAATTTGCTTGCATTGCCGAGCAGGTTGATTATTACCTGTCTGAGCTTGATTTCATCGCCGAGTATTTGGAATTGATTACTGACATTTACTGCAATATCAAAGGATATTTCATTTTCCTCAATAGGCGGGCGCATAAGCATATCAATATCACGTGCAAACTTATCAAGCGAGAAATACTTATATTCAATATCCATTTTACCGCTTTCGATGCGTGACATTTCCAAAACATTATTTATCAGGGATAAAAGATGCTGCGCCGAAAAATCAATTTTTTGAAGCGAGTCAAGTAAGCGTTCATTATTATTAAGTGAGTTTTTCGCTATATTTGTCATGCCGATAATTGCGTTCATCGGTGTCCGTATTTCGTGGGATATACGCGAGAGGAATGCACTTTTGGCACGGCTTGCCGATAATGATTTCTCACTGTTAAGGTTAACGGCAATTATTTTTGATATTTCATATAATTCTTTTAACTCTGCATCAAACCATTGTCTTGAGTTTTCAAATGTCTGATAGAGAATCCTGCCGAACGGGATACCGCTTTCATACATTACGCAGCAGTAACCTCCGGTCTGCACACCGGGCTCTACACACAGCAAACGCCTGAGTGCTTCACTGCTTTGCTCCATGTCCGCACCGGAATAAAGCAGGCTGCCGTTTTCATCAAGCTTTGCTTCAAATTTCTGCCAGTCATTTTGAGAAACTTTCTCAATGGCGTAGCTTTGGTTGCTTATTCCGTTTTCATTCCACTCATGGGTGATACGTCCGGTACCGAAATCGGCATCATATGTGCTGATTGTTATCTGTTTTAATGAATAAACCCTTCCAAGTACAGCTATAAGCATATTGACCGCACTGTGGGTATCGGTTGTACTTTCAAACAGCTCGAAGGTGTAATTTGAGATATCGCCTTTGACAACCTCAAAGGATACATTAATCGGCCTGTTTCTGTTTGCAACCGTATCGTCGGGAATATCCTTAGGTAAATCGGAGTAAAACTCAATTCCGCCTTCATTGCTCCGTTCTACATAATGAGCAGTTTTAAATGCATATTCCATGAATGTATCGAAATTATCGGCATCAGCAGATAATACAGTTCCTATGCAAATGCTCAGGCGCAGTTCTGAATTTTCTCCGGTATACAAGCTTTCCGCACCCTCGAAAAAGCGCTCTGCATATCCTGCAGCTTCATCTCTGTCGGTATTTGGGATAAACAGCAAAACTTCATCATTTGAAAGGCGGGTTTTAACAATATTATCTGTTGCGGGATAATCAATAAATAACTTCATTAATATTGAAGCGGCAAAAACCCGTCCGTAATGTGCTTCTATTTCATCGTAATTGCTTATTGATATTATGCTTAAAGAAAACGGAGTGTTATTCCTCAATGCATCGGTGACTGCTCTTTTGGTCATGTTGACACCGTAATCATGATTAAACAGCTTTGTGGTCGGGTCGCGGCGCGATGATTCCAGGCTTTGATAATCTCTGAGTTTTTTCTCTGTAAACTCTCTTGCGGTACCTATTATCTTTATTATACCGCCCGTATTATTATAGACTTTGGAGGATTTAAGAAAGAACCAGTAATAACCGTTATCCTGCATGGCATCGCTGATATGGGAAAATATTTCTGCTTTTATCCTTACTTCTACATCCGTATTATCATCGCCTTTGAAAAATGACATCATTATATTAATATCATCATCATGACAGAATTCTCCGTTTTTTATTGCGTCGGTAAAATCTCTTATTTCGTTGGAATGTAAGACAGATTTGTTTTCTTCTTCGGCAAAGTAATACATTATAAAGCTGTCTTCCAAGATGTCATATTCAATAACCGTGTCTGCAACACTCTCGAGTGCAACGAGGTATCTTTCGCGTTCGGTACGAAGCTCTGCTTCGGAGATGGTGCGTTGATCCTTCATATTGTTTATGGTAGAGCAGAGAAGGGAAATCTCGTAGGTATTGGAATCTTTAACAATAATATGCTCCGCAGGAGCATTTGTGCTCAGCTGCCCGGCTATTGATACTATAGGCCCTGTCGTGCGTTTTATGGTAAACCAGAGCAGCAATGTGCCGATTGCGAGTGCAATTGCTGAACTGACTATTATTCCGACTGTCAGCATTCTGGTCATCCAAAAGAGCGTATAATCACTGCCGATTGCCGCCACCGTCCACTGCTCATCAAAAAACGGGCTGTTTTCACTATAGAGGCTGAGCGGCCTTAGTGCTGCCTGGACAGGTTCAAAGTCGTCTTCGTCCACGCTGTAAATATCCTGCCTGTTTGTCATGCTGAAACGTATATTATTCATTCCTGCGGTGAGCTGTCTTATATAATCTCCGGTAACAAAAATAACTTCACTGTCGATAGTTTGGTTATCCTGTATATAATCTTCATATGAATGCTTAAGCAGTACATATCCGCACCGGTCGAATGAGAAATCACTTGCGGAAAGATATCGTTCAAGATTGCTTAGCTGTACTTCGGTACCTATCATCGCAACAACCCTGCCTTCATATGTAACAGGACGTGTGTAGGTGATGCAATAATTTGAATCTCCGGGATTATCGGGGTTGATTAATATTGCATTACTCCAATAAGCAAGGTCGTTTGCAGGTTTAAATCTGCTTTGCCTTGCAGCCGTATAGGGTTCATTGAATGTTTTATAGTTGTCCGGGTATTCGGGGGTAAAAGAAAATTTCCCCTGCCAGAATATGTCAAGCGGAATTCGTTTGCTTCCTGCAATATCCACGGGGCCGCGCAGGAGCAGCAAGTCTGAATTATCGGGAGATAAGGTGAGCGGGTCAGGGTTACGGTAATAAAGCCCGTTAAGTGAGGTGCTGTCATCATTGCTGTCATCGATAAAATATATATATGCACCTGTTGCAGTAGTTTGCCGCAGTGTATTAATAAGCGGGTCGGAAAGGAGCCGCAGAAGCTGTACTTCGGCAGCAGAGTTGCCTATGACATTCGTAAGCAGCAGTCTTTCACCTGCCATAAAATCATCAAGCGTATTAATAACGTCAAACTCAAGCCTGTCAAGATTCGACCATGCGGAAACCATTTTATCCGAAAGAACAAGACTCCTGTTTTCCGCATTGTTACTTATTGAATCAACTGCACTTTCATCCAGTGAACCGAAAATACCATATACAAATAAAACCGAGCTTATCAGGAACGGTTGAAGAATTATTATTATAATTATCGGAATTAATATTTTAACAAAAATAGAATTTCTTCTAAACATAAAATATAAATAAATCCTTTGTTTAATTGTAATGGCTTGCGAAGCAAGACTATATGGCTTGCAATGCAAGACAATGGCACGCTTAACGTGACCATTATGCTACTCTTAATTCAACTCGCCTGCCGTAACTGGCAGTCTACCCTGTAATGTACACCTCTGCTTGCTGTTGAATATTGCAGGCATACAGGTTCTGTAATGTATTTGAAATAAATATCAATCTTATGATTTGTGTACAATACAACCTTGTCAATAATCTCGGAATACAGTTCCGGGGTGCTTTC
>Ga0123356_10004489_pt1 | contig 14410 bp, 16 predicted proteins | sample TergutEmb28metaG_2_FD_92546 | JGI IMG/M metagenome (GOLD analysis project Ga0123356, IMG submission 92546) | Embiratermes neotenicus P3 segment gut microbial communities from Petit-Saut dam, French Guiana - Emb289 P3 | ecosystem: Host-associated > Arthropoda: Insects > Digestive system > Gut ...
GCGGTTGCGGTCACCTCGGGACACGCCACTACCGTTACCCATGAACGTCCTCCTGACTGCGTGGGACACCAAGCCCGAAGCGCATCAGGGGGACGTTCCTACGTCACGAACCGACACGCACAATGTGTTTCTATGCCGCCGTCCGGGCGGTCCTGCCGAATAGCGCGCGATGGAAGAGTCGCATTATTGTGCGGCCCTTCGCATGACTACTTGAGACGTTAGCCGTCGACGCGCGATACGCCCCGGAGCATCGCCGACAACAGTCGCGCCATACGGACGCAGATTTGGTGCTCGTGGTGGCCACAACCCTTCTCCCGCTACCGCCAGCCCATGCGCCCGGTTCTGCGTGCTCGGAGCGAGGTGCAAGCCGGATCCTGGCCAGGCGTCCGACAGCGAACTGACTTCGGCACCAACGTGCGTCGAGCATCACCACGCAGGCGGCTGCACGGTGCAAGCGGTTCGGCGGCGGAAAAACGGCGGCCCCAAAATTCTGGAATTGACGCAATCCGGCGGATGCAGGCTCGCGAACTGTTTGCCGTAGGCCATCCGAGCATCGAGCATCAAGGAGGATCGACCCTCATGTCAGACACCCGAGCGGTCACCAGTGCCCCGCGCAGGCTGCTCATCGGCAGCATCACCGGCCTGATCGGTCTGGCAAGCGCCGCGGCCCTGGTCGCCGCGCCAGCCGCCAACGCGTCAACGACCACGCCCCTGCCCGGCTGCGTCCTTCCGGCAGGCGTGACCTGGCATCTGGTATTCGTCAGTCCCGCGCCAGGTCGGCAGGTCTTCCGCTGGGCGGCGTCGTCCAACGGCGTCACCTACAACGGCAGTACCAACCTTGACCTCACACCCACTCAGGCTCGAGCGGACGGACTCTTTGCCTCCTGCTCCGCCACCACCAGTTAGCAAACCGCCGAGGCAGCTCACCGCAAACTAAAGCTGGCGGCTGCTGCCGGGTGATCTCGGTGTCTCAGGCCACCAGCTCGGCAACCCAGCGAACAGTTGCTGTCGTGCGGCATGGCGGGTCCGGGTGCCTGCACCGTCTCATTCCAGGACGGTGCAGGCACCCTCTTTCTCGCAGTATCGACGAAGACAGCGGCGAGGCCGCAGTTTTATGCGTCGCCAACGTTCTGCGTGAACTTCCGCTACTGCCGCTGCGAGAGCGATCATCCGTGATGGCTCCTCAGTTGACTCGCTAACGATTCGCTTGGCGTGATGCGTGTCCTGGCAGACAAGGCCCGGTCCTGGCAGCGAGCCTCCTGGAGGATGCGTACGCGTTGGTGTACGCTTAAATGGTGGCGGTGCCCGAGGTGCTGTCGTTCCGGGAGTTCAGGGCCGGACTGGCGGGGGTGCTGGGCCGGGTCCGGCAGTCCCGCGACGAGGTCGTGTTTGTCGGCACCCACCGCAGGGCGGAGGCGGTCATCATGTCGGTGGAGCAGTACGAGGCGCTGCAAGAAGCCTCCGAGCGCCAGCACGCGGTCGCGGCCGCCCTGGCGTCGGTCCGCGCCGAGGGTCTGGAACCCAGCGCAGCGGACCTCGCCCTGTTCGCCGCGGTCGCAGCCGGCCAGCTGTCCACTGATGAGCTGCGCGCCCGGGTGCTGAGCCGGTATCGCAGGCAATGACCCAGCCCGGGCCGGACCCCTACCTGGACCCGGCCAGCGGCGTGCTGCGCAACCTGCTGGGCATCACGGACGCCAGAGAGCTGTCGCAGGCCGAGGCGGCACTGACTGCGTCCCGGCTGGTGGACCTGGAACGGCGCCGGCTGCCCGGCCGTTACGACCTGGCACACCTGCAGGCTTTTCACCGGCACATCTTCTGTGATGTTTACGACTGGGCCGGGCAGCTGCGGACGGTGTCCATCGCCAGGGCCGGCGAGGTGTTCTGCCTGCCTCAGCACCTGGAAGCCTACGCTGCAGACGTGTTCGGCCGGCTCGCCGGTGCTGACCGGCTGCGCGGACTGCCGCGTGAACGATTCATTGGCCGGCTCGCGGATTTTCTCGGCGATGTCAACGCACTGCATCCGTTCCGCGAGGGCAACGGCCGCTCGCAGCGCGCATTCTTCTCCCAGCTCGCCCACGACGCAGGACACCACGTCGACTGGGTGCGGATGAACGCGGAAGAGAACGAGACGGCCAGCATCGCAGCACACCGCGGAGACCTGCAGCCTCTCCTCGCCATGCTCGACCGGCTGACCGACCTCCCCCACCCATCCGGCCCAGCCGGGACTGCCCGACTCTGAGGATCCGGGCTGCCCGAGCCGAGCTGCTGCGCCAAAAGCCATGATCCATGGCAGGCGTCAGCCTGGCGAAGGATCAGCAGATCAAGATCAACTGAGTTACCGCTCATGCCGCCGTGCGGCTAATTGTCCCGCCGGTAACCCAGAGCATCGTACCGACGTCGGCGCTCGTCATCTGTTCGTCGATGGTCGGCTTGGCGCCTGCGTCTGATTCGCCGGCGTCCGGTCGTGCCCCGGCTGGCGCCTGCCATCCGGGAAGGCTCGCGAACGTCGTCACCCAGCTGAGCGCGAACCGTGCTAGCGGCAGCTGATTGTCGTGGACCATGCCGAAGTGCAGGGCGTACGGCAGCAGCGGGCCGTTGAGGCCGGCCTCGCCCTGGTTAGAGCTGAACTTGCGCAGATCGCGCTGGAAGCTTCGGATCCGCAGCGCGAGCTGGTCGGCTACCTCGGTGCGCTGGTCGTGGTGGAACCGGTGCAGCCATCCGCGGCTGACCGCATCGTGGACGATGTCCTGCCGGACCGAGTGGAGGACGTCTGGCATACCGGGAGTCAACGAATCGAGCGCTACCTGCCGGCCGCCGGCGGTCACGGCTTCGAGCAGCCGCTTCTCATATGGCAGTAGTGCTTCCAGCTGGCGCGCGGTCGGGTGGCCCGAAAGGAGCCAGCGCGCCTGGCCGTCTGCGCCCGACTGCTCCACGGCCAGCATTCCTCTCACCCGCAAGGTCCACCAGCGTTGCCGCTATGTCCCCGATGATGACGCGGCCAAGCATCACTACGCCCAGCTGTCCTGGCCGGATCTTGTCCGGCGGGACTGGAACTACTCCGTCAGGCATGGCCCGTACGCTAGCCGAAACAAATCCGCCAGAGAAGCGCGCGAGCATCCTCATCCGCCGACGGCGCGTGCCGCGGGACTGCAATACCTGCCGAGATGAGTGCGCCTGGCGACGACGGTAGACGAGCAAGAGACTCGCCGTCTGCGCCGCGCAGCCGGATAATCCGAGTCGTGGACAGCGACCTTTCGCGCCAGCAGCCCACTGGCGATGCTGCCGCCACGAACCTGCCAGGGCCAAGGCCGGCGGAGACACCGGTCGGTGATCGGCAGAGGAGCGCGAGCTGGAGTCAGAGCTATAACGAGATGGCGCTCGCAAGGCTGGCGGATTTGTGGGGCCGCCTCAAGATGCTATTCGCCATCCTGGCCCCGATCGCCGCAACCACCACGCTGATCGGGATGATCGGCTTGCTCGCTGGCGCACACCCTGGTTACAGCGCTGTTCGTCTTGCCCTGATCCTGGCAGTATGCGCGGTGGTCCTGCTGGTGTGGGTCGTGAAGTTTGCCATCCCGCTGGCCACCAGAGGCAGGCTGCCCGATGGGCGGCTCCTGACTGATGTGATAGCGCTCCGCCGGTTGCGACGACGGCGGCAACGCGATCGCCAGGCGCGGTGACGGCGAGCTGGCCTGTAACGCCCGGCAAGTCGTCGTGTCGGAAGCCGCCCAACTCACTCTTCTGCCGCGGATGGTGCGCGGTACTCACGCTGGCGATCTTGCCGATGAGCGTGCCCTCAACCATCGTCTTCGATTAGACGCAGGAGCGTGCCGTCAGGATCGAGCAGAGTCGCCATGCGTTGCCCCCATGGCTGTCGGGTGATTGGCTGCAGGCTGGGGTGACCGCGTCCCGTCTCGGCTACTCCGGCCGCGTGGAAGGCGGTGTAAAGGGCGTCGAGGTCGCTCACGCGCAGGCAGCAGGAGAACCAATTGCCCGAGGGGTCGAGATCGGCGTGCGGAAAGAATTCGAGCTGGAGGTCACCACGCGCCAGGATCAGCCACGTGGGGTCGTGAAAGACCTCGCTGAAGCCGAGCGCCTGGTAGAAGGCGGATGTCAAACTAAGGTCACGTGACGGCAAGTTGGGCACCGCGCGATCGCTCACGCGTAGACCGTAACCTATCGACCGCGCATTCCGACGCGATAAGCCCGAGCGCCGATTCCCACTCATGGCCGCGACGCGCGATGTCAGTCGGCCGGCGCCGGAGCCAGGTTAGGCAGCCGCTCTTGCGCTACCTGCGTGGCCTAGGGCTGCTAGATGGTGAAGGAGATGGCCAGGACGTCCAGTCCGACGATCCGGTCGAAGTGCCGGAGGTTGGCCGTCCCGATGCGCCATCCGGCAGAAATCGCGGTTGCTGCGACTATCCGGTCGTGCGCCCCGACGTCCTGCCCGGTGGCGGTGAGCTGAGCCCAGATGCGGGCATGTGCACGGGCGGCGAGGAGTTCAAAGGGTAGGGGCGGAAAGGCTGCAAGCACCGCCTCGACAAAGGCCTCACGCCTGCCGCGGTGCTCGGGGGTCGCGCGATGCAAGCCGTGCAGCAACTCCGAGGCTGTAATCGCGGCGACGCCGACCTCTTCATCGGGGCCCAGCTGTCGTTCCAGACGCCTGCTTACCTCGGCCATGGCGGTCGCCGCTGGCAGGGAGCGTACGGCGCGCTCGAGGTCTATGAAGACTGTGGTGTCTAGGAGTGTGCCCACGGGTCATCCGGAAGGGGACCGATATCGGCGCGCACTGCCTCCATGTCATCGGCGAAGCGGGGATCGGGCGCGGCCGCTCCGGAGAGCAGGGCCAGCGCTTCGCGCAACGGCCTTCCGCGCCGAATACTCGGCGGGCGGGCTGCAGTGTCATCGGGATGCACGATGACAAAGGTCGGCCGTTCATGATTCACGACGACCACCCGCTCGTGCCGTGCGACGGCCTCGCGTGCATGCCGGGGAATCCGCACATCCTCCGCCTTGATCGTAGTCATGCCCTCATCGTAGCACCAGAACCGGACGGAAGCGTACGGTTCCGTCCGGTTAGCGATAGGCCGCCGACCGGCTCGAGCGCTTGCCGTCGAGACCGGCTCAGACGAGGGCCAGGGCGATGGCAAGTGCCTGGTTGATGGCGCGCATAGAGGGTGGTGAGAGTGCGCCGAGGTATTCGCCGAGCTCATCTTTGGCCAGCTGCTCAATGCAATCGGCGTTGGCATATCCAGTCAGCGGGTCCGCCGCTGAGAGCCTGACCCAGGTGGGCAGCTCGCGCGTGGTGGTCGTCAGCCGAATGGCGAGGATGTCAGAGAGCAACCGGTTGCGAGCGTTGTTCGACACGACGAGCCAGGGTTTCAGCCCGTAGCCGAGATCGCAGCGGTAGACCTGGCCGCGCTGAGGCTGCGGACTCACGCGGCGCTGTCGCGCGATTGCCGAGCTCGGCGGCGGGCCCGCAAGACGGCGGCCTCCTCTGCCGAGTCGTAGGGATAGTGCGGATTCTCGGCGACGGCTGCAGCGTAGCCAGCCTGGAGCTTTTCCTCTTGCAGACGCTGCCACGCTTGATGAATGGCTGCTTGCACCGCTGCCGAGCGGCTTGGATGACGCTCGGCGAGCTCAGCAAGCTCCTGGCTGGTCTCACAGTCCAACCGGACAGTCATAGCGTTTGTCATACAAGTATGATACCGCCGTCGTGCTACGTCTGGAGCACCTGTCCACAGCGTTGTTCGTCAGCAGCTAGTTGTCCACAGCGGTGATCGCCTTACGGCGCTGAGTTCAAAGCGTCGGCATTGTCGTGATCGGAGGTGGTCACGATGAGTGCCGACGGCGAGCGGCGGGCGCGGCTCGCGCTGAGCTTCCTGGCCAAGCCAGGTGATCCGGTGCTGGGCGCCGCGCTGCGTACCCGCACCGCCAGCGAGGTTCTAGCGCTGGTGACCGGCGCTGGCGCAGACGGTGACGGGCTGCTGGCGGGCGAGGCGGAGGACGCGGGGCTAAGCCGCGCGGTGCAGCGCTGGCGAGACAGGCTCGGGGAGATCCCGAGCACCGCGAGGCTGGCCGCCTGGCAGGACAGCGGGCTGCGGCTGGTGATGCCGGGCGACGCCGAGTGGCCGACTCAGCTCGACGACCTCGGCGACGAGAGGCCGTTGCTGCTGTGGGTGCGCGGCGCCGCGGATTTCCGACTGGCCTGCGTCAGCTCCGTCGCGATCGTCGGCTCGCGGGCAGCTACCGGCTACGGGCAGCACGTCGCGATCGAGTTGGCCGCCGCACTGGCCGAGAAAGGAGTCGAGACAGTTTCAGGCGGCGCCTACGGCATCGACACGAGTGCCCACCGGGGTGCGCTCGCGGCGGGCGGGGACACGGTCGCGGTGCTGGCGGGCGGGCTGGCGTTCGGATATCCGCAGGGCAATCGCGGGCTGTTCGATGCCGTCGCGGGGCAGGGCGCTTTGGTGAGCGAGTGCCCGCCCGACGCTGCGCCGACACGGCCCGGATTCCTGGTTCGGAACAGGATCATCACAGCGCTGAGCCGGGGGACCGTAGTCGTCGAGGCCGCGCTGCGCAGCGGGGCGCTGAACTCGGCGCGACACGCCAGGGAGCTGTGCCGGCCAGTTATGGCGGTGCCGGGGCCGGTGACGTCGGAGTACTCGGCGGGCTGTCACGAGCTCATCCGGGACTACGGGGCGATGCTGGTCACGTGCGCCGCCGATGTCCTGTCTCACGTCGCGCTGCCCGCTGACGAGCCGGATCACGGCGGGCCGAGGTCCGGACCGGCGACCGCCAGGGACCTGCTCGACCCGGTAGCGGCGGCTGTCCTGGAGGAGGTGCCAGTCCGCGGCGGCCGGGGTCCGGCGAGTATCGCCGTGCGCGCCGGCGTGGACCTCGACACTGCGCTCCGCTGCCTCGGCGAGCTAGCCGGCAACGGCTTCGTGGAGCGGTGTGACTCCGGCTGGCGGTCCAGGAGGCTCGGCTAGGACTGGCAGGGACGCCGGTTACCCGACCCAGCGGGCCGGGTATCCGGGTCAGGGAAGGTCACGGGCCAGTACATCTTCGTCTGCCGGGATAGCTGTCCGTCACGGTGCGGCGCAGCAACCGGCGGACGGCAAATCCACCGGGGCCTGAGCACTTCATGCCAGCGGCATGCTTGCCGGCGGTTCACAAGGCAACGGCGGGGGACCCGGTCATGATCCAGCGAGCTGTCACCATCGGAGGCGCCGCGCGCCAGCACCCCGCCAGGCAGCGGTGACCGGCATGCCTGCATCGGATCCCGGACACGGGGCGCTGTCGCAGCTTGGCAGCCTGCGGATTGTCCCGGTCATCGTCATCGACGACCCCGCCGCAGCCCGCCCTCTTGCCGATGCGCTCGTTGCCGGCGGACTGGGCTGCGCGGAGGTGACGCTCCGCACCCCGGATGCAGTAGCAGCGATCACCGGTTTTGCCGGGAACGCTGACCTGCTTGTCGGTGCGGGCACTGTCCTCGACCCGGATCAGGTGAGCGCCGCCGTTGACGCTGGCGCGCGTTTTGTCGTATCGCCGGGCTTCGACGCCGAGGTCGTGCAGCGCTGCCAGCAACTGGGCGTGCCGGTCCTGCCGGGAACGGCGACGCCCACAGACATCCAGCAGGCCCGGCGCGCCGGCCTGACCGCGGTGAAGTACTTCCCCGCCGAGACGCTCGGCGGGGTTGACGCGCTGGGCGCGATCTCGGCCCCGTTTCCCGCCATGACATTCGTGCCGACGGGCGGCATCACTCCCGCGAACGTCGGCTCCTACCTGCGGCACCCCGCAGTGCTCGCGGTCGGCGGCAGCTGGATGGCGCCCCGCAGGCTGGTCGCGGACCGAGACTGGCGGCAGGTCGCCGAGCTCGCGGCGGAGGCGGCGGCACTGGCCGCGGGCTTTCCTGCGCCGGCCACGACAGTGGCAGGCACGACAGTGGCAGGCACACCAGCTGGCAGCCATGCCGCTGTGGGTGCCGCGACCAGCGGCCAGCGGGAGACACGGCCATGACAATGACCATCCGGCCGGCTAGCGAGGTCCGTTATGACGAGGTGTCGCTGGGCGAGGTCATGCTCCGGCTGGACCCCGGTGAAGGCCGGATCCGCTCGGCCAGGTCCTTCAACGCGTGGGAAGGGGGCGGCGAGTACAACGTTGCCCGCGGACTGCGGCGCTGCTTCGGCCAGCGAACCGCGATCGTCACTGCTCTCGCAGACAACGACGTCGGCTGGCTCATCGAAGACCTCATGCTGCAGGGCGGCGTGGACACGTCGTTCGTGCAGTTCGTGCCCTTCGACGGCATGGGCCGCACGGTCCGCAACGGCCTGAACTTCACCGAGCGCGGCTTCGGGGTGCGCGGCGCCCGCGGTGTATCGGACCGCGACCACACGGCCGCGAGCCAGCTTGCATCCGACGCAGTGGACTGGGACCGCCTGTTCGGCGACCTCGGCGTTCGGTGGTTCCACACCGGCGGCATCTACGCCGCACTCTCGGAGACGACTCCCGACGTGATCGAAACCGCCATGGCCGCCGCGCACCGGCACGGGACGGTCATCTCCTACGACCTGAACTACCGGCCCAGCCTGTGGCAGTCGGTCGGCGGCCACACCGCGGCCCAGCAGGTCAACCGGCGTCTGGCCCAATACGTCGATGTCATGCTCGGCAACGAGGAGGATTTCACCGCCAGCCTGGGCCTGCAGGTCAAGGGCACTGACGAGGGCCTGACCACGCTACCGGCCGAGGCCTTCAAGCAGATGATCGGGCAAGCTGCCGCCGAGTTCCCAAACCTCTCGGTCATCGCCACGACGCTGCGCGCGGTCAAGACCGCGACCGTGAACGACTGGAGCGCGATTGCCTGGTCTCGCGACGACGGGTTCGCTGAGTCGACCCAGCGGCCAGGCCTGGAGATCCTCGACCGGGTGGGGGGCGGCGACAGCTTCGCATCTGGCCTCATCTACGGGCTGCTGGTCGGCCTCGGCTTGCCGGCCGCGGTCGAGTACGGTGCCGCCCACGGCGCCCTGGCCATGACGACGGCGGGTGACACCTCCACTGCCCGTAAGGAAGAAGTGGACAAGCTCATCGCCGGCGCCGGTGCGCGAGCCGCCAGGTAGCCGAGAGAGGTCGGCGGGGCCGCCTACAGCACGACCGGCGGCCAGAGATTGTGCTGGGCAGCGATCGGGTCGCCCGGCCACTCCTGCATCGAATCCAGGTTGTCGTTCGCCGGGTACTTCGCAGCGGCCGGCCCGTTTGCGAACGCCTGCAGCACGTTCGACGTGACCTTCTGGGTGAATGCCCAGGCCCGCTTGTTGAGGCCGAAAATGTACGTATCGCCCATCGACTGGACCCAGCGCATGGTGCCGGTGGCGAACACCCCGGCGCCGCTGGTCGTCGTGTAGTAGGCCGTGTCGGAGTAGCTGTTGATACCGCGGCAGGTAAGCGGCGAGTGCGAGAGCACCTCGATGGGGCGGGGCACGGGGTAGACGGGGTTCACCCGGTCGTACTCGATGCCGACCAGCCCGGTGAAGCTCGTTCCCTTCTGCACGCCGGTACCGGCGTAAACCCAGGAGTCGGGGGAGGCGACCACGTACGGCGCATCCACGGGGTTCGACTCGTACAGCACCCCGGTCAGCGATGATTCCGGGTCCGGGTTCGGCGGTTCCCTCCAGTCGCTCGTCACGAGCGCGTTGTCCTTCCCGTACATGGGGTCCTGCAGGTAGCTGGTCTTGTAGTCGATGACCAGCCGGTTCGCGCCGAGCTGCGTGCTAGCCAGCCGGGTCCGCCGGAAGCAGGTGTTTGCGCCCATGAACGCGACGTTGACGCCGGCGTCCCTGGCCGCGGTGACATTGGCCCGTTCCTCCGGCGTCCAGTACTCGTCGTGGCCGAGGCAGAACAGCGCGCTCGCCCCGTGGAGCAGATTCGGGTCCGCGGCGATGTCCATGCTGGTCGTGTACGCCAGCGGCAGGCCTAGTTGCTCGGCGAGCGAGATGAGCTTCTGCTCGTGCCACAGGAAGTAGTACGCGCCGTTCTGGTCGTACGGCCGGTCCAGGCTGACGGCCAGCGAGCGGTTGTTGTAGTCGGCGCTGCCGCCCGGCCCGTTGTAGAGGTCGTAGCCGCCCCAGGTGTTGTACGCCTGCCAGGTCTCGGTGCTGTTCTTGATGACGACCTTGCCGGCCGTGCTGGCCGACCGGACCGTAATGGGGACGAAGCGCTGAGGCCCGGTCTCGGCGTCCATGCGCAGCAGGTAAGACCCCTCCGGCCAGTTGTCGGTCGGGATCGTGAGGGATGGCTCCCAGGAGCACTGGACAGTGTTGGTGCCGCCTACCAGTGAAGGCCCCGGCTGCTGGTGGCCCGGTGTGCTCGGCGAGCTGTACAGCAGCCGCGCCTTGTCGCCGTTGTACCAGCCGATCCGGAAGGCCCGGACGATGAAGGAAGGCGCGGTCGTCGAGGCGTACAGCGTGATGGGCTGGCCCGGCAGCACGCTGTACTGGCCCGCGTAGCCCATCATGGCGTTCCACGGGCCCAGCTCGGTGATCTCCCAGTTAGGGGACCCGGGCAGGGAGTTCTCGGCGACCGGTGCCTTCGGCGACGGCTTCTTCGCGGCGGCCTTCTTGCCGGCTGACTTCGCTGCATCAGTCGTGCACCCGGCAACCGGGATAGCGGCGGCCGCGGCGGCCAGCCCGAGGAAGCGCCGCCGCGTGGGGCCGCCGGAACGGGCCGCCGGCTTGCCTGCGCCCGCGGGGTCATGCGTCATGGGGTCACTCTGGCATGACCGGAGAGTGCGCCTGGCCACTACGTCCCCACTTGACGATTTGACCCTATATGTTTGACCGGCAGATTACTCGACTGCGGGTTTTGCGTGACGAGATGGCACTGATCCTGCCCGATATCGGGCAGGATTCTTGCAAAAGAGTCGGGAGACCGGCCATGATGGCGTCGTGGAGATCGTCCCGGTCCAGCAGCATGGCGACCTTGTGGAGTACCTCACCGCCAGTGGTCCACTCAGCCACGCCGAGGCCGCGCGCGTGGTCGCGGACGTGCTCGGTTACTTCTCGGAGACGCCAGAACTTTTCGTCCGCCGCCGGCACCGGGAGCTGAAGACGGGCGGCCTGACCAATGACCGGGCGTTCGGGCAGATCGCCTCGGAGCTGCCGCACCGACGGTACGCCGCGCCCGAGCTCTCGCTCCGGCAGCTGCGCCGGATCGTGTACGGGTGACTCAGTCGCCAACCGATAGGAGACAGAACTTTGTGCGGAATTGTGGCGTACATCGGCGGCCGGGACAGTGTTCCGATCCTGCTGGAGGGCCTGGCCAGGCTGGAGTACCGGGGTTATGACTCGGCTGGCGTCGCGGTGGTGGGCCGGAGCGGGGACCTGCGGGTGCGCAAGGCCAAGGGCCGGGTCGCCGAGCTCGCCACGGACGTGCCCGCCCGACTGAAGGGGAGCCCCGGTATCGGGCACACTCGGTGGGCGACCCACGGCGAGCCGAGCGACGAGAACGCCCATCCGCACGTCTGCGGGCCGATCGCCGTCGTGCATAACGGCATCATCGAGAACGCCGAGGAACTGCGCTCTGGCCTGGTCGGGCGCGGCGCGGAATTCAGATCCCAGACCGACAGCGAGATCTTCGCGCACCTGATCGCGGAGGCATCCGCCGATGCCGGGGACGGAGGCAAGCCGCGCGACCTGGAGGAGGCCGTGCGCAAGGCGCTGCAGCTGGTCGTCGGCACCTACGGCCTCGCGGTCGTGGACGCCCGCAGCCCGGACCGGCTCGTGGTCGCCCGTAACGGCAGCCCCGTGCTGCTCGGCATCGGGGACAAGGAGATGTTCGCCGCCTCCGACGTCGCCGCGCTGGTCCGCTACACCCGGCAGGTCGTCCACCTGGACGACGGCGAGATCGCGACGCTGCGGGCAGACGGGTTCCGGACCACCACGCTGGACGCGAGGCGGACTACCAAGCAGCCGGCCGTGGTCGACACGGACGCCACCAGCTACGACGCCGACGGTCACGCGCACTTCATGCACAAGGAGATCCACGAGCAGCCGGGCGTCGTCGAGCGGGTGCTGCGCGGCCGGCTGGATGACAGATTCAGCACCGCTCACCTGGGCGGGCTCAACCTCGACCCGCGGGAGGCCCGCGGCATCAGGCGGGTCAAGATCCTCGGCTGCGGTTCTGCCTATTACTCCGGCGTGCTCGGCGCCCAGCTCATCGAGGAGCTGGCCCGGATACCCGCCGATGCCGAGCCCGCGTCTGAGTTCCGGTACCGCAGCCCGGTGATCGAGGAAGGCACCCTGTACGTGGGGGTCAGCCAGTCCGGCGAGACCTACGACACGCTTGCCGCCGTCCAGGAGGTCAAACGGAAGGGCGGCCGGGTACTCGGTGTGGTCAACACCGTGGGGAGCACCATCGCCAGGGAGGTTGACGGCGGCGTCTACCTGCACGCCGGTCCCGAAGTCAGCGTCACGTCGACGAAGACATTCACGGCCACGGCGACGGTCTTCGCCCTGCTGGCCCTGCACCTCGGCCGGATCCACGACCTGTCGCCGGCTGACGGCCGGCGGGTCGCTGACGGCCTGCGCCGGCTGCCTGGCCAGATCGCCGACATCCTCGCGATGGAGGAGGAGATCGCCGGCCTTGCCAAGGACCTGGCCACCTACCCCGGCATGTTCTTTGTCGGCCGGGTGCGCGGCTGGCCGGTTGCACGCGAGGGAGCGCAGAAACTCAAGGAGGTCTCCTACCTGCACGCGGAGGCCTATCCGGCGAGCGAGCTCAAGCACGGGCCGCTGGCGCTCGTCGGCCCGGGGCTGCCAACTGTCGCCATCGTGCCCGATGATGAGCTGGTCGAGAAGAACCTGTCCACGCTAGGCGAGATCAAGGCCCGCCAGGGCCGGGTGCTGCTGGTGGGTCACACCGCGCCAGCGGCCGGCCGGCTCGCCGATGACGTGCTGGTCCTGCCCAAGAACGAGCCGGAGCTCGACCCGATCCTCCTGTCTGTGCCGCTGCAGCTGCTGGCATACCACGCGGCCGTCGAGCTGGGCAACGACGTCGACCGGCCCAGGAACCTCGCGAAGAGCGTCACCGTCGAGTAGCGCCGGCATAGCGTCGGCATGGCGCGGTTGCAAGAGCGCGGCGTCGGCGCACACTTGCCTGGTGACGGAACGGGCTAGCTCGGGGGCGATGCCGGAGCCCATGGCCGCGGCGCTGGTGGCGTTCCGGCGGCACCTGGCGGCCGAGCGCGGCCTGTCACCGCACACGGTCCGTGCCTACATCGGCGACATCTCGGCGCTGCTCCGGCATGCCGCCGAGGAGGAGGGGTGCACCGGTCTCGCTGACCTCGATATCGCGGTCCTGCGCGGCTGGCTCGGCAGCCAGCACCGCGCCGGTCAGGCCCGGACCACGCTCGCCCGGCGGGCTGCTGCGGCGAGGGCGTTCACGGCCTTCGCGCGCGACCGCGGCTGGCTGGCGAGCGATCCTGGCGCACAGCTCGGTGCGCCGAAGGTCGGCAGGCACCTGCCGCAGGTGCTCAGGCAGGACGAGGTACGAGCGGTACTGGACGGCCCTGACCCGGCCGGTGACGACGCGGCAGCGGCGCTCGCACTGCGCGACGCGGCGATCATGGAACTGCTGTACGCGACCGGGATCCGGGTGAGCGAGCTATGCGGGCTTGACGTCGGCGACCTCGATACCAGCCGGCGGACCGTCCGGGTCCTCGGCAAGCGGAGCAAGGAACGGACCGTCCCGGTCGGCATCCCGGCGGTCCGGGCGGTCCTGAGCTGGGCCGGGAACGGCAGGCCTGCCGTGGCCGTCGCAGCCTCCGGGGCTGCGCTGTTCCTCGGCGCCAGGGGCGGCCGGATCGACCCGCGCACCGTCCGCCGGGTGGTGCACACGAAAATCGCCGTGGCCGGGTCGGTGCCCGACACCGGGCCGCACGGGCTGCGGCACACGGCGGCGACCCACTTGCTGGAAGGCGGCGCCGACCTGCGCAGCGTTCAGGAAATGCTGGGCCACGCCTCGCTGGCGACGACCCAGCTCTACACGCATGTCAGCATTGATCGACTGATATCCGCCTATCGTCAGGCCCATCCCCGGGCCTGACCGGCACATACCTGCCTGGCCAGGACATGTAAACTTCAGTTCCAGTGCTTCCTGATGGCCTCGGCGCTCGCGCCGCTGCCGTGAGGCAGCCAAATTCGCGCGTCTGCATTGCCACGGCAGAGGTCGTGGGACGCCCTTCACCGGTCCGCTAGCGCACTTAGCGGCGACGGGCGCCCGGACGCCAGGAACTCAACCGGGTGGCGTGCTGCCTCTGGCAGGACGCCCTGAACAGGAAGGGGACACCGGCATGGCCCCGGTCGTCACCATGCGCCAGCTGCTGGAGAGCGGCGTTCATTTCGGTCACCAGACC
>Ga0123356_10004490_pt1 | contig 14409 bp, 11 predicted proteins | sample TergutEmb28metaG_2_FD_92546 | JGI IMG/M metagenome (GOLD analysis project Ga0123356, IMG submission 92546) | Embiratermes neotenicus P3 segment gut microbial communities from Petit-Saut dam, French Guiana - Emb289 P3 | ecosystem: Host-associated > Arthropoda: Insects > Digestive system > Gut ...
TTCATGGATCACATGATGCCGCTGATGGACGGTGTGGAGACGACGTGGAAACTGCGCGAACTCGGCTATAGCGGCACGATAGTCGCGTTGACGGCGAACGCGCTGGTAGGCAACGACAAGCTGTTCGCCCGCTGCGGGTTCGACGGGTTCATATCGAAGCCCATAGACCTCCTCCTTTTAGACGATACTCTTAACAGGTTTATCCGCGACCGTCATCCCGCCGAGGCGGCTGAGATACGGGCGTCAGGGGCGGCCGCCGCCCAGCCGGCGCAGCCCGGGGTGGTTAACACGAAACTCATCAAGATATTCTGCCGCGACGCGAAGGCGGTTATCGCTACGCTCAGTGAGGCGGTAGCGGAGGACAACATAAAAATGTTCACCATAAAGGCGCACGCCATGAAGTCAGCGCTGGCGAATGTGGGCGAGGTAAAGGCGTCAAAATACGCGCTGGCGCTTGAAAAGGCGGGGCAGGACGGCGACATGGACTACATAAGGGCCCACGCCGAAAATTTTGTGGAGGAGCTCGGAGCCATTGTTAAGCGGTTAAGCCCGGATGATGCCGAAAGCGACGGCGAAGAGCCTGTTGAGGACCGCGAGTTTCTGGCCGAGCAGCTGCGGGCCGTCATCGAGGCGTGCGACGACTGCAAAAGCAAGCCGCTCTACGCCGCGTTAGACAGGTTGGGCGAGAAGCGGTGGAGTGCCGGGACATCAGCGGTTTTGGAGAAAATCCACGACGCGATTTTGCAGGGGAGCGAATTCGAAGAAGCCGGCGAAATGGCACGGGAACTGTTAGGAAGATTGGAGGGGTAAACCGCATTTGCTGACTGCCCTTAATTTTTATTAAAAAAAGTCCCTATCCTGCCGCGGAATTAATTATATTTATGCGTCTGTTAAAGCCGTGATTAAGTGCTGCCCCGGCACCGCCCGGTGACTGCACGACAGCCGTGAGGCCACCGTACGGTGCCGGGGCAGCACTTAATCATTTAATCTTGAATCTATAATCGCAGGGCAGATTCCCTCAAAGAACAGAATGGAGGCCGCAGGCAGGGTGAAAGGGAGTCAGGTATCAATCAGGAATGTCGAGAAGAAATTCGGCGACTTCCACGCGTTAAAAAACGTGTCCCTTGATATCAAAAAGGGCGAATTCTACTCGTTGCTCGGCCCGTCGGGCTGCGGCAAGACCACCTTGTTGCGCATCATCGCCGGATTCGAGGACCCAACCGGGGGTGCGGTGCTCCTGGACGGGAAGGACGTCATCCCCATCGCGGCGAACAAGCGGCCTGTCAACACGGTGTTCCAGACCTACGCGCTCTTCCCCCATCTGTCGGTATTCGAGAACGTCGCGTTCCCGCTGCGCCTGAAAAAATTGCCCAACGCCGAGGTCAAGGCCCAAGTTCAGCAGTTCTTGGAGCTGGTCAAGCTGCCCAAAGAGGGCAAGAAGCTGCCGTCCCAGTTGTCCGGCGGGCAGAAGCAGCGCGTGGCGATAGCACGGGCGCTTATCAACAAACCGAGCGTTTTGCTGTTGGATGAGCCGCTGTCGGCCTTAGACGCCAAGCTGCGGCAGCACATGTTGATTGAACTGGACTCGATTCACGACGAGATCGGAATCACGTTCATCTACGTCACCCACGACCAGCAGGAGGCCCTCAGCGTCTCCGACCGCGTTGCGGTGATGAACGAGGGCGAGGTTGTTCAGGTCGGCACGCCGTTCGAAATCTACGAGAGCCCGAGCCACCCGTTTGTGGCGCATTTTATCGGAGAAACAAACTATTTGTCGGGGACGGTAACGGAAGTATTCCGCGACAACCACGCGAAGGTCGATTTCCCCAACCTGGGGACGCTTATCGTCTATCAGGACAAGCCGCTCGCGGTTGGCAAGAGTGTCAAGGTCACTATACGCCCCGAAAAAATCCGCATATCCCTAGACAAGCCCGCGTCCCTGCCTGAAAACATGAACCTGCTCGCCGGCCGTGTCGATGAAGTCATCTACTCCGGCTTCCAGAGCAAGTTTTTTGTGCGTGTCAACGACAACATGGTGTTCAGGGTTTTCCGGCAGCACGTCAAGTTCTTTATGGACGAAAAGGCTATTAACTGGAAAGACGAGGTGTATATCTGGTGGAATGACAACGACGGGTATGTGGTGGAAGTGGGGGATGCGTGAGAAAGAACCTCGGCCCGTTTTACGTTGCGCCGCTGGCAGTCTGGATCGGCGTGTTTTTCATTCTGCCCGTCAGCATCATCCTGTATTACAGTTTTTTAACGAAAGCTTTTAACGGCGGGGTCATACACAAATTTTCGCTTGAAGCGTACAGCGCCCTGTACAACCCCACGATTTTCAAAATTGCGTTCAACACGCTTTGGGTGGCGGTTGTGGCCACGATAGTGATGGTCTCGCTTGCCATTCCGGCGGCATATTACATGGCGCGCAGCCGCTACAAAAACTTTTTTCTGCTGCTTATCATCATACCGTTCTGGACAAATTTTTTAATCAGGATATACGCGTGGATGGCAATCCTCGGGAATAACGGCATACTGAACAATATATTGATGTCCGCCGGTATCACAAGCTCCCACATACAGTTTCTGTACAACACCAACGCGGTGATTCTCGTCGCCATTTACACGTACCTGCCGTTCGCGATACTGCCGCTGTACTCGACAATAGAAAAATTTGACTTCTCGCTCATAGAGGCGGCGCGGGATTTGGGGGCGTCCAAGTTTACGGCGACATGGCGCATACTCCTGCCCAACATCCGCGGCGGGATAACCACGGCGGTGCTGTTTACCGGTATCTCCGCGTTTGGCAACTACGCCATCCCGCAGATCATCGGCGGTTCCAACTCGTACATGCTCGGCAATGTTATCGCCAGAGAGCTCACGGTTACCCGAAACTGGCCGCTGGCATCGTCCATATCCGTAGTGCTGACCGTGTTGACGACGGTCGGCGTGCTCATTTTCATGCGGCTGAACCGCTCGTCGGTAGAGAAGGAGCGCGAGAATCGCGAGGCGATAAAAAAGTCGGAGCGTGAATCGGCGCTGCAGGTGTCGGGCATGGGGGCCGCGGTATGATTAATACCACCAACAAGCCCACCGGCAAATTCTCGGCCGGCATGTTCTTCCTTGTAATACTGTTTCTCTACGTGCCGCTCGCCATCCTCGTCCTCTACTCGTTCAACGCGAGCAGGATGATGAGCTGGGAGGGCTTTTCGCTGCGCTGGTACAACGAACTCTTTTTCAGTTCGGGCAGGCTGTGGCAATCGCTCGGAAATTCGGTGATTATCGCCGTTACGTCGGCTACCGTCAGTACAATAATAGGAACATTAGGCGCGATCGGCCTGTACTGGTACCGCTTCCGCTTCAAAAAAGTGATTCAGCTCGCGGCGTTCATACCCATGCTGATACCCGAGATAATCATCGGCGTATCGCTGCTGATATTCTTCGCGGGGATAAAGCTGCAGCTCAGCCTGTTCACAATATTTCTGGCGCACACGACGTTCAACATACCCTTTGTGCTGATGGTGGTAATGGCGCGGTTGGAGTCTTTTGACTTTACGATAATAGAGGCCGCCTACGACCTCGGCGCGGCGGAGTTTCAGGCGCTTACAAAGGTAATACTGCCGGCGGCTTTCCCCGGGATCGTCTCGGGCTTTCTGATAGCCGCGACGCTGTCGCTCGAAGACTTCGTGATTACGTTCTTCGTCTCCGGCCCGGGGGCGTCAACGCTGCCGCTGCACGTCTATTCGATGATAAGGTTCGGCGTATCGCCGGTGATAAACGCGCTGTCGGTAGTAGTCATCGCCGGAACGGTCGTCCTGGCGCTGTTGTCAAGAAATGTTGTCAAATATATGTTTCAAAGTAATAAATAACCACTAAACTAATTTGGAGGATTATGAAAAAGTTTTACCGTATCGCCGCAGTAGCTGTAATAGCTTCGCTCGCCATCTTCGCCATTTCCGGCTGCGGGGCAAAGAAGGAGAGGCTTTACATCTATAACTGGATTCAGTACATGCCCGACGAAGTGCTCAAAGAGTTCGAAAAGCGCTACGGGGTCAAGGTCGTCTACGATATGTTCTCCACAAACGAGGAGATGTACACGAAGTTGAAGATCGGCGGAGGAAAGTACGACATAGTGGTTCCGTCAGGCGACCACGTCTCGATCATGATAAACGAGGGGATGCTTCAGGAGATCGACAAGAGCCTGGTTCCCAATCTGAAGCACCTGGATGAGAGAGTAACGTCGCGGGTAACTTTTGACCCCGACATGAAGTACTGTGTGCCCTACGCGGCCGGCATAGCGGGCGTATCAGTCAACACGGAGCACGTAAAGGAGTTCGAAAAGAGCTGGAACATCTTCGAAAACCCGGCGTTCAAGGGCCGCATGACGCTGTTGGACGACATGCGCGAGGTAATGGGCGCCGCGCTAAAAGTGCTGGGCTACTCCGTCAACAGCAAAAATCAGGAAGAGGTTGAGGCTGCCAAGAATCTGGTACTCAAATGGAAAGATGGCATTGTCAAGTTCGACGCCGAGGCGTTCGGCAAGGGCTTCGCCGCCGGCGAGTTTTGGGTAGTGCACGGCTACGCCGAAAACGTATTCTTAGAGCTCGACGACGGCGCCAAGAAGAGCGCCCAGTTCTTCATTCCCGATGAGGGCGGCCCGATGTATATGGACCACATGGTCATACTGAAAGGCGCAAGGAATCCCGACCTGGCGCACAAGTTCATGGACTTCATCCACGAGCCGAAAATCTACGCCAAGATAATGGACTACCTGGAAACGCCGTCAATCAACATCCCGGCAAGAGACTACATGGAAATGACGCCGCACTACGAAATCGAAGACATGGCAAAGTCGGAGTTCAAGGAGGACCTCGGCGAGCACCTTGAAATGTACAACCGCATGTGGCAGGAGATCCGGGTCGGCAAGTAGTTTTGTTGATGTTGTGATGTTGTGATGTGATGATAATGAGGGGACGTTTCCGGTGTTCGGGGGCGTCTCCATTAATTTTTACTTCGACCGCAGTTCGTCCACCCCGTCCCAGTCCTCGCCGGGTGGATTTTCGATGAAATCCCGGCATGATTTTTCTAACCGTTTTGACGGCGTGGGTTTGTTCGGGTCTGTTTTTCTGTTTGGTTCCCGTTCGCCGGCTATGGTGAAGTAGTCGAGCGCCAGCGACCATTCTCTTTTATAGTAGAAGTCGATTCCCTGATTGTACGCGCTCAGCAGTTCCGCGGTTTCCGCTGTCAGTTCGCCTTTTTTGCAGATTAGTTCGTAGACGGTGACAGGCTTGTTTTTTCCTACTACCTTTATGCGGCCCAGCATTCTTGTTTCGAACGAGTCTTTCACCATGTCGTAGGTGAATTCGCTGATCATCGTACTGATTCCGTACTGTTTTGCCGCGCTCTCTAACCGCGCCGCGAGGTTTACCGAGTCGCCCATCATCGTGTAGTTCATTCTTGTTGCCGAGCCCATGTTTCCGGTGATCATTTCGCCGGTGTTTATTCCTATTCTCATCTGCATGTTGTGCACGATTTCGGGCCATTTATTTTTTTCGCCGCACTTGTCGCCGCATTTTTTCTCGGGGCATTTTCTGTCGCATTTTTCGCCGGCCCACTTTTTGCGGAATTCGCCTAATTTCTTCTGCATCTCTATCGCCGTGTGGCACGCTTTGGCGGCGTGGTCGGGGAGTATCGCCGGGGCGCCGAAAAATGCGATAATCGCGTCGCCCTCGTACTTGTCGAGCGTACCGTAGTGCCTTAGCAGGATGTCGGTCATGGCGGTCAGGTACTCGTTGAGCAGTTCCACCAAGTGGGTGGGGGAGCCTAACTCTTCCGAGAATGTTGAGAAGCCGGCGATATCGGTAAAGAACGCCGTGCGTACGCCCGCCTCGCCGCCGAGTTTGGGGCTTTGGCGTTCGTAGTACATCTTGTCTATCAGCTCCGACGACAGGTAGTGCTTGAACGTGTCTTGCAGAAATATCCTGTTTTTCTCTTCGGTCATGTACCGGTAGACCGTGACGCCGGTGAACGCCAGCGCTATCGCGAGCATCGGGCGTACCATCTCTATCCACATCAGGTATGAGTCGAAGACGTGGAGCGCGGCGATGGAGTAGAGTATGAGCCATACGCCGGCGAGCATGCCGCCCCAAAGAGGTTTTGCCGCGAACGCTATGAGTGTGGCTATGAAGCCGACGAGGAAGAGTATCAGCAGGTCCTGATTTTCGGTCAGGCGGCGCATGTAGTTGCCGGTGAAGATAGAGTTCAGAAGCGACGCGTGTACCTCTACGCCGGGAAAAAACCTGTCATGCGGCGCGGATTTTATGTCAAAGAGCGCCGGCGACGTCGAGCCTACTATGAATATGCGGCCGGCGAACGGGTCCTTGAAGTTATTATTCATCACATCGTAGAAGCTGAGGTACGGGAACGGCTTCGATTTGCGGCCGAAGTATGTCACGATGTGGCGGTTATGGCGGCCCAGCGGGATGCGGGCGGGGTCGCCGAAGTCGCGGCGCGAGCCGGGCGGGATTGAGTCTATGGAGTTCTGCGGGTCGGAGGCGCTGAAAATCAGGTCCGTCAGCGTCTTCCCGCGAAGAACCGGGAGTGTCGATGTGTAGAGGCCGTTGTTGTGCCTGACCCAAAAGTCGAACGTCAGCAGTTTTCTGTTTGTACCGCAGTCTAACTCGAAGTCGCCCTCTGTCAGGAAGAAGAGGGTCCTTATGTCTAACCGCGACAGCCAGAACTGCCCGTTGTCTGAGTAGAACTCCCATTCCGTTTGTGATTCCCGCCTGACGGTAAACCCGTTGCCGGCCTCCTCCTCGTCGTCGACCGCCATTCGCAGGAAGCGGGATTTGTCAGTTTGCGCCGTGTACTCCTTAAGCGCTTCCGTGAGTTCGTGCGAGAGTTGCCCGCCGCCGCTCGTTTCCAACGCGACGCGCCCCAGGCTGTCTCTGTAGAGGGCCATGTACGATGACACGTCCGCCTTCCACGGGTCGGCGCTTTTGGGCATCCACGAGTCCCACGCCAGAATCATTCTCAGCTGCGTCTCGGTAAAGTCGGGGTAGGAGAAGCGCAGGCTTCCGTCCTCCTCCCTGAAAACCTTGAACGGTGTCCCGATGTCTATATACTTTTCCGGCACGAAGGTGATTTCGTCGTTGGGCGTTCCGAAGAGCGTCGCCGCGATTCGCATGCTTACAGGCAGGTACAGCGGCGGGTGCTCGTCGAATTTGTAGAAAAGCGGTATCTGCCTGATGACCGAACCCTCGTCGATTGCGTTGACGTGGCCGATGTCCCGCGCTGCCTGCGCGCTCTGGGGGTAGATGCCGTCTATGATCGTCATGGTGTGCTGGATCCGCCGGAGCAGCGAGTCAGAGATGGTAAGCGCCGATCCGGGGTTTAGCGAGTTGTGCCACTCCATATTCATTCGGTGCGCGACTTGTGAGGTGCCCCTCTCGTAATTGCTTTTGTCGGTCAACATGAGCCCCAGCGTTACCCGCCCGCTGCGCGCGATGGCCGCCTCGAACCGCAGGTCGTAGTTCACAGCCACCGAAAGCCGCTCGTTGAGCGCCTCCGAGAGCGGCGCCAGCAACGTGTCCTCGCCTACCGCGTCATTCACAACTCTGGCGATACGCTCGTAGCGAATCGAGTCCTCGCGGTTAAAAAACAGTATGTCAAAGGCGATCGCCGCCGGAAACCGCGACGACAGCGAGTCGGTCATAGTCGCCTGATAACCGCGGTCCCACCCCCAGTAAACCCCCATCTTTTCCATACTGCGGGCGTCTATGTCAACAATATGAATCCCGTACTGCTCCTCATCACCACTCTCTACGCCCTTTATATTGTACTCTCTCTTATTCTTCTTCTCTTCGGCATCTAACATCCTGCGGTACCGCCAGTCGTAGGTCACGCCCTCAAGGGGGATAACTAACGGCGCCAAGGCAAATTGCAGCACAAGTACCGTGCCGGTGCTGAAAAGCAGGCTCAGGCCGAGGACAGCAAAAATCTTTTTGAGAGCTTCCATATCATATAATATATATTGTGGGTGGCGGGAGAGGCCGGCGGGATTTATATTTATGATACAGATAAATTTATCGCGGGGGCCGGCATCACCCCGGAGGCAAACTCGGTTTGCCCGCAACGCCCGGCTCGCGGTACGAACAGAATGGAGGAGAACAGTGGCGACAATATTGGACGGCAAGGCGTTAGCTAAGGATACGGAAGAGGTTCTGGCCGGACGTGTTCAAAAATTCAAGGAGCGGGCGGGCCGCGTCCCGCAGCTGGCGACGATTTTGGTCGGGAGCGACCCGGCCTCCGCGACGTACGTGAAGATGAAGGGCAACGCCTGCGCGCGGGTGGGGATGCTGTCGCAGCGCATCGAGATGGGTCAAGACACGACGACCGGGCAGTTGCTTGGCCAAATAAAGGCGCTTAACGACGACCCGTCAGTCGACGGCATACTCTTGCAGCACCCAGTTCCGAAGCAGATAGACGAGCGGGCGGCGTTCGAGGCGATATCGCTTGAAAAGGATGTCGACGGCGTGACGTGCCTCGGCTTCGGGCGGATGTCGATGGGCCGCCCCGCGTACGGCAGCGCGACGCCGGCGGGGATAATGCGGCTGCTCGACCACTATAAGATAGAGATGGAGGGGCGGTTAGCGGTGGTAGTCGGCCGGAGCCCCATCCTCGGCAAGCCCATGGCGATGATGCTGCTCAACAGAAACGCGACCGTTGTGGTGTGCCATTCGAAGACGCGGGACTTGCCGGGCATCGTGCGGCAGGCCGACATAGTCGTAGGCGCCGTTGGGAAGCCTGAGTTCATCAAGGGCGACTGGATAAAGGACGGCGCGGTGGTCGTCGATGCCGGATATCACCCCGGTAATGTGGGTGATATCGATTTGAAAGCAGCGTCATTAAAGGCAAGCGCGTATACGCCGGTGCCCGGCGGGGTAGGGCCGATGACGATATCGACATTAATATTGCAGACGATGGATTCGGCAGAATGATCTTCAATCAATACCGTTCCGCGTTCATCGCCTTGTTCGGCCGCCCCAACAGCGGCAAGTCCACGCTGATGAACACGATACTGCAAGAGCAGATATCGATAGTCACATCGTTACCTCAAACGACCCGGCAAAATATCAAGGGTATTTACACCGAAGAGAATCTGCAAATAGTTTTTGTGGATACGCCAGGGATGCACAGGGGGAAACATACGCTAAACGAGCTGATGCGCGAGCAGGCCGTGTCGGCTGTGGCTTCGGGGATGGATTTGGTCTGCTATCTGGTAGACCTGTCCAGAGATTTCGGGGACGAGGAGAGCGATTGCGCGGCCTGCGCGGCGGCGTCATCCGTACCCGTACTGTTGGTGTTTAACAAAATTGACATGTGCGACGATGTCGACGGCAAAATCAGCGCGTTTTTGTCAGCATACAAGGGGTTTGACAACGCGCCGCAGATAAGGGTATCGGCGACGAGCCCGAAGTCAAAAGATGTGTTTTTGACAATGGTCACCCCGCTGATCCCCGAAGGCCCGAAGTATTTTGACGAAGACGACCTGACAGACGCGAGCATGCGCACTATCGCCGCCGAGTTTATCCGCAAGCAGGTCATCCTCAACACCCGCGAAGAGGTCCCGCACGCGGTGTTTGTAGAGATAGAGGAGTACAGGGAAACCGCGCAGAAGCACGAGGTAGTAGCGGGCGTTCACGTAGAGACGCAGGGGCAGAAGGGGATAATTATTGGTGCCAAAGGGGTGCTGATAGAAAAGATAAAGCGGAACGCGCGGCGGGACATCGAAAATCTCGTCGGGGCGCGGGTGTCGCTGAAATTGCACGTGAAGGTAACGCCCGGCTGGCGGGACGACAGTAATTTTCTGAGGGTAATGCAATGATGAAATTCATAGGCCCGCACGTCAGCATAACAGGAGGCCCCCACAACGCGCCGATAAGCGCGCACGAATTGGGGGCGACGGGCTTCGGGATGTTCACCAAGAACCAGCGGCAGTGGACAGCGAAGCCGCTTGAAAGCGGCGCCATCGACGCGTTCAAAAAAAACATGGAGCTTTACGGGTACGAACCGAAATCAGTCCTCGCCCACGACAGTTACCTGATAAACGTGGGCAACCCCGACAGCGGCAAAAGGGCGAAATCGGTAGACGCGCTGATTGACGAAGCGCAAAGATGCGCGGCGCTGGGGCTGACGCAGCTGAACATACACCCCGGCAGCCACCTCAACGCGATGAGTGTGGACGAGTGCTTGACGGCGATTGCCGAGTCGATAAATACAGTACTTGATAAGACTGACGGCGTGACGATAGTCCTCGAAGCCACGGCTGGGCAGGGGACTAACATCGGCGGGCGGTTTGAGCACCTGGCGGGGATTATCGACAAGGTGGATGACAAGGCGCGCATAGGCGTGTGCATCGACACTTGCCATATATTTGCGGCGGGGTATGACATCAGAGACGCCAAAAGCTATGAGTTGACGATGCGGGAATTTGATGATATCATCGGATTTAAATATATACGCGGATTACATCTGAATGATGCTAAAAAACCGCTTGGCAGCCGTATTGACAGGCACGAGAGTATCGGTAAGGGGCATTTGGGGGCGGACGCTTTTCGTTTGTTGATGGAGGATAAAAGGTTCGATGGAGTCCCGTGTATCTTGGAGACGATAAATGAGGAAATCTGGCGTGATGAGGTCGAACTGTTAAAGAAAATGTCGGGTGGCGACGCCGCATCCCGGAGGGATGCACCGCCTGGTAGAAATGGCGTACCCGCAAAAAAAAATTCGCATCCCGAAGGGATGCGCCCATGAAGCCGGTATCATGGTATAAATCTCTCGCCCTCCCCAAAAACCGCCGTCAATACGGTTATTTCATGATAGAGGGCAAGCGCGCGGTTGACCAGATATTGACGTATCATCTTGGCAGCGTTGAAGAACTGTTATGTGTTGGCGATGCCGCGCTGTCACCACCGCCATCAACCGGCATCCCTGTCCGTATAATATCCGAGGCCAACATGAAATCCATCTGCGCCTCCAAAACGCCGCAGGGAATCGCGGCGCTGGTGCGGATACCGCCGGATGCCTACACATCAAAAATCCCCGAGCAATCAATCCCCGGCGGCCGCATCCTTTTACTGGAACACATCCAGGACCCGGGCAACGTGGGGACATTAATCCGCACCGCCGCAGCGTTCGGTATCAACGGCGTAATAATGAGTGAGCAGTGCGCCGACCCGTTCTCTCCAAAAACAATCCAGTCTACGGCGGGGTCTGTCCTGTCGGTATGGATACGCAAGACGGATGAATACCTGTTGATGGTTGACGAATTAAAGAGTAAGCACGGGTATAAGTTGATCGCCGCGGACCTCGATGGCTCCGAGTCGTACGATTTTAAGGGTATTAACAGGCACATCCTCGCGTTAGGCAACGAGGGCTCGGGGTTGAGTGGCGACACTCTCAACCGCTGCGATCACCGCATAAGAATCCCCATCGAAGAGAGCGGCGCCGAATCGCTGAACGTGGCATCGTCCGGCGCTATATGCATGTTCATCCTGAGGCCCGCCTCCGTTGCCTGAGCCTGTCTCCGTTGCCTGAGCCTGTCGAAGGCAACACCGCGGATTAATTTTCTAACAGATATTTTCCACAATAAAGCACTGCGTGTCCGACGGCGACGCGCCCTGTTCGGGGTCGTCTCCCGTCGCCATGGTGATGCGTTTTCTTCCGGCTTTTTTCGAGCTGTACATGGCGAAGTCCGCCCGCCGTACCAGCGACTTTTCGTCGTCTCCGTCTCTTGCTTCCGCGATGCCGATAGAGAGGCTGGTTTCTCCGTATTCCATCGCGCAGAACTGCTTCTGTATTCGTTCGGCCGCAACCTTTGCCTGCTCCATGTCGGTATCCGGCAAAATTACCACAAACTCGTCGCCGCCGTAGCGGAAGCCTGCGTCTATGTCTTTGCGGATGCAGGCGTGTATCACCTCGCCTAACGATCTAAGGACGCCGTCTCCCATTTGGTGCCCTTCCGCGTCGTTGTACTCCTTGAACTTGTCTACGTCCATGTAGATGAGGGCGAGTTTTCTCTCGGCGTGGCGCTTGAGCCTCGACAGTTCGCTTCTGATTATATTATAGAAGTGGCGGCTGTTGTAGAGGTTTGTCAGGTCGTCGGTTATGGCGAGCTTTTTGAGCTGGTCGCTCTTTTTCTGCAACTGCTCTTCCAGATATTTTCTCTCGGTCATGTCCTGCGCGGTGACCACGAAGCCGCCGTCGCGCATTTTGGAGACGCACATGTTGGCGACGATTTTGCGCCCGTCGCGCTTTTTCATCAGGATCTCCGCGCTTGCCGCCCCGTCGTTCTCTTCGGTCGGGTGCATGCGCCCCTTGTCGGCGGGGTCGGAGAAGAGCATCTCGAACGGCTTGCCGACGATCTCTTCCTGGCTGTAACCGAAGTGGTTCTGCGCCCCCCGGTTGAATTTGAGGATGAGGTAGTCGCGGTCGAGCGAGATGATGATGTCGGACGTGTCCTGCAAAATGCTCTCGAAGTAGCGCGTTGTGTTCTGGAAGCGCTTGAAGAGGGAGCGGTTTTTGTCTATGCTTATCTGGTCGGCGGCAATCTGTTTGCCGATGGACATTGCCAGCAGGAGGTTCCAGAGAGCGGCCGCGCACAGGAGGGGCACGGCGGTGGCGTACCAGGCCGGGGGCAGCAGGGCGGCGACGGCCAAAACGACGAGGTTGAACCCCGCTAAGGCCAGGCTCAAAGTACGGATCAGGGCCCGGCTCGGCGACTTGCCGTCCGAGACCGTGATCTTCCACCGCTGGAGAATCTTGCCTAACTCCGGTATTTTATTTACAAATCGCATCGGTTTTCCGATTTTTGATTTTTTAGTTCTTGCTTGCGGGTGGGGACGACGGCGTATACCCACCCATTATATAATATAATAAAAACCGTTCGGAGTCAAATATAAAAAAAATAAAAGTTAGAAGAGCGCCATCGGCGAAAACGCGGCGCGGCGCCAATTTTTGACTCTGCCGTGCGAAATAATATATATTTATACAAATCCATAATGTTCGAAACACCAACAAATATACCGTCAGGGTAGCCGCATGCCGGGCATAGAGTACGCCATCATCATCGCGCTGTCTTTAACCGCGGCCGTAATCGCGAGCACGGCGATTCAGCTTATTTTGGGCACAAAGCTGGTGCTGATGTTCGCCGATACCCCCGACCGCCGCAAGGTTCACACCGCACCAATTCCGCGGGTGGGGGGGATCGCCATGATCATCGCCGTGCTCGCGGTGACGCTCGCCTGGTACGCGCTCTCGGCAAAAAGCGGCTTCGTAAGGGCCGTCCCCCCCGACCTGTTCTGGTCCATCCTCGCGGCGGCGACGAGCCTCGGCGCGCTCGGCTTTTTGGACGATTCAAGGTTCGTCAACATCCGCGTACGCCACAAACTCGTAGTGGTAGCGGCCCTCGCGCTGATCACCGTCTACCTCTTCGGCGTGCACCCCGGCCCGATATCGCTGTTCGGCCTGTTCGTCATACCCGAGCCCGTCAGCAAGGCAATCGCCGTGCTGTGGATTGTCGGGCTCATCAACGCGTATAACCTCGTAGACGGCCTGGACGGGTTCGCCGGCACCATATCGGCGCTCTCGTTTCTCGGGATTACCGTGGTATCCATGATCGCCGGCTGCGCGGCTACCGCGGTGCTCAGCCTCTTCGCGTTGGGCGCGGCAATCGGGTTTCTTGTGCACAACGCGCCGCCGGCCAGAGTGTTCATGGGCGATACCGGCTCCTGCTTCCTCGGCTACATGACAGCGCTCCTTACCATCCGCGCGGCATTCCTTATGGACGGCAGCGGCAAGGTCCCGTTAGTCATGCCGCTTCTGGCCGCCATACCGATACTCGAAGTACTCGTGACCATACTGCGGCGCTATTTCAGCGCGAACGACATGGGCGTCAGGCGGACGCTCAAACACATAGTGACCGCCGACAGTTCGCACCTGCACCACCGCTTCCTCTTCCGCGGGTTCTCGCATTTGGAGACGTGCATTCTGGTAGGGATGCTCACCACTACAATAGTGGGCGGGGCCGTCTGCGTAATGCTGGCGCCCATATCGTACCTGCCGTGGGTAGCGCTCTACCTGGCGGTCCCCGTCGCCACGGCCCTCTACAGGGTAAGGATGGGCGGCTCGCAGATAACGCCGATTTGCCCCGAAGAGCTCGCGCGAAATATAAAATTAGCCGCCCAGAGAGCAAGAACGGTGCGGCGCAGGCGCTTTTACAGCGACCTGTCAATGCAGGCGGCCCTCTCGGTACCGGTGTCCGCGCTGTTAGTGTACCTGTTGATGAAAGGAGCATAGCCAATGTTTGACGCACGCAAGGTCAAGGATGATGTCGTGGCGTGGATACGCGAA
>Ga0123356_10004491_pt1 | contig 14407 bp, 3 predicted proteins | sample TergutEmb28metaG_2_FD_92546 | JGI IMG/M metagenome (GOLD analysis project Ga0123356, IMG submission 92546) | Embiratermes neotenicus P3 segment gut microbial communities from Petit-Saut dam, French Guiana - Emb289 P3 | ecosystem: Host-associated > Arthropoda: Insects > Digestive system > Gut ...
GATGACGAGATATCCACCACCGTGCCCTGAAACTCATTGCGGTACATGCGCTTTACCGGCAGGGCATACCGGCCTGCGCGTATGACGATCACAGAATCCGAAAACAGTTGGGGCCGATGTGCAAGGCTTGCCGAAAGCCGGGTTTGAATCTGCGCCTTTAAGCTGTCCATACGCCTGCGCAGATCGCGTAACGTGTTGGAAGCGCTGGAGTCTACCTCGCCCCCGCGGATACAGTTTTCAATCTCCCCCCGCAAATCGGAGAGGCCGTCGATGCCGCGTCCCACCAGGGCAATGTCCGCGCCCGTGCCCTCGGCGGAGGACAGATAGCGGCGCATGCGCTCACATGCTGCCGTAAACCGAGCTACGCTCTCTAATTCTGGGCCTGAAAGCATCCCGCCGGAAAGAGCCAGGGTTAGCACACGTTCCGCCTCCTCCATGGAGGTGAGGGGCGGGGAACCGCATGCATCCAGCACAGTTCTGGCCGCGGTGGTTTCCGTCATGGCATGGCGGCAGCGGGTTTCGTTGAGTGTGGGGGAGAGCGAGCGAAGGCGATCCCGGGTGCGGTCACAGTGAGCGGCTTCACAAAGCATGATAAGGATCGCATCAAATTCTAGGGCTTGTTCAAAAGGATTCATTTTTTATTCCCCTCTCTTGCTGGAGGGCGTGCCGTAATACAAAACAAACGTGACAGGGCAAAGCCTATCGCGTCCGCAAACCTTATGGTTCAAGACAATGGATAGGACGGCAGCGCCCAATGGGCTGGAACATACACAAACAAGCGCATCTGCGCGCAAGTTATGCTGTTTCCCAGTTGTTGGCCAATTTACCCAACAATACTAACCGACATCCAAAGTCCTCCTAAATGGAATGAATTCAGTATAACGGCAGGGGATGGGGTTGTCAATACATTTCCCTACCGGCCAGTTTATATTGTGAATTGCAAGTTTAAATGCCCACTATAATTAACCAGTCTACTTAAGCTGCGAATTGGATGGCAGATTTGTAGGCAAAGATTCTGCAGGGGTACACTATTCTCGATGAGATAATCTATGGTTTATTGTTGTGCATCCATAAAATATTCCAATCGTTCCTGCCACAAACGCTTTTGCTCGGCAGTAGCTGAGGGGAGATCAAGTAATGCGTAAAGCAACCCCTGCTTCTCCCATTTGTCGCGCCCAGTATTGTGATAAGGCATCAGCTCAATTTTACGAATGCTTCCATATTTCCCTTGTAATACGGCCAGAGCTTGAAAATGGGCATCGTTGTCATTTGCGCCGGGGATGATCGGGCATCGCAGAATAACTTCGCCGCCGCTTTCGCAAATAGTAGAAAGGTTTTTCATAATTTCTTTGTTCGATACGCCTGTCCACAATTGATGTTCTGTCTCGTCGGTATGTTTCACATCAAAAAGAAACAAATCAACCTCGCGTAGAAGATCGGGCAGATAGTCTGTTGGAAAAAGGCCGTTCGTTTCTAGGGCGGTGTGGAGCCCCTGTTTGCGGCAGGCGGTTAATAAACCCAATAGAAAGGGAAACTGCATCGTCGGTTCCCCTCCCGAAAATGTAACCCCTCCGCCGGACGACCGGTAATACTTCTCGTCTTTTATAATTTCAGTCATCATTTGATCTATTGTCTTTTGTTCACCGGCCGGGGCGCCGACGGAAAAGCTTTCCGGGTTGTGGCACCAAGGGCAACGCATGTTGCAGCCCTGCAAAAATACGGTCGTGCGTATGCCCGGCCCATCATGGATGCAAAACCGCTGGATATCAAATACCGCGCCTTTTATTGCCGCTTCATGCATCGTAAGTCGTCCGCTCCATGATTTCGCGCTGTACAAGGGGGCTGAGCGTCACAAACCGGGCGCTAAAACCGCCGATGCGTACAATGAGGTTTTGGTATTTTTCCGGTTCCAGCATGGCATTCTCCAAGTCATCCCTGCTAATCACACAAAGGTTTGTTTGAACCCCGCCATGCTCATAAAACGCCGTAAGCAATGCCTTGACCTGTGGCATCGACTCGTTAAACAGTTGCTTTGTCAGCCGGATATTGTTGATGACGCCCACATGCTTCGATGCGTCAAACTTTGCCATGGAATTGAGCAGGGCCGTTATGCCGTTTTTGTCCGCGCCTATGGACGGGCCGTTCCCGTTGGACAGGGCGGTGCCGCGCTTCCGCCCACAGGCCGACGCTTCACAATAAAAACCCCATTCCGCGCTCATGGAATTGTTTACGCTTACGATGGCATACCGGTGCAACCCCGCCCTTTTTCCCGCAGCGACCGTCATGTCGGCTATATCGTTAAAAACCCGCACAGCCATCGCGTCGGCTTCTGTGTCATCGTTTCCGTATTTGGGCGCGGAAAGAAGAAGCTCGCGCTCTTTTTCGTATCCTTCAAAATCCACATCCAGCATTGAAACAAGTTTTGGCAACGTAAAACGCTTTTCATCGTATACACATTTTTTGATGGCCGAAAAACTGTCCGCAGCACTGATGATCCCAAAAACTTCGCTGGACGCGTTTAAATAACGTACGCCACCGGAAAGGAGCGGTTTTCCACGCTGCAAGCAATCGTTCATGAGCAGGCTAAGGTGCAAGTAGGGCGCTTCCTGCCCGGCAATATGATAATTCAATGCCTTGTGCACGGCTATATAATCCACCGGCCCCGCAAGCTGTTCCAAATAGGCGGCATATAAGGCATCAAAAGTATTAAACGACGACGGCTGTCCCGTTTCCGGTCCGCACAGCACATTATGGAACTTGTCGCGGCCATTGTGCAGCGTTATTTCCAGCGCCTTCAGCAGACTGACCCCATTGTTGGGCGTGCCCGTACTCATGCCCACCAGGATATACTCGCCGCAGCCGAAGGGCACGTATTGTTCCGCTTCCCGGGTTGAAACGCCGTATACTTTCTCCACTGCCGGAATATTTGTTTCATCGGAATAAATGATGGGAAATGTGCAGCCTTCCCCGTTCACTTCCATCGCTTTTTGGAACACAACGTCCGACATGCCTTTATAGTAACGGAGCGTCAATTGCGGCACCGTCTCTTTGAAGCGGCGAGACGCTTCCATAAAAACCATGGCGAGGCGATCAGCCTCTTCGGGTTGATTCCGGCCCTTGCCGCCGATGATGATACGGCAGTCGTGTATTTTTCCTATCTCTTTGAAATGTTTGTATAGCCCCAGAACGAGTTGCACGGCTTCTTCTTCCGTGATAGCCCCGCTGTCCATATCATGCGCGTATAAGGCGCCCAAGACATCGTCCAGCCGTCCGTAATTCATCATATCGGAGCAAACGGCGTACATCCAAAACAGTTGCAGCCCCTCTTGGAAGGTTACCGGCGCGCGATGCTGGATGTTTCGTAATACAGCAGCCATGCGGGCAAACCGCGCCGCGACCTCACCGGACGCGCCTGCGGCCATTGCCTCCGCTTCCTTGCGGTACCGCTCGCATGCATCACGCAAACTCTGTATCCACATATGCAAAGCCGCATAAAAAGATGGTTCATCCTTCCCCAAGGCCATGCGCCGGATGTCATCATCCAACCCATCCAGGCCGAGGCGGATCAGTTTATCGAAGTCCACGTTGGTTCCCGCAATCCGCACGTCGCAGTTGGCCAAGCCCGGCGTCTTGTAATCATGGGCCGGTTCAAATCCATACCGGGCGATAAACGCATCGTTGACTTTTTTAGCCGTGTTTTCCAGCTTCCAAAATGCCGCAACCGCTTCAGCTTGCATCACAATCTCCGGGCGGAGTACCTCCCGGCATTGATCCAAAGCATCAAGGAAGGGCCGCTCATTAAAATAATATGTGTACAGCCCCCCATACTGTGATGAAAATCCCACGAACCCATGTGAAACCCGCCCGGCGATTTCATCTTTTTCATCGATGGGGTGCAAAATCGTTTGCAATTGGAACTCCACGCATTTTGCCTCGCGGATACAAATGTCGCCGGTATAGGCTTTGTAGATATCCGTAAATCTAATGGCATTGCGTATTTTTTGAACCAAATCCATTGATAAGCCCTCCGTCTTCTTGGCATATCCCTATAAGAGGATAAGCCAACTGTATCTCTAATTATATATGCTGGAGGTAAATGATGCAATATTTGCAGAAGCAGGAGGATGAAAAATTGGCGATTGGGAGGTGGGCAAAAGACATTGATTATGATACAGTATAAAAATCACTAAACACTCTTTCTTCCGCTTTGCAATTGCGTTCACCATAACACATGAAAGGGCATAGAATATGAAAAACGATGTTTTCGGCAAGCTCAGAGCAAACAGCGTCAACTACTTGACGAGCGGAACCGGCGATTTGCCGGATGGTTACGATCCCACAATCCCTCCTATCGCTCATGCGCTCAAAGGCCTGGACCAAATCGTGGGAGAGTATTGGAAAACGATGTTCAGCTCAGAAGGGCTTATTTGGGACGACATGCAGAACAATGCCGATCATTACCAAACATCGGTATGCTTTAAAAGGATCGCCACAATGAGCCTTGCCCATCATCAATACGGCTCGGCGCATTATCAAAACAACAAACTCAAAGACGACATAGTCAAGGCGCTGGATTGGATGAGTTTGTTCAGGTTTTCGCCGGAATTGGCCCAAAGCGGGACAGGGGACTGGTATTTTAAAGAGATACAATGCGGTTTGGCGTTGGGTTATTGCCTTATGTTACGGGATGAGCATTTGACAAAAAAGCAAAAAGAAAAATGGCTTGCGGCATATCATGCATATAACCCAAACGGATACGATTTTACCGAACCTTGGGGGAAGACCACCGCAGCAAACAGGATAGACAAATGCCTTGTTGCTATGATGGCGGCCATCAGCGCCGAGGACGAGGAGCTGCTGACATACGCCGTCGGCGGGCTGGATGAGGTGTTCGTATACTCCGAAGGGCTTTACACGGGGAGAGAGCAATATGGCATATACCCCCCCAATACGCTCCGTGACGGCTACTATCCAGACGGATCATTTTTGCAGCATGTGGGTGTGGCACACACCGGCGGATATGGAACAGCCTTATTGGAGGACATCCCTTTTGTGTTGAGCATTTTGCACGGTTCAAAATGGGAGCTTGACAAGGCAAAAACGGATTTGGTGTACAATTGGATCAAGGATTCGTATGTGCCCGTGATGTTCCGCGGCGGGGTGATGGACTTTGTAAAAGACAGGGAGATTGCCAGGCCGCACTTGCAGTCCCACACAATGGGGCATCGGATAGCCAGCGCGGTTTGTGGGCTTTCCGGGGTGTTGCCAGATTCTGATTATTTAAAATCCGTGGTAAAAGGTTGGATAGGTGGAGATAGCTTCCTTGATTTCTTTTCGTATATGCACGAGGAGAACCAAAGGCTGTTTGTGGGCGCAACGATTAGAATGAGCAATTTGCTACATGACGATTCTATACAGCCAATACCGGATGTGATGATGGGGAGAATGTTCGCCGCCGCCGCCAGGGCGGTCCAGTTCGGGCGGGGATATGCATACAACGTGAGTATGAACTCATCACGAAACAAGTTCTACGAAGCGATTCGTGGGGAAGGGCATAGACACTGGTACATAAACGAAGGAATGACCTGCTTTTACACCAATGACGACTTGGCCCATTACGACGACGGTTATTGGGCGACGGTTGACCTGCGCCGTTTGCCCGGCACGACTGTGGACACGATCGAACGCGCCGACAACGAGGGCAACTCAATGTATTCCAGCGCGGACTGGGCGGGAGGTGTCCAGCTTGACGACAAATATGTCACGCTCGGTTACCAGTTGTCGGCTCATGACATAACGTTAAGGGCGAAAAAATCATGGTTTATGCTCGAAGGAAAAATAGTCTGCCTCGGTGCAGACATCCATAGCTCTGACGACAGGACAATAGAGACGATACTCGAAAATCGTAGATTTACGGGCGCGTGTCAACTAATGGAGGGCGATCATTGGATACATTATGCCGCACAGTCAAAAGGCGGATTCTTTTTCCCCAATGCCATTGAGATAAAAAAATTAACGGAGAAAAGAACAGGAAATTGGATGGAATTAGGAAATTCTTTTGATATCGATGAAGAAAATCAATACGTAACCCTGTGGATAGATCACGGCAAGCGCCCCCAAAACGCAGAGTACGCGTATGTTTTCCTTCCAAACGCAAGTGTTGAAGAAACAGAAAAATACGCAACCAATCCTGATGTTGTGGTATTGGAAAACTCAAAATATGCGCAAGCCGTAAGGGATACAAGCGTGAACGTGACGGGCATTCATTTCTGGACACAACAAGAACACACGGTTGACGGCGTAACATGCGACAAAGAAGCGGCGCTTGCAATGATTGAAGACGATAAAGGAATGAGAATCGCTGTGTCCGATCCGACATGGAAAAACGATGGAGAAATACGATTTGAGATAAAGAAAGCCGTTGGTGGCGTCATCTTAAAAGACGATGGCATAACCGTGATGCAAACCGCTCCGACGCTGATATTCACCGTGCGAACGCACTCCTCGGCAACACAGGGCAGGAGTTTTTGCGTTCACTTTGGCGACACAGAGGGAGTTCTCTGAAAGCCGCTCGCGGTATGAGCCCGGTCATGTTAGGGGGCAGCTAAGCGTGGCGGTGCTCTAATGCTCCTTGTTCATGTGGTATCCTGGTATTACGTCCATGAAGGCTTGCCTTAGAAGAATCGCCTCTGCCGGCTTACATTTGACATGGAAATTTGGGCGCCGGGCTTGCGAGGGAAGGAAAAAGAGTTCAGCTAGTTGACGATGAGCCGCCCCCTTTCACCGCAAAAAAACGGGGAGCGGAATTTCAAATCCCGCCCCCCGTTTTCGTCCTTTGCTACTCCAAGCAATCCCCCGCATCCCGGGTCGTAATGCCGGTGTACACTTTGAACAGATCATCTGGGTCGATACCCAGCGAATAGAAGCCGTCGTCGCCTTCTGTTCCAAGTACGCCAGGCTCGATAATTATCAGATCGCCTGGGAAGTAGCTTTCCGGCACAATCCAGTAGTTGCCGGTCACATCTACACCGAAGACATTCATGATGGACACATCGGCGGGTGTAATCGCGTTCTCGTAATGGCCGACCTCTCTCTGCCATCTGCCGTAGAGGCTCACGTGACGTACCTGGTGTCCGGGCAGCAGTCCTGCCACTTCGGCATAAGGTGTGTCCGGTGTGCAGATCAGTTTTTCGCCAAACTTACCCCGTGATCTGCCGGTGTACAGATAGGTTTGGTCCAAGGCCTTAACACGCAGCGGGCCATTTCCGTTTCCTTTTTTGCCGATGGTCATGGCGCCGGGCAGGAAGCTGGCCTCCGCAATGTGGTAGAACGGGGTCACATCCGTACCGGCCTGATCCACAATCAGAACCTTAGAAGGCCTCAGTGCGTTCGGGTAGGTACCGGCATTGGTTCTGCGCATACCGTCGATGGTGACGCTGTACAGGGTGTGTCCAGGCAGCAAGCCGATGGTGGTAGCTAGGGAGTTTATCTCCGCCTCGAAGATTTCGCCCACTATGCCCTGGGCCGCGCCGTTGTACACGTAGCTCTGATTCAAGGCACGCACGATGAATGGATCCTCGGGGCCGTTGCCATTGCCATCACCCGAACCCTTCTTGTGGATGGTCAAAGTACCGGGAATGAAGCTGCTCGGTGTGATAAGGTACCAATGGGTCACATCCCGGCCACTCTGATCCACGATGGCCGGATCAGATGGAATCAGCGCGTTCCGGTACTCGCCCGGTTCGGTGTGGGTCTGACCGCTGATGGTGATGTCGGCAAGCCGGTGCCCGGGTATCAACTCCTGCATGGTGGCAATGGGATTCGCGGCGTTGACGCTCAAATTATCGCCAACGACGCCCTGAGCCGTGCCATTGTACACGTAGGATTGATCTGCCGCCATGATCCGCGCAGGCTTCTCCACCCCTGTTTCCGGATCGATCTCGCCACTGCCCTTTTTATAGATTACCAGATTGCCGGGGATGTAGCTGGCCGGGGTAATCAGGTAGAACTGCTGTACCTCGTTCCCGTTCTGATCAACGATCACGATATCCCTGGGTGTGAGCGGGTAGGCGCCAGGCTCGGTTTCCTGCGCGCTGTCGATGGTTACGCTCTTGATCGTGTGGCCGGGCAGTAGCTCTTTCACCTCGATGTACTGGACGATGACCGAGCCTTCCGTAAGGTTGCCCACCACACCGTGAGATGTCTCATCGTACAGGTATCTTTGATCCTTGGCTGTTACGGTCAGCGGCGTTTCCCCGCCAGTTTCTGGATCGGTCTCGCCGCTTCCCTTCTTGTGGATGGTCAGCGTGCCCTTGCCGAACTGGGCCGGGTCGGTAAATCTGTATTCCCCGGTGATGTTGGCGTTGGTCCCGTTGTGAATCACTGGGTCCGAGGGAATAAAAGCGTCTGCGTACACGCCCGGGTCGGTCCGTTCTTCACCGGCAATGGTCACCTGGGCAACCCTATCGCCGAAGTACAGTTCCGGCTCTGTGAAGGCCACGGGATTCTCCGCGCCCGGAGTAAGGATCTGCTCGCCAACTAGGCCCTGGGGCTGCCCGTTGTACACGTAGGATTGATCGGTTGCCACCAACCGGATCGGGTTGTCCCAACCACGGGGAAGGATGACCAGATCGCCCTTCACATAGCTGTTCTCGTCAATAAGGTAGTTGTCGGTGACGTCCACATCCTGGTTCCCCCCTGTTTTTACGATGCGGATATTGGCCGGTGTCAGCGCGCCGGTGTAGGCGCCGCTGTTTACGCGCTGGGTGCCGTGGATGTTCACTGTGTCTACGAAGTGGCCGCCTAGAAGACCCTCTACCGTAACCACCGGAGCCAGCGGGTCATACGCCAGGTTGTTGCCCACCACGCCCTGCGCTTGTCCGTTGTACTGGAACTTTTGCTCGTTGGCTACCACGCTCAAGGGTTGATCCGTGCCGCTCACGCCGCGCTTTTCGACGATCAACGAGCCGGAAATATAACTGGTGGCGTCAATGAAGTAGTGCTGGGTTACGTCGTCTCCAAGAGCGTCCACGATCTTGATTGCGAAGGGTGTAATCGTGGAGGTACCTGCCTCGGTGCGCTGTGCGCCTTCAATGCTCACGGACGCCACCCCATGCCCGGGCAGCAACTGTGTCGCTGCCACAATAGCTATCGGGATATCCGTTGGGTCTAGTGTTCCTACATATCCGTGGGGCGTGTCGTCGTACATGTAGGTCTGGTCCAGCGCCCGGATGATCAGCGGCTTCTCCCCGCCGGTCTCCGGATCGGTCTCGCCACTGCCCTTCTTGTGGATGAACAGCGTGGCGTTTGCGCCATAGGTTACGTCGTAGTTCTGGGTTACATCTACCGCGCCCGCGAAGACGCGAATCTCCGTTAAGCGAATCGTGCTCCAATACTCGCCGGGATCACGCTGCGGATCGGAGAGAATCCCCACCCAACCGATGGTATGACCGGGCAGCAGGGTTCCGGCAGTCAGCGCCATTAGCGGATTTTCGGCTTCGTGGGTTACAAGCGCACCTGTGGCCCCGCCCTGGAACGTGCCGTCGTAGGTAAAGTGTTGATCCAGCGGTTTCACGGTGATTGCCGCCTTTTGGATGCTCAGCGTCCCTTGACGGTAGGTTTCGCCAGTGATCTTGTAATTGCCGGTCACATCGTCGCCCGCGCCATTCTGGTTGCGGATCACGATAGCGGAAGGCGTGAGCGCCGTGGCACCGATGTCGGTGAGTTGTGTGCCGCCGATGGTGACGCTGGCCAGCTTGTCGCCGGGCAGCAGTCCCAGTACGGTGGCCATATCCTCGGGGCTGCCGTTGAAGACGCCTATCTCGCCCTGAGGCGCTCCGCTATACAGATAGGTCTGATCCTTGGCCGTTACGGTCAGCGGCCGCTCCACGCCGGTTTCCGGGTCGATTCCGTCGCCTTTTTTGTCCACGGTCAGTGTGCCCGACACGTAGGCTTCGGTCAAATCGAAGCGATCCGTGACATCGGCGCCGCCGAAGTAGATGCGCGCATACTGCGGGGTAAGAATCACCGGCGATGGGGTGGGCAGCGTTTGCTGCGCGCCGTCGATGGTTACCCATTCAAGCGTGTGTCCGGCGGGCAATCCGGTAACCGTCACCACAGCGTCCAGATCGTTCTGAATGGCGCCCACGATGCCTTGGGGCTGCTTGTTGTACACATAGTACTGATCCTTGGCGGTGATGACAATTGGGTTGGGATCGTCCGGGCCACCGGCCCGATGGATGGTCAGCGTACCTTTTTGATAGCTGCCGGTTAAGTCGTAGTTGTGGGTCACATCGGTATCGCCGTTGTGGATGATGGCGTCCTGCGGCATCAGATCATAGCCGCCGGGGACTACGCGCTGAGCGGCTGCGTCGATGAACACACGCTGGAGCCGGTCGGTGGCAGCCAACCCTTGGGCGGTGGCCACGTCGGTAGAAGGCTCGGTCTGGAACCCGACGATGCCCTTGGTGGTACCGTCGTACACGTGGGCCTGATCGGTTGCGATGATCGTCACGCCCGTGCCGGAGCCGTCTGCGCCCAGCTTTTTGATGATCAGCGAACCGGCCCGGTAATCGAAGTCCTCGTAATGCTGGGTTACATCTTGGTCATTAAACATGATCCGCGCGTTGGACGGGGTTAGTGCGTAGGCGCCCGCGTCGGTTTGGGGGCCGCCTGTCACCGTCACAGAGGAGATGCTGTGCCCGGGCGCCAGTTCCGCTTCGATGGCCGCGCTGATTTGCGCCGGATTGGTCAGAAGGCCCGCGATGCCTTGGGGAGAGCCGTTGTAGGTGTACGCCTGATCCTTGGCGCGGATGATGAGCCCGCCTTCAACGCCGGTTTCAGGATCGGGTGTGCCGTCGCCCCGCTTGCGGATAGTAAGCTGACCGGTTTGGTAGCTTACCTCGCCGTTGGCGTCGTCCAGCAGGTAGTAGGCGTTGCGGTCGTTGCCGTCCTCGTCGGTAATTTGAGCATTGCCGGGCGTCAGGATGGAAGGCCCCTCGGTGGGGTAGGTTCTCTGCTCCCCATTGATGCGGATACCTGAGAGGCTGTCGCCGGGCAGCAGCACGCCTCCCGGCAATGGCTCCGCCACACCGGCCACCCCATCGGCGGTGGTCTTTAGGCCCACATCTCCCTGGGGCATGCCCGTAAAAGCATAAGCCTGATCCTTGGCCTTGATGGTCAGCGGGATGGAGCGGCCTTCACTATCCACACCGTTGCCGCGCTTCTGGATGGTCATCGTGCCATTGGCATAATTGTCGGCGGTCAAGCCATAATTGGCCGTCACATCCACGCTGCCGCGCATGATCTTGGCGTCGGCTGGAACCAGCGGATAGTCGCCGGGTTCGGTTTGCTGCGTGCCGTTCAGTTTCACCTGGATTAACGTGTCGCCAAAGAACAGGCCGGTAACCGATACCGGTTGTCCGGAAACGGCGGCGTCGTAATCCACCGTACCCAGGGTTCCCTTGAGCGTTCCGTCGTACACGTAGAGCTGGTCCAACGCCATGATGCATACGTTGGTATTCTCCGCGCTTAGGATGTGCAGCGCGCCGGCCACGTAGCTCTGGGGCACGATGTTGTAGTTTTTGGTGACATCCGCGCCGGAGCCGTCCACGATCACGGCGTTGGCTGGGGTGAGGGGCCTCGGGTTCCCATCCGTTACCTGCGTCCACTGGGCGCCCTGGATGTCCACACGTATGATCCGATGGCCGGGAATCAGCGTTTCGGCGGTGACCAGCGGGACGGAGGGGTCGTTGTCGAGGCCGGGGCCTACCACACCCTGCTCTTCTCCGTTGTAGGCGTAAATTTGATCCACCGCCGTAATCACCAACGGGGTTTCCTCTTCCTCGCCGGGATCGGTATCGCCGCTGCCCTTCTTGTGGATGGTTAGCGTGCCGGCGATGTAGGCGGAAGAGGGGATGTTGTAGCAGTGGGTCACGTCCTCGTCTCCGTCAAAGATGCGCAGGCCCGAGGGCGTGAGGATGTAGTCGCCAACATCGATGGGTGTGACGGCGCCACCGGCTTGCGAAATTGCGATATCCACATACCGTGCCACCTGGCCGTTCACTAGGCTGCCCGCGCCCAGATCGGCGGTAAGGCTTGCGTTGGTCGCAATGCCGTAAATGCCTTGCACCGCGCCGTTATAGGTATAGGTTTGCGGTTTAGCCGTAACGGTGAGCGGCTTCTCTCCGCCGGTGTCCGGGTCGGTTTCGCCGCTGCCTTTCGGGTGTACGGTGAGTCGGCCGGGGACGTAGCGGACGTTGGTGTAGTAGGCGGTCACGTCATTGCCGGTGGCTGTTTCGATGATCACCGCATCGGAAGGGGTGAGCGCGTTCCGGTCTTCTTTTGGCTGGTCTGCGTTGGGCTCTTTGATCTGCGCGCCGCCGATGGTAACGGCGGCCAGCGAGTGCCCGGCGTTCAGGCCCGTGGCGGTCGCGATGCCGTCCGCAGGCAGTCCCGTTTCGATCCGTCCTTGGAGCGCACCGTTGTATACGTATGTTTGGTCTAGGGCGGTGACGGTGACATTGCCCTTTGATGTAATGGTCAGAGAACCGTAACCCTCGGAGGGGAAGCTATCTGTAGCGTCAATCAGGTACTTGTCCGTTACATCGATGCCATTTTCATCCCTGATCACGATGGGAAGTTTGGGGATCAGCGTTATCGGCGTTACGGTGGGCTCGGTCCGCTGCGAGCCCTCCAGGGTCACGCCGGCCAGATAGTGACCGGGCAGCAACCCGGTGGCTGCGGCCACGGGATCGGTTTCATCCGCACCGATGGTTTGCGCACCCACCTTGCCCTGGGGCAGGGCGTTGTACTCGTATACCTGATGCGCCGCCGAGATGGTCAGCGGTTTCTCGCCGCCGGTCTCCGGATCGGGTTCACCGCCGCCCTTCTTGTGGATGGTCAGCGTGCCGGCCACATAACTGGCGGGCGTGATGATGTTGTAGTACGCGGTGCGGTCGTCGCCCGACGCGTTGGCGATGCGTACGTTCGAGGGGATGAGGCTGTTCGGGTACACGTCCGGCTCGGATTGTTGCGTTCCGGCGATATACACACTCTGCACATAGTCGCCGGGGAGCAAACCCTCAGCTAGCGCGGCGGGCTGGGCTTCCGTGCCGTTAAGCGTCGTATTGACTTCGCCCTGAAGCGCGCCGTTGTACGTAAAGTGCTGATCCGCAGCAAGAATCCTTAGTGGGCCCCCTTCAAAGCCCTTCTTTGTGATCACCAGATCGCCCGCCACATAACTCGTGGTTTCGATCTTGTAGTTCTTGGTTACGTCCGCGTCCGAACCGTCGCGAATCATCGCGTTGGACGGCACGATCTCATTGGAGTAGGTGGCCGGTTCGATCCGTTGGCCGCCGCTCAGTGTGATCTCTGCCAGCCTATGGCCGGGGATTAAGCCCGTCGCTTCCGCAAGCAAGGTATTGGTTAACCCCGTACCGAACACGCCGTAGGCCTGTCCGTCGTATTCATAGGTTTGCGTCAGCGCCGTGATCCGTATCTCTGTCTGCTCTCCGGTCTCGGGGTCGGTCGTACCGCCCTTGCGCTCGATCTCCAAGTCACCGGCCACATAACTGGCCGCCGTAACCAGATAATACTTGTCTGTCACATCCTCGGCGCCGCGCAAGATCTTCACTGCGCTGGGTAAGATCTCGCCAGGGTACGTGCCCACGTCGACGGCGCTTTCACCGTCCTTTTTGGTGAGGGTTACCGAGGCCAATACGTCTCCGGGAAGCAGCTCCAGCACCGTCGAAAGGCCCTCGGCCTCCGTGCCGGTCTTTACGCCAAACTCGCCTTTTGCCGTCCCATCGTACACGTAACTTTGTTTGTTCGCACGCACGATCAGCGGTTGCTCTTCACCGGTCTCTGGCTCGGTACCGCTGCCCTTCTTCTGGATCGTCAGCGTACCGGACACGAAATGATCCGCCGTCAGCCCGTAGCTGGATGTCACGTCTTCATTGCTTGCATTTACGATTTTTATCCACGTCACGTGTAGCGCATACTCGCCCGGTTCCACGCAGGGCGCCGCCGGATCGCTTTCCAGCACGGCTTCGGCCAGCCGGTGGCCTGTCAGTAGCCCGGTTGCATCCACGGTCTCGCTTTTGCCCGGATCTACCAACCCTAGCACACCTTTCGCGCTGCCATCGTACACGTAGAGTTGATCCTCCGCCGTGATCCGCACGTTCTCGCCCGCGAATTGTACGATATTCAGCGTGCTCTTTATGTAGCTCTTGTCCGTGATTTCGTAGAACTCCGTTACGTTCACATTGCTGGCGTTGAGGACGACCGCATCGTAAGGTGTGATGTCCGCCGAACCTACTTGGGTCAGCTGCGCGCCGTCGATGCCCACGTATGCCAGCCGATGGCCGGGCAGCAGGCCGGTGGCCACAGCGATAGGATTCACGCTGCC
>Ga0123356_10004492_pt1 | contig 14406 bp, 18 predicted proteins | sample TergutEmb28metaG_2_FD_92546 | JGI IMG/M metagenome (GOLD analysis project Ga0123356, IMG submission 92546) | Embiratermes neotenicus P3 segment gut microbial communities from Petit-Saut dam, French Guiana - Emb289 P3 | ecosystem: Host-associated > Arthropoda: Insects > Digestive system > Gut ...
CCATAAAATTTATTTTTTTAGTTTGTATAATAATTTTGAATTTTAATAACTGCGATAAATCAGTTGTTTTTTCTTTTTTTTGCGTTTCTTACGTTCGGCTTCATCATCTATGTCATCGTTACGCCTTCCATGACTAAGATCGTTACTGCCACCCGATATGGTTTCATAGTCAAATGGAGAATCAAATCCGTCAAAATTTCCAAAATTGAAAAAACTGTTCGCTTCCAAAGTTTGCGACAATTTTTCAAATGCGTTTGCGGAAAATTCTTTGCCAAATTTTGAGCCGTTTGCAACAAATTTTTCTTCGTGGTCAATGATGGTTACACCATAAATTCTGTCTTGTTCGTTTTTGCGAAGAACAATATCAATGCCCTGTTTATGCAGTCTATTCTGTAAATTTTTAAGGCTCGTTGCATTTCTCATTTCAGCTTTAAGAATGGCTTTTGTTCGTCCGGATTTGATTTTTTGTTTTACCGAATCTTTACTTTTAAAGGCTTTTTTAGTGAGATTTTTGTAACCAAACGGTTTGCCAAGCGAAGATGCTTTTATAGGCGTTGCTACTCGCTGACCAGAGTTGTCGGTTGCATGATACACCAAGCCCTCATAGGTGTTGCCGTCTTCATACTGACCTTTGATTTGTTCAAGGTTGATATTACAAGTAGCAAGCATGGTGACAAACTCATTCATAGAACCAAAGTCATACTCTGAAAAATACCGAACAATACCTTTTATCTGATAACCGATTTTACCTTGTTTGTGATTGATTTTTTTTGGAAATTTAAAGTCTCCGGTATGTGGGCGAATATCGGCTCTTGAAAGTCCGTATTTTTTCTCAATCGAGTCAGTAATATTTTTGCTTCGCCTACGGTCTTGGCTGGTGTTAATTCGTTTACCATTACCTAATACATCAGTTGTAATAATGTGCAAATGGTGACGATCAATGTCTTCGTGTTTGTAAACAATGTAAGGCTGATCGTCATATCCCATTTTTTTCATATACTCTTCTGCAATTTCGCCGAGTGTAGTGTCATCAATAACATCTTCCGGTGCGGGATTGAGTGAAATATGAGTAAGCGTATTCTTTGTTCTTTGGTTCTTTTCGAGCCTTTCGGCAAACGAATTTAAAGCATCTTGCTGACTATAATCCACGCCATTTCTAATTTTGTTGGTCATCAAAACAAAGGCTGTTTCTTCTTTTACCTTGTCCATATTGTAGGCTAAAGCACCGAAAAAGTTATTACTTTTGCTGATTTTTGCTATCATAATAGTGTAGTATTTTTTTAGAAATCTCATCCATTTGTGCGGAATTTTTTAGCAACATTTCAGTTAATTTTTCTAACTTTTCAAGCAAAATTTTGGTTTCTTGTGGTGGATGTTTGGCTTGTAGATAACGTACAACTTGATTGTAATTTCGTCCGATTTTTTTGATTTGGTCGGTGTAACTACGGAGTGCTATGTTGAACTTTTCGCCTGTTTCATCGTAAGTTCGCACATTCATTTTTTGACCAAGCAGATGTTTTCTCACGTAGTTTGAGATGTTTTTTTGAGCAAATTTTTCCGAATTTTGTAAAATCAAAGTGTACTCCTCTTCGGTAAGTCGAAGATTGACTCTTCGGATTTTGTTTTCTGACTGTTTTGTTTTTTTTGACATGATAGAATGATTTTAATATTGATTTTTTGCCACCATTGGCACGTTTAATTTGATTATTTATTAAGGGGCGATACTTCGCCCTGATTGATAAAAAAAACGACTTTGGAGTTTTTTCACACGTAGTGGCAAGGGCTTTTGTATGACAAAAGCATACCTTGCCAATCGCAGGTGCGATTAATTTTGATTCCTTTCATGTAGGTTAAATGGATTAACTTATTCATAATAAGTCGGCTGATTGATTTGATAGTATTAACAAGCTGATTTACAATGCCAACAAAACAGTTGTTTTTAAGCAAAGCAAGTTCATACCCGTGAAAAGAAATCGGGTGAAATTTATGTTTTTTGTTAAGTCGTATCTGCCGAATTAATTTCCTCGGTTATGAGGTTGGCAGTTCGCGAGTGGTCTATGCCCTCACGCTAAGGCTGTACGAATAGCCCAGAGGTATATTTTAGAGCCTTTTTTTGGCTAATGTTTTGATAGTTTGCGTATCAACTGCGTGCAGTTCTACATTTGTGCAATTATGCGTTTGTGCATTTGTGCAATTATGTGTTTGTGCATTTGTGCATTTATGCAATTATACATTTGTGTAATTATGCAATTCTACATTTGTGCATTTATGCAATTATGCGTTTGTGCATTTATGCAATTATGCGTTTGTGCAATTATGCAATTCTACATTTGTGCAATTATGCAATTATGTATTTATGCATTTGTGCAATTCTACATTTGTGCAATTATGCAATTATGCGTTTGTGCATTTATGCAATTCTACATTTGTGCATTTATGCAATTATGCGTTTGTGCATTTATGCAATTCTACATTTGTGCAATTATGCAATTTTTATGAGCGTTTTAATTTTATTAAATCATTTTGCAAAATTACAAAATATTTTTCAATTTACCAAGACAAAGTTAAAATATTTTGCAATATGATATTTTAATAATATAGTCGATAATTGCAGTTTTAACAGAATGTTCGTAAAACTGTAAATATTTTCAAAAATACTTTTTTATTTCAAAAAAATGTTTTAACTTTGCAAAATAATTAAAATAAATAACTCAAAAAAAAAATTGCAAAAACACATTATTATGGAAGATCGAAACAAGCAGTCTGCCGAGAAAAAAACAACGTATGTAAGTATTGCTACGCAAAAAGGTGGTGCAGGAAAATCGTCCTTTACCATACTTGCAGCAAGCATACTCCATTACACTTTTGGAAAAAATGTTGCAGTGATTGATTGCGACAGTACACAAGGCACTATCTTTGCCATGCGTAATCGTGATATAAAAGCACTTGAAGAGAATCCGAAATTTGGAGAATTATTCGCAAAACAATACAGCCGTTCTCAAAAAACACCTTATCCGGTAATGAGTGTGGATGAACTTAAAAAGAAGAACAAACATGGGCAGTTTGATTATCTCGCTTTAGACCTTGCCGAAAAACTATCAAAAAAACACGATTTAGATTATGTTTTTTTCGACATACCAGGAAGTGTTAAAGTTGATGGTGTATTAACAACATTGTCGATGATGGATTATGTTTTTTGTCCGTTCTCTCCGGTTATATCTGATGTCGAATCTTCCGCATCATTTTGTGGATTACTGATTGCCGGATTTATTGAAAAAGGAGCAGGTAATTTAAAAGCCGTGTATGGCTTTTGGAACGAAGTGGATGGGCGTGTTAAAACATCTGTTTTTAATACTTATTCTCCTGCTCTTGAATACATGGGAATAAAATTGCTGAACACTCGTGTTCCGCAATTAGTGCGATTTGGCAGAGAGCTCTCGGATAATCAGACTGAGATTTTCAAGTCAACATTACTTGCTCCAAGACCGAATGTTCTTTATGGCAGCAAGGTAAATAATTTGATTGATGAGATGGTTTCAGTAATGAATGCAAATTAATACTTTTTTAACAAACACTATAAGATTAAAGAATATGAACAAAATTAAAAAAATAAAAATTGGGAATGTAGAGATAGGTACTATTTCCTCTGATACGTACATTTCAAACGAATTGAAAAACCTGAAAGAAAAATTGCTTTTTCATAAATTGTTAATTCTTGAGGATGATTATTTGAAAAAGAATGAATCTTGCAAAAAAGAAATATTGCGTTATATGCAATTCTTGCGAGATAATCTTTTCGATTTTGAAATGCGACATAACGATTTTGTTGATGTTTGGATAAAGGAAGTAAAACCTTATATTTTAGATAATTTTCCCGAAGATAAACTGCATGGGAAGGAAAATGACTATTTGTATGATAAATTATACGATGTGCTAAAATTCTCAAATTTACACTTAGATTAAAAAACATAGTGCGATGGCAAAAACACCAATAGTTGACGAAAAATTACTTCAAGACATACTTAAAAAAAGCGGGTCTGGAAGTGTGAAAGATTTGGATGATACTGCAAAGGTTGAAACACCGAAGCAGGCATCCTTTGCAACTGCGGATGTTGATCCTGTGAATGAAGCCGAAGAAACCAACGGAAAACCTGCCGCAGCACCATTTTCTCGCAAACAGGCTAAAGAAGAATATGCAAGGAAGTTTCTCGGCAAACAGCAACTCGCCTCACGTAAAAATATTTCTATTTCGGACGATGTCTTTCAAAAATTAACCTACATTCATGCTTGTCTGATGAAACGAGTTACCCTAACGGCATTTATAGGACATATTATTGAAGATCATATTGACACTTATAGGAGTGTAATTAAAGATATTTCCAAAGATACTTCTAACTCCATAAATTTATAAACATGACACTACTTACTCTTTTTCAAATAATCTTTTTGGTGTGGATCGTTTTTACGCTTCTTTATTTCAAGTCTGAACTTGTAGATTTTTTTAAATTCAAAAAAGTCAAACCGCAAGAAAAATCAGACAATACAGATGCCGAAATTGATGAGCCGGATGACGAAAATTTTGTCGGCAGTGCGGAGTCCGTAGATTTTTCGCTACTGAACAAAAAAACGGAAGACGAAAATGAGGGTAATGATGGACACAACGATAATGAATATGGAGAAGATGAAGAAGAAATCGAACTTGACTCCGATATGTTTGAAGTGGTTTATGAAGACTTGCCCGATGGCTGGTTTGAGGAATTATACGGTGCTTCGAAAGAAGAGCTACAAAGAGATATGTCAAAATATCAAGGTAACGATGATGCCGACAGTGTTGATCTTTCGGCAAAATCTGTTACTCAAATAGAAAACGCAATCGGAGAGGTGTATAATCCAACCACAACACAGGCTTCCATAGAAGCTGTCAAAACGATTGAAGACATTAGTGAAACTGACCTTATTAAAAGTGTAATGCTTGATGATAGGTTCAGAGAAAATATGGAAAAACTTAGAAACCTAAAAATAGAAAACTAATATCATGGGAAATCAAAGTACAGCGCTAGAGTGCCTATGCAAGGCAATGGACGATTTAATACCTTATCTATACAGTCGTTGGCAAGACGAAAAAGGACATGAAGACTTCAAAGACTATGAAAATCTCATGCGCCGTGTAGTTGAAAAAGTCGAAGGAGCCACCTTTGTTCAAGGATACAACTATCCTTTTTTCGGATTTATATTCAAGATCGCTGAAACAGATCTTGTCTATTCTGTAAAAGAAAAAGGCGAAAACCTCTGTCGAGACATCAAACCCGCCGTAAAACAAGCGGTAGTATTCGCAGTAAAACCTAACAAAAAACCTGCGAAAAAACAAAAATCTAAACTGAAAATATAATTATTTTCAAAAAAAACATTAAAATATTTTGCAAATTCAAAAATTATTTGTATCTTTGCAATTCCAAAATAATATAATGTCGTTTGGATAAAAAAAACGACACGATATAAAACCACCGGGCTGTCTGTAAAGCCTTAGCGTGATGACACGTTTCTCTCACGAACTGCAAACAGAGTAGATACAGCTGCTAAACATAACTATATGCTCAACTGCTTCACATGGAAGTCGGTTTGGGATTTTTTTTGCTTACATATTCAAATATATTTGAATGTTTGTGGCATTTAACGTATAGTTGCATTGCAAAATAATTAAAACCATTAATTAAAAATGCAATGAAAAAAACTTTTCAAAAAATCGGACGTCCACTCATGTTTGGACTGTTCATGTTTACTGCTTTTGTAGTAAACGCACAATCCAATCCAAATTCGGCGATTTCAAACGTCAATCAACAAGTGCGTGGCATCTTCGGATCGGCGGCAAACTTATTGCTTGGTATTGCCGCATTGGTGGCCATCGTTGGAGCAATCCATGTATTCTCAAAGTGGTCGCAAGGCGATCCAAACACAACCAAGGTTGCTTCGAACTGGATTGCAGCATTGATTTTTATTGCTCTTGCAGCAATCATTATTCGTGCAATGACCGGTGTTCAGTAAAAAAAACGTGTGAGATATGGCGTATCAAGTTAATAAGGGCATCGGAAAGACAGTTGAATTCAAAGGACTCAAAAGTCAGTATCTACTGTATTTTGCAGTAGGCATATTAGCTATGTTTTTCTTGTTTGTGATAATGAAAGTTCTTGGAATACCGATATTCATAAGTCTTATCATTACCATAGGATGCGGAGTGGCTTTTACAAACTATATTTTTAAATTGAACAAAAAGTATGGAGCTCACGGAGCTATGAAACTTATTGCTCGAAACGCCTGTCCACGTTTTATCATCAGTAGAAAACCTATTTACAAAATTCTCAAAAAATGATTAATACTCTAACGGCTTCGACTCTTGAAAATCGCTTGCCTATACATAAGATAGAAAACGATTGTATCATTTCGAAATACGGCGATTACAGCATTGTTTTCAAAGTGATGCTACCAGAACTGTTTACAAAAACGGAATCGGAATACTCTGCCATACACGCAAGTTGGCTCAAAGCAATAAAAGCACTGCCGGAATATACCGTAGTGCATAAACAAGATTGGTTTTTGGAAGAAAAATACAGACCGCAGTTTACAGAAAAAAACACATCATTTTTATCCAAATCTTTTGAAAAACATTTTGCAGAGCGTTCATACACCGAGCATCATTGCTACTTGTATCTGATAAAGACCTCTCAAAAAAACATACGCAAACAAAGTCTTGCTACAACACTTATTCGCGGAAACATTATTCCGGCAGAGATATTAAACCAAGAACAGCAAGCCCAATTTATGGAAAGCGTCAACCAGTTCAAAGCGATTATCGAAGAAGCAGGACATATTAAACTTGTTCGATTAAAAGAAGATGAACTTGTTGGAACATCTGAAAAAACAGGGTTGATAGAAAAATATCTTACCCTTTCAAACAGCAATACACGTGTGCTTGAGGATTTGCAGTTTAATCCCGAAGGCGTTGTCATCGGTGACAAGCACACGTGTTTACACATCATATCAAGCGAAGAGGATTTGCCAAACAAAGTTGCTTCGGATTGTAAGTATGAACGACTGTCAACCGAAAAAAGCGTATGCAATTTGAGTTTTTCAGCTCCAATTGGACTGCTTTTGCCATGCAACCACATCTATAATCAATACTTGTTTTTAGATAATCCGCAAAGCATCATCAACCAGTTGGAATCAGAAGTCAAACGCATGACTTCGCTTTCAAAATTGTCAAGGCAAAATGCCATCAACGCTACATTTGTAGAACAATTTTTGAATGAAGTTCATTCCACCGGACAAACTCCGATTCGTGCACACGCCAATGTTATGGCATGGACTGACGATCCAAACAAACTGAGCAGCGTGAAAAACGATGTTGCAGCAGCCATGTCAATGATGGGTGTAACACCACGCCACAACACAATGGATGCACCGACTATGTTTTGGGCAGGCATACCCGGAAACGGTTCGGATTTTCCTTCGGAAGAAACGTTTAAATCAACTATCGAGCAGGCAATATGCTTGTTTTCGAATGAAACCAACTATCAAAGTTCGCTTTCGCCGTTTGGAATCAAAATGGTGGATCGCTTTACCGGAAAACCACTACACTTGGACATTAGCGATGAACCGATGAAACGAGGCATTATTTCTAACAGAAATAAATTCATTCTTGGACCTTCAGGCTCCGGCAAATCGTTTTTTACCAATCACATGGTAAGGCAATACTATGAGCAGGGTGCACATGTTGTTTTGGTTGATACCGGAAACAGTTACTTGGGACTGAGTAAACTCATTCAGCAAAAAACAGACGGAAAGGACGGTGTTTACTACACTTATACGGAAAATAATCCGATTTCATTCAATCCGTTTTATACGGACGATTACAAGTTTAGTATTGAGAAAAAAGAAAGTATTCGGACGCTACTGTTCACGCTTTGGAAAAAACGTGATGAAAAGGTCTCACGAGCAGAAGAAATATCGGTGTCCGGTGTGGTGGATGAATACATCAAAAAAATACAAAACGACAAAAGCGTTACTCCGTGTTTTAATACGTTCTATGAGTTTGTAGAAAACGACTACCAAACCATTATGGGTAAACGCTTCAAAAATGGCGTTAGAGAAAAAGAATTTGATATTCAGTCCTTTTTACATGCCATGAATCCTTATTACAAAGGCGGAGAATACGATTATTTACTCAACTCGAAAGAGAACATAGATCTACTCAATAAACGTTTTGTAGTTTTTGAACTTGATAATATAAAAGACCATGAAATTTTGTTTCCGGTGGTTACTATCATTATTATGGAAACGTTCATTAACAAGATGCGTAATTTGGACGGTGTTCGCAAAATGATACTCATAGAGGAGGCTTGGAAAGCCATAGCACATGAGGGCATGGCAGGTTACATAAAATATCTGTTCAAGACTGTACGAAAACATTTTGGCGAGGCGATTGTTGTAACACAGGATATAGATGACATCATTGATAATCCTATCGTCAAAGACACTATTATCAACAACTCCGACTGTAAGATATTGCTTGACCAGAGTAAATACATGAATAGGTTTGAAGATATTGAAAAATTGCTTGGGTTGACCAAAAAACAACGCTCTCAAATTTTATCAATAAACAAAAATCGGGATCTAACACGAAATTACCGAGAAGTTTACATTGACTTGGGCGGAACGCATTCGGCGGTGTATGCAACCGAAGTATCTCCGCAGGAATATACTATATACACAACCGAACAAAGTGAAAAAGTTGCTCTCAAAGAGATTGCCGACAAAGTGGATGGCGATATTGAACACGCGGTTAAGATACTTGTTGAAAACAAAGATGTCGAAGTCGAAAGGAAAGAACTTATTAATACACCAAATTAAAACTACTCTACAATGAAAAACAAAATAAAAAAAGTCTTTTTGTCACTAATGCTGTGTGTACTGGTGATCTCTCCTATGCGGTTGCAATCGCAGATGGTTGTTAACGATCCGATACATACGGCATCTAATCTTGTGCAATTTTTACAAGCATTACAAAACGCAATTGACCAAACCGGAAAACTCACAAATTTAATTTCCGGCAGTAAAGAAACAATAGAATCTGTAAAAAAAATTACGGATTTGGTAGAAACTATTAACTCCTATCTCAATGAATTTAATGCGGTAGTTGGATTGGGATATGCCTACGCAAATGTTGTCAGTAGCGCCAAATACGGTGTAGATATGGTAACAAAGCATCGCAGAGAAGTCGATATACAGTTTGCTACGAATATGATTAGTGCTTATACCAATGTTGTGTTGGCTGCATCTAGTGCACTTTCGGAATCATCTCGCTATATGAGTTCAAGATTCAAAGGGTCGGATGATGAGAGGCTTCGTAAAATCGAAGAGGGTAAACGGGCATTGGATTCGATGCGAAACAATGTGGATGATTTGTTTTCTATTTTCGCAAACGAGGTCATGGAAAGAAGAATGCGAGAACTAACGATGATGAATCTACTGAGAATACACCGTCTTTCGCCCGTGCAAGCCTTTGTTATGTCGGAAGATTATGAAACGTATTTGGCATCTCAAAGTATTTTGAATTTGCAAAAACACATTACGGACAACCTGCCATCGCCAAAACTTGTTAGAGCCCCAAGAGTAGATTTTAACAATTACGTCAATCTGTTTTTTGCACTATCGGCTATTGTTCTGCTTTTTGGAGCCTACAAAGTATTTGAACGTGTAATGCTCGGTGAAGACATTATCAAACCTATTGCACTTTGGGGGCTTGCTACGATATTCATGTTTTTGATTGGTGTTGCAGCAAACCACATCAGCACTCGAACTTACCGCTCTGCGGACAATATACAAAATATTTTTCCAAACGAATCCATTAAATAAAAAAGTTAGTATCATGTATGAATTCTCAATAAAATTTTTAGATTTTTTGCTCAGTAAAACAGGCGGAATGACCCTTGTTATTGGAGCGTTCTGTGCTGTAGGCATTTTGGCATATTGTGGTGAAAAACTTTGGCAATCTATCGCCAACAACGAGCCTGTAAACCTTTATCAGTTTGTTAGACCGTTTTTGATGGCTTTCCTTTGTTTGAATTTTTCATGGATCATCGGTGTTACTAATGAGCTTTTAGAGCCGATTAACAAAGGCGTGTATAATCATGTAATCAAAAATCGTGGAAACGGTCAGGCTTTTGATGAACAGCAAGCAAAAGCCCTGCAACAAAAGGCAAATGAAATGCGTGTAAATCTTAACTTTCAAGAATTGGACAAACTTTTGTCTTCGTCAAAATACGATAAAAGCGGTGCTTATCGCGAGGCTCGTCAAGGTTTGCAGGGCGAAGAACTTAACGATTTTATATTGGAAGCCTCTTTGTCTTCAATGCGTTATTATGATATGACTTTTCAGTGGGGCAAATATTGGAAACTTAGATCACATACTCGAAGCATCATGCGTGGTGGCAAAGAAAGTTGGAGTGTTAGCAGGATTGTTCGTGAGGTTATTGTGCTACTCGCAAATTTATTTTATCACTTGGTAAAATTCGGCATCCAATGTTTGAGGGTGGTGTATCTATCACTGTTGATTCTTATGGGACCGATAGCGATAGCCTTTTCTATATTTCCTGGGTTTACTGGAAACTTTAAGCATTGGTTGATAAAATACATATCTATCTACTTATGGCTTCCGATACTATACTTTATTGATTTTACAATTTATTTGCTGAACAACTATTGTGCAAGTCCTAATTTTGTTCCAACCGGACAAATCAATATGATGGTTGCAACACTTGAAATCATTGCAGTGTTCTGTATGCTTAGTATTCCGACTATTGCTAGTTGGATGATCCAAGGCGGAGAAACCGGACAGGGCATGAGAAATCCGTTTGCTATGATTGGTGCGGGTATTGGAGGATTAGCAGGTGCTGCAGTTGGTGGATCGGTAGCAGGTAGGGCTGCAAGAGCCAATGCAGAAAGTGGCGGTGGTGCAACTCCAACACCGGAACCAAGTGAAAGTTCAAGCGGTAGCGAAGAGTCAATAACATCTTAAAATATAAATAAAACATGAAAGCAGAACGATTAGAACCACAAGAAACAACCTTAGATAGGTGGCTTAATTCTGTGAATTTACCACAAGAAAACAAAAACATTCCTGAACTTTTGAAATCAAAAAAAATCAGATTGGATTTAGGCAAGGCAGAAATAGTCCTTAATAAAAATACATCGTTTGATAATTATTCAGTTATTCTCACTTTTTCGGCACATTTGATTGATCAGTGGCAAAATTGGCTATACAACACCTTTGATGACATTTATGATGCTATGGAAGATAATGCCGAGCAAGGAGAAGCATTTACTGTAACTGATTACAAGAAAGATGCCCAATTTATCTACAATTCTGTCGTCAAGTTTTTAGAAAAAGAAATGAAAGCTTCGCAGACACAAAGAAAACGCACAAAGAATAAACAGAAAAAATTTAGAATAAGGTAATAAATAATCACAAAAAACAAAACAAAATGTTCAAAAGTTTAAATAATATAGAAACCAGTTTTCGCTCAATGCGAATTGTGCTGATTGTTGCACTGATTGCTTGTGCCGTTACCGTGATTGCAGTAGTATTTAGAAGTAGTACACTCATCGCAAAGGAACGTGAAAAAATCTATGTTCTTGACAATGGAAAATCATTGATTTTAGCACTTCAACAAGATCTGACAACCAACCGCCCGGTTGAACTTCGTAATCATGTAAAAATGTTCCATGAACTGTTTTTTACGCTTGCTCCAGATGCGGAAGTGATCAACACAAACCTGCAACGTGCGTTTTTCTTGGCAGATCGTTCTGTTCACAACTATTACACTGACTGGCGTGAGGCTGGGTATTATCGCAGAATAATGGCAAACAATATCATTCAGCGAATCGTTATAGACAGCATAGATGCTAACACTGACCGTTATCCGCACGAGGTAACCGTTTTTGCAAGGCAGTTTATTCAACGAGAAAGCAACATTACCATTCGGAACTTGGTAACAACGTGCCTTGTTGTAAATAGCCCTCGAAGCGACAACAACCCTCATGGTTTTATGATTCAAAACTTTGTTGTTCGCCGTAACGACACCGAAGAAACCATAACAAGACATTAAGCCATGAAAATAAAACAGTACATCGAAAAACTACGACAAAAATTTGAAATTTTTGTCGAAAACCGTACCGACAAAAACAAAAAAAGTATCATCGTTTTTTGTGTAATTATACTGCTCGTAATGGCAGTGATGAATATGTGCAAGGCAATCAAGCCAATGTTTAAGAACAAGGTGGAAACACAGCAACAAACAGAAATTATTTCGGAAGAATAAAAAGGATATACAGTTATGAATAACACAAAAAAAACCGATAATACAACTACTCACTGGAAAGATATAATCGCTAGTGGAGCCTTTGTAGTTGGAATACCCAAACGTAGTAGAACTGTTTTTGATGATTTTGTTGGAAGTGTATTTGAAATTGACGGATCTATTGTGCAAATAACAGGAGGGGAAAATTACTTTTATGTAAAACTTAGTGGTCAATTAAAAAAAACAACGATAGAAAAAGTGTTTAGAAACGGACCTCTTAAAGGAAGATCGGTCTATAAAAAAAATAATTTTGGAACTTATTATGAAAGTGGTGATGTTGGTTGTTCTAAAACATTAGTAAATTTTGTGGATTACATGAAAAGCATCTATGCTGCTTCAAATTCCAAAACACGAAAAATTAAGAAGAGCAAAAAAGGTATTAGAATTTAAAAACAAAATAAACATGAAATTTAAAAACAACAAATTAGTAAATTATGCCGTCTATTCGGGTATTATCCTTATCGGCGGAGTGGTGCTGTATTTAATGTTTGCTCCGAAAATAGAGATAGAGCAAACCGATACAAGAGGTCTAAATCTTGAGCTTCCTGAAGCGGAAAAAAAAGAATTGCACGAAAACAAAAGTGATGCTTATGAGGCGGTACAGGCAGAACAGAATTTCCGCAACCAACTTCGAACTCTCGAAATGGATGGCGATTTAGATCTGTCTAAACCAACAAAAGTAGAAACAGAAGTGCCCATTGTTCCTTCAAGAAATAGCAGAAATAGTGAAAACGACAAGGCTCTTGAAGATTGGAACTTGGCACTTGCACAAACTCAAATACAACCGAGTAATCTGCAATCTCAAAGAGTAACGGAACTTGAAACGGAAAATCGCAGATTAAAAGAAGCACAAGAACGTGAAGAAAAAAACGCTATTGCAGAACAAATCCGGCAACAACAGGAAATCCTAAACATGGCTATTATGGCACAATACGGCGTTGGGCAGCCACAGCAAACGGAAACACAAGCACAAGCACAAGCACTTCCAACAACACCGGAACAACGAGATTCAAGAATAGAAGAAATTATGGTTTCTCCGGTAAACAAACAGGGAGATGGGATTGTTACAACACTCAGGCGTGGATTCTACGGAAGCGGTGAAACTTCCGCAAGAAGAAACACAATACTTGCCACTGTTAGCGGAAAACAAATCGTTTCAGATGGGCAAAGTGTTAGAATAAGACTACGTGAACCTATGCAAGTCGGGCAAATGATTATACCAATTGGAACTATTGTAGTTGGAGTTGCAAATATTGGCGTCGATAGAGTGTTTATTTCTATCAATTCTATACAGAGCGAAGGGGTTATTACACCGATTCAGATGAATGTTTACGATTACGATGGGCAACACGGACTATTTGTTCCGGGCAGTCTTGAAAACGAAGCATTCCGAGAAATCGCATCCGACATTACAACCGGAATCGGATCAACAACTTCAAACAACATCAGTATGTTTGGACAACAACCTAACGCTGCCGAACAAATCAAAGCCGATGTTATGCGTGGAACCATACAGGGAACATCTCGCTATGTAGGTAGAAAACTCTCGCAAATTAAGGTTGTTCTGCAAGACAATCATAAACTTTATTTAGTCGCAAATTCTACAAGATAATATTAACAAAATACAAATTAAAAAAAATCAAAAAATGAAAACAAAATCTAATTCAAAAAAAACAGCACTACGCTTATCGCTGATAGCATTGTGCTTTTCATTGATTGCGACAAAAGAAATGGTTGCTCAATCGGAACGTAAAGATTTATTAGACATTTCTATGGAACATAGACTTCCAAAAACAGTCATCAAAAGTAATGAAGATGTGCACATCGAAAAAATTTCGCTTTTAAATGAGTATCGAAGAGTTATTGAACCACATGGCGATATTTGGGCAGTGTATGTCGTCAAATAAAAGTGCACTAAAAAGCATGATTTAAGTTAAGTGTTTTTGAAAAACAAAGATACGCAAAAGTTTGATTAAAACCAAGCTATCTTGAA
>Ga0123356_10004493_pt1 | contig 14403 bp, 15 predicted proteins | sample TergutEmb28metaG_2_FD_92546 | JGI IMG/M metagenome (GOLD analysis project Ga0123356, IMG submission 92546) | Embiratermes neotenicus P3 segment gut microbial communities from Petit-Saut dam, French Guiana - Emb289 P3 | ecosystem: Host-associated > Arthropoda: Insects > Digestive system > Gut ...
CCCAAACCGCCCACACCCACAACTGCCACTTTGGCCTTTGCAAGTTTTTCTTGTCCACTTGTGCCTAACTCTTTTAATGCAATTTGACGGCTATAATACTGACTTGCAATCCACTCTATAGCTGCTTCATCCATCTAAACCGCTCCACATGCTACTTACTGATAGTTTACCAATTAAGCTATCTGTTTTCGTTAAACTCTTCCACTCAAAACTAACTACTTTTGTTTCAATAGATCTTCAAAGTCTAACTAATCCCGCAAACAGTAACTATAACCAAAGCCAATCTGAGCTGACACTTAGCAGATAGGAAAAAACAAACCTCAAATAAAGTCAAGTATTACCAAAATTACTTGAACCTGCTTATTGTTGTTGCTGCATTATGTGTCCCCTATGTTTAAAATGGTGTGCCCGTGGAAGTTCACAAGTCAAACTGTGAGTTTGAATCTGTTGGAGGTGAAATATTTGGTTAGAGGTGAAGGTACGACTGCACAAGGATATGCTAGTCCAGCAAAAATTCAGCACAGCCTAAAAGGAGCACACTACCCTTCCAATAAAGACGATCTGATAAGGGTTGCAAAAAGTAACAGTGCTCCAAACGACGTTCTAAGAATCTTGGATATACTTCCAAATAAAGACTATACTTCTCCAGCGGACCTTATGAAAGAAATCGGCAAAAAAGAATAACCACTTACAAACTCGCAACCTTTTAAATATTGAGCGCCAACTTGCACATCTTTAGATATCTCTCTCCGATACAGCCCGCATGTTGCCGATAAGGTGCTTGGGGAAAATTCTAAATGTGAGTTCACGCCACATATGTTGATGATTTATGACTGAAAAAGCAGATCCGATTAAAATTCACAAAGATGCTAACGCATTAATGGACAGCGGCAAATACAGCGAAGCCCGCGATCTCTTTATCAAATCAGCTGAACTCTACTACAAAAACCAGAATTATTTCGGCTCAGCCGAGATGAACTACAAAGCCGGCGAGTGCTCAACCCAACTCAAAGAATACCAAAAAGCAATCGAGCTCTTCACTAAATCCGCAGATATCTCACTAGCTAAGGGATTTGAACGCTACGGCATAAGCGCCCTTGAAAACGTTAAAGAAAACCAAAAAGCCATAGGTAACACCCAAGAAGTCGAAGAACTAACCAAAAAAATCGAAGAACTCAACAAAAAACAACAGGAACCCGAAAGCGACTCAGACTTTTCGATATTCTCCTAAATTTCTCTTCACTTCTTTGTTTAGACGTTCTTTCTTTTTAACCGTTTCTTATAGGGTTAAAGATAGTGCAAAACAATTGCTACTTTGGTTCTTTTAAGGTGTCTTAAAAAGTGTGTTTGCGTTTAAATTTTTCGCATTAAACTTCTGCCGGCAAATTGACAGAAAACGTGATGTTTGGTGATGTTTCTAAGAACTGCATTGTAAGTCGAGTTGACAGATTGCATAGCAGATGCTTTCAGTCAGACTTTTCAATTTCTCTGGAATAATCCTTAAAAAATTTCGAGATAAATATTAAAAGTGCACCAACGAACACCACACCCAAACACCCCAGTATCGCACCATAGAAGTGCATAAAATGTGCAATAAGTCCCATGCCTAAACCGCTAAAAAAGATAACAACACCTATTATAAAAACTCTAAAGCGTCTAGAGCGGCTATATACAGTTCGTTGTTCAGCGGTTAGAACCGGTATGTTTTGTCTTTCTTTATACCTTATGCCGGAAATTAAAGCGGACAAGCCGGAAGTTGAAACGACCAAAGCAATAAGGGGTTCCACACGTAAATAAGAGAGATAAAGGCCTATGAATAATGTAAATAAACCGCCCACTATAAAACAGATTTGATTCCTTTTATTTTTATCCAGAACTTTTTCGCCTCACTCTGATGGAGTCAAGTTGGGGATTCATTATGTTTCTGTCTTATCGTCACATCGGGTAAGGCCAGTATTTTTAGGTTCAGTAAATGTTTGACTTCTATATTTCCCGATACAGAGTTGCCTCCTGAGGGGCCGCAACCAAGTGTTAGCGATGGCAAAAGTTTGTTGTAGATGCCCCCGATTGCTCCTTGCGCGGCAGCAGTATTTACTAGCATCCGACAAGTTTTCATTCGTTTTGCAAACTCTTCTAGCCTTTCTGCGTCATTAGTATATATCACAGACGTATGTCCTAAACCGCCTTCCTCGATTAGTTTTTCAGCTTTGCTAAGCGCATCTTCAAAGTCCTCAGCGCTATACATAGCAAGCACAGGTGAGAGCTTTTCACGCGCAAAGGGTTCCTCATAAATATTGGTGCTGTCCACTTTAGCAATGAGAATTTTCGTGCCTGCCGGAACAGTTATTTCGGCTATTTTTGCGATTTTTTCAGCCGACTGCCCTACTATATCGGGGTTTAGGGCTCCATTTTTTATAATTATTTTCCTAACTTTGTCTTTTTCCTCAGCGTTTAAAAAATAGCATCCGTTGGCTCTGAATTTTTCTTCCACTTTGTCAAATATGTTCTTAAATGCTATTACTGATTGCTCAGAGGCACAAATTACTCCATTATCAAAGGTCTTCGACTCAATAATGGATTTGACCGCAAAATTGATGTCAGCAGTATCACCAATGATGGCTGGGGTATTTCCCGGGCCTACTCCAATGGCTGGTTTGCTGCTAGAATAGGCGGCTTCTACCATACTTGGTCCGCCTGTTGCAAGGGTGACATCGGTGCGTTTCATAAGGGCGTTGATAAGTGGTAAGCTGGGTGCATCAAGCCAATCAAAAATTCCCTCCGGAGCTCCAGCGGTAACTGCATCAGCAAGGACTATTTTGATTGCTTCGATTGTGCAGTTTTTTGCCCGGGGATGGGGACTAACTATCATGCCATTGCGCGTTTTGAGTGCGAGCAGGGCTTTAAAGACTGCTGTAGAGGTTGGGTTGGTGGTGGGGATGATGGCGGCAATAACACCTATGGGATCTGCAAATTCTGCGTTACCATTCTTATCCATGCCCACAAAATCACAGGTTTTTGTGTTTCTATAACAATTATAGATCTCCTCTGCAGCAAACCGATTTTTAATCTCTTTATCTTCCACTATCCCCATGCCTGTTTCTCTAACTGCGGCTTCAGCAAGATGACGACTTTCACGGTATGCCGCATTGGCCGCAGCTGCAAAAATTTTATCCACCTGTTCTTGATTTAGCTTTGCAAATTTCTTTTGCGCCTCTCTAACTTTTGCAATCTTGGTTTCTAATTTTTTTATATCGGCTTCTAATTTGGTGTTTTTATCTTCTAAGCTGAGCAGGGATTCTAATGCCGGGGTATTGTGCATGTTGTCTTCTATTGTTTTTATTTTTATCATGTCTTCAGTAATTTTTACCATTTGGCCTCTCTCCCTCTTCCATAATAAATTACAACAGAAACTCTTGGAGCACAAACATAGGACAATTATGCCCTTTGAACATAAGTTCCCATTTGAACTTCGTTAGTTAAATGTTTGCCTTTCAAAAATTTACATTTGTCCATCAATAAGCATACATACATAAACCTAAACAAAGCCATAGCACCTACCAAAATAACATCCCTCAATAGGTTAACAATAGAAAAATACCCTTCCTGCTTTTCCTCATCCCAAGCGGTACCTGCTCTTTTGTTTCGATATTAACAGACCAGTCTACGCCGTGAAATGCCCGTACCTATTGGGCAGTTATGAAAAATCGTTTGAAGGATGAGGGGCTTATGAGTTGCTTACAAATTGTAAGTAACTGAAAATGCAAGCCACAGACGGCAAATATTATAAAACTAATGTTGTGGCGAGCAAATTTTACGCATTATTCAATCCCTTCTATCGCCCAAACCGGAGCCGTTTAAGTTGTTGCTCGCGTCTGTTGGACAAGATACTGTTATGCTAACGTTTCTTCTTTAGAAATATCAAAACTCCTGTTGTGCAGCATAGCAAAATTATGACGGCACCAACAAAAAACAACAGATCTCCTTTGTTAGTATTGTCTGGTGTGGTGTTTTCAATATTCTCATCAGCTAATTGTGGGTAGAACTTGAAATTTTTTATATCTCCAGCAGTTTTGACTGCAGACATGCTTGCCATATAATTATTATAACAATGAAGATGTTCCAGTTTGGGGTTTTTACTCACATCTAGTTCAGACAAAGCATTCTGTTCGCAAAACAGGTCTTTGAGTTCAGTGCTTTTGCTCACATCCAATACAGACAACAAATTATTAAAACAAAATAGCTGTCTGAGACTGGGGTTTTTGCTCACATCTAGCGTAGTTAATAAATTGTTGGAGCATTCAAGGTGTACAAGTTTTGTGTTTTTGCTCACATCCAGTGCAGACAACAAATTACTATGACAACGCAAAGAAACCAGCTCAGGATTTTTGCTCACATCCAACACAGACAACGCATTCTTCTCACACTCCAGCACTTGAAGTTCAGGGTTTTTACTTACATCTAATTCATATAGCGAATTAGTTTGACATTGGAGTGTTTCTAGTTTTGTGTTTTTGCTCACATCTAGCGTAGTTAATAAATTGTTGGAACATTCAAGATGTTTTAGGTTGAGGTTTTTGCTCACATCCAATACAGATAACTGGTTATAATAGCAATTAAGATATTCTAGTTTTGTGTTTTGGCTCACATCCAACACAGTTAAAGAATTATACTCACAATGAATCTCTCTAAGTTCCGAGTTATTGCTCTTGCTCATATCTAGTGTATGTAACAAATTATTATTGCAAACCAGTGTTTCTAGTTTTGTGTTTTTGCTCAGATCTAACCCAGTCAACAAATTGTTGTCACATTGAAGCGTTTGCAAGTTGGGGTTTTTGTTCACATCCAATGTCTGCAGTTGATTACGACTGCATTGGAATGTTTCGAGGTTGGGGTTTTCACCTAGATCCATGGCAGATAGTCTATTACGGCTACAGAATAGTGTTTCTAGTTTTGTGTTTTTGCTCAGATCTAGGGTATATAACAAATTATTGTAACACTCAAGATTTCTAAGCTCGGGGTTTTTACTCACATACAACGCAGTCAACTGATTATCATAACAGAATAGTGTTTCTAGTTTTGTGTTTTGGCTCACATCCAATCTAGATAAAGAATTGCCGTTGCATTGAAGTGTTTGCAGATTGAGGTTTTGACGTATATCTATTGAAATTAATGGGATATTGTTACATGATAGTGTTTCTAGTTTTGTGTTTTGGCTTGTATCTATTGAAGTTAAAGGGTTGTTGTCACATTGAAGTGTTTGCAGGTTGGGGTTTTGGCTTATATCTAAGGTAGTTAAAGAATTGCCGCTACATTGGAGGATTTGCAGGTTGGGGTTTTGGCTTATATCTAAGATAGTTAAAAAATTGTTGGTACATTGGAGTGTTTCTAGTTTTGTGTTTTTGCTCATATTTAACTCAGTTAACTCATTAATTTCACACACAAGCACTTTTAATGACTTAAAATGCTCTATGCCTGCAAGACTTGTTATGCGTTTATACGCGGGTAACTCGAGCTCCTCGATGTTTATGACATCTGTATCGTAGATGGGTTCGGCAAGTCTGCCTGTAATTTTTCGTACTATCGATAAAAATGTTGCATCAGTAAAATCAGAGGATATCTTGACACCTTTGTTATTGGATAAATCAGTGGCACTAACCGTTCCAAAAACAGTTACGATGCTTGCTAGAAACACAAAAACCAATAACGCGGCCGCAAACTTGATTTTGGTCTTATCACTTAATACCATGTGCCACTCAATATTACCCTAAACCTTTAGACGTTATATAATTTACTACATCAGCAAATCGAGCCATGAAATAAAACCAATGCATAACAATGCATGATAATTTATTCATACGAAAACTAACAACCCCTTACCTAACCAATAGCTCATGCCTTTACAGGTTAACTTAATATCTCAAATACACGTGACTTGATGTGAATTGATGAACTTGTGTATTAAACTGACCCTGGGCTATTTGTCCATCAATCCAACTTGCAATGCATTAATTCAAATTATTGTTGGTGTGGACTAACTTGAGTATTTGTAAATTTAAAAATTGGCGTTTTCATTCTTGTGTGCCTTTATTTGCAGGATTGAAAGGCTATTTCGTACCTCTGGTTGTTGTGTTTGTTGTTGGTATCGTTTTTAGTTCTTCGTTTATCATGCTTTCTTCAAACACGATTCCATTAACAAGAACTTCACTATTTGATAGTGATTCAACTGATAGCTCAACTGTTCCATCACTTCTCTGGACTCACACAACAAACCGCCAAGCCAATGCGGCTCCTATTCTTGCTCAAGGTATTCTCTATTGTTCCTCTGACGGGTATTCTAGTAGCTATGTGTATGCATTAAATGCTGCCAGTGGAGCAACATTATGGACAGCTGACTACTATGGGTTTCCGATGGTTGATAACGGCAAAGGTATTTGTGGCTGACACTCGGCGAATGATTGTTCTTGATGCACATAGCGGTAACATAACTTGGCAGAACACTATAAGCCCTGGAGGCGGAAACAATATTCATGCTCCTTCGGTTCTTGTAAACGATATTTTGTATGTTTGCCTTGAATCTGGCATTCGTGCCTTAGATGCCACTACGGGCGATAGGCTTTGGGACTACGATGGTCATAGATTTGTTGATTCTTCTCCTTTGGTTGTTGATGATGTTGCCTATGCAGGGTCATTTAGAATTGTTTATGCTTTTGATGCTCGAAGCGATCGTGAAATTTGGAACTATACAGTAGCATCCATCCATTATGATAAGGTGTACCATGTGTCTTCTTTAGTGTTTGATGATGGGGTGATTTATTTTTGTGCGGGTAATGGTAATGTTTATGCTCTTAATGCTGATAGCGGCCAAGAAATTTGGAGCTATACTTACACTTCTCCACGCGAATATTATTCTATCTCTGCGCCTTTTTTTAAAGATGGTCTGATTTATCTATGTCCCGATACGAGTGTTGTGTGTGCATTAAATGTGACTGATATGACAGAGCTTTGGCATTCTGTTCTTGGTGAGGCGGATTTGTCGATGCCGGCGTTTTATGAGGGTGTTTTGTATTTTGGTTCTGATGATGGTAATCTTTATGCTCTAAACGCTACCAGCGGTCTTGAGCTATGGGCTTATCCATTATCTGATCCACTTTCGCGGGATCTTATTTCAGGCCGTTTTGTGGGTGGTGTTGGTTCGCCTGTTGTTTGTGATGGTGTTTTGTTTGTGGTTGGTGGTGAGGGTGTTTTTGCTTTGGCGGTTTCTCCGTCGTTTGTTTTGCCTTCTTTGCCGTTTTATTTGCCGTCTTCTTCAGTTTTACTGATTGTGGAGGTTGTAGCGGTGGTTGTGGTTGTGGTTTGTTGTGTATGTTTTTACTTGTTGCGAAGACGAAAAAGGTCTAATAGTCTCCGGGCAAAGTTTTAATTTTTTATCCTTTGGCTATTTGTTATCAATTTATATGTTGGTCAATATGTTTCTTAATTGCTGGTTGATGCAATTTCCTCGATTATGCTGTGCAGTTAAAAACCCTGTAGCAATGAAAGATGCGTGTTTGTTTGCAAAGAAAATCCCAGTTAGGTTCAATGGAGGGTATTCTTAAATCGAACAATTCTTAAACGACTCAGTTCACTATTGATGAGAGATGTTTGACATGGAAACTTGGGATGTCATAATAATGGGTGCCGGCTCAGCTGGTCTATCTGCTGCCATCTATACCGTTAGAAGCGGCCTTAGAACCTTGGTTTTAGATGAAAAAATCGCAGGTGGAACCATAACTAATGCTCCAATGGTCGTTAATTATCCTGGGTTTTTAGAAATCAACGGAGCCGAGTTAGCCCAAAAGATGACTGATCATGCACGTAGCTTCGGGGCCGAGATACATGAAATCGAAGCTGTAACCGCTCTGTCGCTTCAAGGTGGCATTAAAACTATAACCACCCCCACAACCACCTACAACACCAAAGCGCTCATCATCTCAACCGGTTCTAACTACAAAGAACTGGGCGTGGCGGGGGAACAAACCTTCAAAGGCCGAGGTGTAAGTTACTGCGGAGTTTGTGATGGGCCCTTCTTTAGAGGCAAACACGTCTTAGTAGTCGGCGGAGGCAACTCAGCATGCATCACCGCATTGTATCTCTCTGGTTTAGCCGCACAAGTTAGCGTTATTCATCGCCGCGACACATTTCGCGCCGAACAATCCATAGTGGATGATCTCACAGCTAAAGATAACATCAAAATTTTCTGGAACAGCGAAATTCAAGAAATAAATGGCGACAAAAAGGTTCAATCAGTCATCCTAAAAAACAACCAAACCAACCAAACCAACAAATTAGCTGTCGATGCAGTGTTTGTTCAGATCGGCGAAACACCTAACAGTCAACTTGCAAAAGCAAACGGCATTGAAGTCGACGATCATGGATACATAAAAATCAACCTACACCAACAAACCAACCTCCCCGGTATATTTGCCGCAGGCGACATAACCAACCACCCCATAAAACAAGTCGGCACTGCTGTAGGCCAAGGCATAACCGCCGCCCTAGAAGCATACGCCCACATAAAACAACCCTACCACAAAAAACACCCCATAGAAACAGCAACCCAACTCCCAAACACAAAACCCTAACCTAACAGTGAAAACACATGCACTACACCATCTACTACTTTACCTCCACAGGTAACTCACTACAAATTGCACGCCAACTCGCCTCAACTCTCAAAAACACAACCCTCCAATCCATGACCACCCCACCCCCCAGCAAACCCGTTGGCGGTCCAGATCAAGCCATAGGATTTATATTTCCAGTATATTTTCTTGGACTACCCCGAATAGTTAAACGCTTTGTCCAAAACCTGCCCATCCAGCCCCAAACTTATTGCTTTGCCATCTCCAACTTTGGCGGTAGCTCCATGGACTCTTTGGGTATGTTAAACGATGTTCTCAAACAAAAAGACTGTCATCTATCCTACGGAGATGGCGTCAAGATGCCCGATAATTACCTGCCGCGATATGATGCACTTCCCATAGATAAAGCCCAAAAAGTGATCGACGCCGCCATGGTCAAAGTGACTGCAGTAGCCCACGCCATAACAAACCAAAAAATTCAGCCTATAAAGCGCAAAGCAAAACTGCTATGCAAAATCATAAACGACCACTTTATGTACCGAAGCATTGAAAATTTCGACAAAAAATTCACCGTCGATAACACCTGTAACGGCTGTAATTTATGCCAAACCATCTGCCCCATACAAAACATAACAACCACAGATAACCATCAGCCAGTCTGGAACCACCAATGTGAACGATGCATGGCCTGCATCCAATGGTGTCCCACCCAAGCAATCCAATACGGCAAAAAAACTGCCGCATTCAAACGCTACCACAACCCCACCATTAACGCCCAAGACCTCACCCAAAAACCGTCTAGCCCCATACAGTAATATAGCCTATAGACCATCCGTGTAGTATGCGCAAGATTAAAGCGTCAAGTAACTATCTAAAAAACCAAACCCGCAAAAACCTAGCCAAAGCCGCTCTATGTATTCTAATTTTGTTTGGTATTCTGTTTGTTGTTCTCTATCATGCTATCATAACCCTTAACTGGGGTCTGCTAAACTGGATCGGGTTGGCGTTTCTGATTGTTCCAATAGTCGCTTTTTACTACTATCTACATAAATATCGTATCTTTAACGGCGGTTGGGCAGGCGAAAAACAAGTCGCTCAACACCTAAACAAAACCCTAAATGATGACTACTACCTCATAAACGACCTCTATTTGCGAGAGGGCGGAGGCGACATAGACCATGTAGTTTTGGCGCCCGGAGGCATATTTGTGTTGGAAACCAAAAACTGGAGCGGCAACATAATCTGTAGCGGCGATGAGTGGCAACGCAGGGGCAAACGCAACTTTAACTCAAGCCCCAGCCGTCAAGTCAAACGCAATGCTCAAAAAATTCAACACATAATTGAGCGCTCTCAAACTCTGCGTTCCATGGGGATTTGGGTAGATGGCATTGTAGTTCTAACCAATAGATCTGCCTCGGTTCAGCTCAACAATCCAGCAGTGCCTATACTTAAACTCCACCAGCTCTCCGATTATATCTCCTCAAAAGGTGGCTCTAGACGCTTTTCACGTGACCAGCTTGAAGCCATCGCAAAAGAAATCACTAAGCAAAAAGCTTAGGCACTTGAGGTTCAGGCGGGGTGAGGTTGAGCCAGGATCGGCGTTTTACCAGCGCAAACGAGGTTATGCCTGTTATAAAGAGACTAACAATAACAAACGAGTTCGGCAATGCCCGTCCGCTATTTTGAATCGTTGAGAGCAGAATAGAGATACTGCAATAAAACGCGAAAATCCCAGTTACAAACTGTGACACATGAAGCACCATTTTTACTTTACACGCTTGGGTTTTTAACCAGTTCAAACTGCTCTCCATATACCTTGAAACATCAGGCAAATCATCTAACAACAACGCAATGCCCCCCAGCATAAACACCCGGCCCACATTAACCGCAACTGAGTTACTATCCACAAAGAAAAGCTCATGAAGCGAAACAGGCGTAAAAAACACCACATACACAGATGTGATTATTATCGCAAAAATGGCATAAACATAGTGATGGAAAAGAACCCGGTGGATATGTAGAACTCGGCCTATAGCGGCACTGTGAAAAATATTAATCGCCGCAGCAACAAGTGCAAACCAAAACAAACTAGCACTAAGCAGATAGGGCGTATAGGGCTGCCAATCGGGATAGGATCGATAATACTCATAGAGGATACCTGCAACAGTGGCTATGCTGATAAGTGCATTAAAAATCAATCCAAGACTAAAAATCTTTTTTAAAAGGGTCTTACCTAAACCGGCCATGCAAATCTTTCTGCCTGATTTTTCCGTTTACACTGGATGGTCTGCTTATCCCGCTTTTTAAGATTACCGTTTGCCAGCCACAAAAATTGCAAGCATCAAAGCACTAAACACAATACTTCTACCTCATCACTATACCGTTTGGAGTGGATAAATCGTCTCTTGAGCTGTTCTTCTTTTTGGCTGTCTTTTGATGTTTTGTGTGTTTCTATAATTTTGAAAGTTTTATTAGATAGGCCTTGATAAGCCCCTGATAAGAGAAGCGAGTCAGATGAAGTTTGAAATTAAATACAAGCCCTCATATGCTATGTTGGTAGCCAATTTTGATCAAGGTGAAACCCTGACAGCCGAGTCAGGCGCTCTAACTTATATGACTCCCAACATTGAAATCCACACTCGCAAACGCGAAAAAAGTTTGCTGGGCAGCTTGGGGCTTAGTCTCATTGGCGGGCAGTCTTTTTGGGTAAATGACTACACTACCAAAAATGGTGCCGGAGAAGCAGCTTTTGTTGCGGCACCAGTGGGTGATATCAAACAACTCGACGTAAAACCTGGACAGGGCTATATTATCCAAAAATCGTCCTATCTGGCCTCCACGCAGGACATAAATTTAGATGTCAAATGGGAAGGCTTCACTAAGGGTCTCTTTGGGCAAGGCGTATTTATGATAAAAGCCACTGGTAACGGTCCGCTTTTTATCAACACATTTGGCGCCATTGACACGCATATACTCCAAGCAGGCCAAACTCTAATTGTGGATAATTTCCATCTTGTTGCTTTTAGCGAATCCTGTAGCTACCGAGTTAAAAAAGTCGGCGGCCTAAAAGAAACTCTGCTAAGTGGTGAGGGGTTAGTAACTGAGATCACTGGACCCGGAGAAATTCATATCCAAACTAAAAATCTCCAAGAATTCACTGAGTGGCTCTGGTTGTTGCTTGGTCCCCGAGTCAATAGTTCGCGTTCAAGATAACAATCTTTTTATTTTCTTTTTGTTTAAGCATCATAATTGGACGTGGAAACTTGGGCAGCATTGGTCTTGGCGTACTCATTGGCTTTTTGATAACTGTTGTCATGGGCATAATGTTTCCTGGGGTTGGACACATCTTAGGCGGCTTTTTAGGTGGCATAGTAGCTGGATTAATTGCCCGAAGCGCAATCGGTGGGGTCTTGGCTGGTTTTCTATCCGGACTTGGAAGTGCCGTTATTTTGGTTATTTTGGCCTTGATAGTGTTTGCCTTTAACTCTCAATCTGATTGGGGCTTTATTGGTGCATTGGTCAGCGGTGTAACTGGTGCGGCTCTAAGTATCATAGTTGCGGTGGTTGCAACAGTGGCTTCGGTTATAGGCGGCTTTATCGGCGGACTTTTAGCGCGAAGATAAATCCTGTAGGTGGATCTCTACACCCACAAAACCTAAACTGTGTCTTTTCTCTGGTGTGTTTTGAGGTGAATATTTTGGGTAATATATGGTTAGGTGCATTTGCAGGATTTTTGCTAACCGTGATTTTGGGGTTTTTGTTTCCCGGCTTAGGTACCCTAATAGGTGCTTTTGCTGGCGGAATTATTGCAGGTTTGATTGCCCAAGGCGCGGGTCGGGGCGCAATTGCAGGCTTTATAGCAGGCATATTTGGAGGCATAATCATAGGTATTTTAGCAATCTTTGGTTTAGCACTCATTGGAGGTCTTACAACTGGGCCTTTGGGTGCACTAACGGGTGGTTTAGCCGGTTTAGCCGTTGGATTAATTGGCATTATGCTTGCGATTCTATCCGGTATAGTCTCAGCAATTGGGGGTTTAATTGGTGGTGCACTTAGACCCAATCGCTATCGCAATCATGCCTACTAACTACCCTTAGCGGTCTATCATGAAGTTTTTTTCATGAGTGATTTTTTCGGGGATGGTGTCTAGAACCATCTTTTCTTCTGGTTTTTTGCTTAAAACAATGGGTGCTAGTTGTTCGGATAATTTTAGTGCGGCTTCTAATTTGGTATTTTTTTCCGCATAAACCTCAAAGAGCACCCCCTCTTTGCGTACACTATCCCCTAGTTTAGCACGCAGCAACACTCCCGCGCCTTTCTCTTTGGGTGCTCCGGCCATGCGTGCAATGCGAACAATACTCTCAGTGCTCATCCAAAGAACCCTGCCAGCCTGTTTAGACCGTACTGATGCATGGTGGGGACCAATTGGCAGATCGGTGGGTTTAACTTTTGGATTCCCACCCTGAATTTCAATGATTTCGCGCATTTTCTTCTCAGCCTTGCCTGAATCAATCATGTTCTCGGCGGTGTTGCGGGGGTTGGCTACGCCGACCATATCAAGCAGCATGCTGGACAAGCTTACTGCTTTTTCACGCAAATCAGGCGGACCCGCACCCATAAGAGTTGATAGTGCTTCATGGGCTTCTAGAGCCGGTCCAATACCCCGACCCAATGGCTGATCACCAAACGTCAAAGCACACTGAATGTTTAAACCCAACCGCTGGCCTAACTCAAGAAAATCCGCGGCAAGAGTGTAGGCTTCTTGACGAGTCTTAATCTTAGCACCTATACCGGTGGGTATGTCAATAACAACATGAGTGGCACCAATGGCTTTTTTCTTACTTAAAATCGAGGGTAAAAGCATCGGATCAATACCCAACGGATACTCCACTTGAATAAAAAGATCATCCGCCGGAGCCAACTCTAAAGAACCCCCCCAAACAAGACACCCACCCGTTTTTCTAACAACCTCTTTGATCTCCTCCATAGCTAAACTAACCGGACAAAGAGTCTCAACCCGATCAGCGGTTCCAGCAGGCGAGGTTATCGCACGAGAGGACGTCTTGGGGATAGTAAATCCCGCCGCAGCCACAATAGGCACAACCAACATACTGGTCTTATCACCGGGGATACCCCCCACACTGTGCTTATCCAAAATTGGACCACTGCCAAAATCCAACGTTTTACCCGTTAAAATCATAGCCCTAGATAACGCTTCAACCTCACTCATACTCACCCCATGAATACTCAACGCTGTGAGAAACCCCGCAATCTCAACCGTACTGAGCCGCCGATCAACTACATCACGAACAATAGCCACGATGTCTTTTTCACGAAGCCGTTCCCCATGAAGCTTGGCACGAATATTAAAAAGCGACTCAGGAAGCGCCGCCAACTCTACTTCTACCCACTCATCATCTTTAATGCCCAGCGCCGCCTCAGTTTCCTCAAAAAGACCAATCCGATTCTCAGAAAAATGCTCAGCAATATTGGCAATGGCAACCACAGTCTTTAGTCCATAGGTGATCTTTATCCTATCAGAGCTATGTACCCCAAGCAAACTTGCAGTTTTTTGTCCAATAACTGCTACCCGATTCCCACCCGTTGTGATGTTTAAGAGCTCAACCACAAGATCCATAACATCCACCCTAAACACTGAATTGAGCGCCAGATAGTTAAAGATTTTAAGGATTACAAACTACCATAGCCCGAGGAACACTCGTTGAAGTACCTTGACTTTATCGAACTAACCTACAAACCCAAAGCATCAGATTTGATCTGC
>Ga0123356_10004494_pt1 | contig 14403 bp, 12 predicted proteins | sample TergutEmb28metaG_2_FD_92546 | JGI IMG/M metagenome (GOLD analysis project Ga0123356, IMG submission 92546) | Embiratermes neotenicus P3 segment gut microbial communities from Petit-Saut dam, French Guiana - Emb289 P3 | ecosystem: Host-associated > Arthropoda: Insects > Digestive system > Gut ...
AACCGCCTCTGTCTTAAATTCCTGTGTGTACTGCCGTCTTTCTTTCATTTTTTTTGCCATTTTTCCTCTCCTTGCATTTTAGTTTGTGCTTATCTTTGTGTATACAGGAGGGGGTAAACCCAATGTTATCTGTTGCATTCGAAGAATTGGGGAAAGGTAATTACGCAAAAAGCGACGAGATGTTTATACAAGTTGAAGAATATGGAGCACCCGAAGCGCAATTCAAATTAGGTTGTCTATACGCTGAAGGAAAAGCGATTTCACGTAATTTAACGAAAGCTAATGAATTGATTAATAAGGCTGCTGCGAAGGGCTATAAGGAAGCGAAAAACTGGCTTGAACAAAAAGAGCGTGAACGAAAAGAACGTGAACAAAAGGAGCGTGAACATCAGGAATGGCTCGCATCGGAAGAAGGGCAGCGCTGGCAGGAAGAAGAAAAACGCAAACAAGAAGAGGAAAGAAACGCACGAATCCTCCGCGAGGCTAAAAGGAAAAAACGGAACAAAATTACAGTAATTTGTGCAGTAGCTGCAGTTTTATCACTCATTGCATTTATTGTGTACAGATCAACGGGGAGTTTTTTTGAATTTAAAAATAATGCCCAAGGGACACTTACCATTACTGGATATAGTGGAAAAAAAGAAGTTGTTATCCCTGCAACCAATAAAGGCATTAATGTAACGGAGATAGGAAACAAGGCTTTTTACAATAAAAAATTGATAAGTGTTGTAATCCCAGACGGCATTACTGCTATTGGGGATCATGCGTTTTACGGCAACCGATTGAGAAGTGTTGTCATTCCTAACAGTGTTATCACAATTGGTGAATCTGCATTTTCCAGTAACTTTGATAAGAAAGGGTACCCCACATACGAAGGCAACAATCTGACCAGTGCTAACATTCCAGATAACGTCACATCCATTGGAAGAAGTGCGTTTGCTGGTAACAGTCTTACGAGTATTTTTATTCCATACGGTGTTACCTTTATTGAGAGGTCGGCGTTTTATGGCAACCCACTACTAAGCGTTGTCATCCCCAATAGTGTGACCACTATTGGACAAACAGCGTTTTATGGTAACCGGCTGACTAGTGTTGTCATTCCTGACAGCGTTACCTCCATTGGGGAAAATTCGTTTAAAGGGCACCAACTGACTAGTATTGCAATTGGGGCAAATGTGACATTAGATTCTACTAAAGATAAAGGTGCATTCGGCGAAGAAGGTTTTATTACGAGCTATAATAAGGGCGGGAAACTGGCTGGAACTTACACACGACCCGATACCAAAAGTAAAACATGGACAAGACGTTGACTAGGAATGTATGTTCTTCAAAAAATAATTTAAGGAAGGTTTTATATGAATAAATATGAAAGGGATATGCTAAAAAAAGAGATGAATGAAATTGAAAGAAACATGTGTTACACGACTGCTGCAGCGCATTATGACAATGGTGACTATTCTGCAGCTATATCGGAATGTAGTACTGGAATTTCCAAAGGCACACTGGATGCTCGAGTCTACAACATCAGGGCTTACTCATATATACAACAAGGCGAAATCTTAAAAGCACGTTTAGATTTTGATACTTCATTGAAATTAGACCCGGCTGACAGTGAGATAAGGGGTTTCCGGGACACACTTAAAAGTAAAGGGTATTGATAGGATTTGTTTAAGTTTAAAGCCGATGAGCTTTGAACACAAAATATATTATTAAAGGAGATTTTATGAATTTTGATGAGTATGTTAGTATAGGCAAGAAATTAGTTAAAGAGGGAAATCACACAATGGCTGCAGAAAATTTTCAAGCAGCCTTGAAGATTCAGCCAGATGAAGAAATTAAACAATTGTTATTAAACTGCTATTATGTTATACAATCTGAAGCCCTAATAAGAGAAGCTAATAGCCGTATAAAAACAATTGAAGGCTTATGGGGTGTAAAAATAACAGATTTAGATACAACAATTAAAGAATATTCTGATAAAATTAAACTAAATCCAAATGCTTCATTCGAAAGGGAATTTCTTGGAAGCAGCACTACTGTTTTGGCAAAAAATGTTCTTGGTGATGCTTTATACGTAAGAAGTCTTCATGCATTATCAAAGAAAGATTATAAGTCGTGTATAGAAGATCTTAACAAAGCCATTGAATGTATGCCAAATAGTCCTAATTTTCTGAATAAGCGAGGTATGGCATGTGAAAAAATAGATGATTATGATCAGGCCATTGCAGATTACAAAAAATGGATGGAAATAAAGCCCGATGATGATACTCCAAAACGAAGACTAGTTGAGGTGCATAATTGGCGTGGAATTTCAAGATGCAATAATGGCGATTTGAATGGTTCTATTGCTGATTTTGAAGCCTGCTTGGAAATAGATGCTGATTTTGAACCTGCAATCAGTAATCTTAAAGCAATAAAAGCACATATGACATAAAATCATCTGCCCATATATTCAATATTTTTGCAGAATACGCGGTTATCTTTCAACCTGTGAAAAGCACAATATTTCTTCTCTCAAATCAGAAAATACTTTTTCAGCAGGTTCAAAATCCCCATTTTGTATATCTTTTTCAGCAAGTCTAATTAAATGTAATAATGCAAAAGCATCCTGAGTCTCTTGATATGTTTCTATATCGACCAATACTGCTTTTGCTTCTCCATTTTGTGTTATAACTATTGGGTTTCTTCTTTCCGTAACATATTTCATCATATCAGCAGCATTAGTTTTTACATAAGAAATTGGTTTAATGTCGGTAGCCAAATTTACAGCCATATTCTGCCTCCAGTATAATTATAATACGATAAAAAGACTGTATTGTCAATTATTTTTTAAAATCTTACTTGATAATTTTCGCAACAATAGTACAATGAATAAATAGTGTTTCAAGAAAAATCGAAAAAAGCCTCAATTAGTTTTTTATATGCGAAGTTATAGAATCACATCAACAGTTCCTTAAGTTTCTCCATTGACCAAGTTTCATTTGGATAGTATTCGTTCCCACCATCGTCCTTCTTAAAAACAAGAAATGGCGTAATGGAGTTATCATAAATCAATATCTTATCACATATATCAACTAATTGTGGCAATAACTTTAATGACTTAACATAACGGCTTCGTATTTTATCTTCCGGTACATCATATCATCAGCGTTAACATACACACCGGAAAGCGGCATCAATCTTGTAACAGTGCTTTTTCCAGAGCCGTTCGGTCCTGCAAATACAAGGACAACAGGCTTAGACATAATCTCGTGAGCCATCGGCATTTTCAAGGTATGCCCGTTTTAGATCCAAATCATACCGGGCTACCGGCAATCCTTTTTTATTTTTATATGCTATGCCTTGTTCAACAGCGTCATTGAATATTTTGGTTACTTCACTGCTGCAAAGCCCTCCAAATCCCTGGCTGTTTGTATCTACCGGAAATGGAATGCCCCTTTGTTCGACTGTTTTACGGAGGAAAATATTTATCGCATTGGACATGTTTAACCCTAAATAACCAAAGAGGGTTTCCGCACTTTCCTTGAGTTCACGGTTTATCCTGACAGTCACCCTAACATCTTGAGTATGCATAAACTTCCTCCTGATAAAAGCATACTATGTTTTCTATATAAAATCAACCAATCGCCAATTGGCGGCTTTTGTATTTTGGATTTGTGATATTTTATCAATGAAACATGAAATTGACTTTAATCTATATAACATATAAACTGTGCACAAGGAGCCGTTTTATGGAAAATATATGCGAAATTGTTGGAACCGTTATTGGAGTTGGCAGCGATACAGGACACCTTGTTATTGATTGTAAGAAGAAAGGCTCCAAATATTTTTGCTGGACCTTTAATGTTGAAAAAAAAACTGCGGGAGAGCCAGAACAAAAAATATTTGAAATATGGTTGAAAGACGGCGCTTTATATGCGTGTGAATATAACGGCGATGATTACCAGAAAATGATGGATGAATTTAGAAAAACTGAAAATCTAATGCAATGCTTACAATTCATGGAGATTCAAAAAGATGTGTTATCCAAAGAAAACGAAAAAAGCTGCGAGCCGCCGGAAGATATTTCAGAGAGCATAGACTCCGTAAGCCGGGAAGAAATTGACAAGGCTGTTGCTTCGTTTGATGAACTTGCTGCCCAGGCTGCTGCCGCGTCTCGCAGAATCAAATAAACCAGCCGCGACTAAGAAAAGTCAAAATCCAGATGATACTCTTCGGAGAGCAACTTGATTGTCTTTATCAGGCTGTCGTTCAACGGCACTCCTGTTTCTTTCCGCTCCAGCCAGGCAAGGTACTCCTTCTCGCCGGCGGTGTAGATGCGCTCTTGCCCTGGCGCTTTTGCGCTGGCGCGAAGTTCACGCAGAATGTTGCCGGTTGTTTTTTTAAAAAGCGAAGGCTCTACAAAAGCGTTTATGTCTATGGCCATGAAAAAATGCCCAAGATGATACGGGACTTTTTTGCCGTTCGAATCAATGCCGTTCAGCGCTTTAAGAAATTGCCCCTGCTGCAGCGCCGCGCTGAGTATCTCCACAACTGCCGCGTAACCGTAGCCTTTGTAACCCGCTGTTTCTTCGCCAAGGCCGCCAAGAGGGGCAAGCGCGCAAGTTCCCTTGTCAAGGCCGGCAAGCGCCTTTTGGGCATCTGTCTCGCTTGAACCGTCGCGGTTAATGACCCATCCGCCGGGCATAACTTTATTAATTCTTGCATAATGCTCTATTTTGCCTCTTTGCGAGACAGAAGTGGCGCAGTCCAGAACAAAGGGAAAATCTTCGTCAGAGGGAATGCCGGCGGTAAGGGGGTTTGTGCCAAGCATGTTTTCAATGCCGAATGTCGGCGCGATGGATGGGCGCGCATTGGTGCCGGTAATGCCAATCATATCTGCGTTAGCTGCCATTGTTGCATAATATCCGGCTATGCCGTAATGGGTAGAGTTGCGCACTACTACCATGCCAAGACCGTATTGTTTCGCTTTATCAATTGCCATCTGCATGGATTTTTTCCCGATTACATGCCCCATGCCGTCATGGCCGTCTACAACCGCAGTTGCAAGATAATCTTTTACTATTTCAAAATTGGTAACAGGATTCTGAATACCGTCTTTTATTCTGTCAATGTAAATGGGTTTGAACCTTCCCACACCGTGGGAATCTATCCCGCGTTTATCAGATTCTATAAGTATTTCCGCGCATATTGCCGCGTCTGCAGGCGGAACGCCAACTTTTATAAAAACATCCTTCATAAAGGCTTCCAGTTTTTCAAAACTTGCATATTTCATAAATTACTCCGTTTATTTTTTTCTGCATACCAGAATCAATCTGGCTGCATATTGATCATAAGGCCTTTCGTCCCAGTCGCCGAAAATCTCTACCTTGTCAAAACCGGCTTCGAACAGCAAAGCCCTCAGTTCCGATGCTGCATAAAGCCTTTGGGTAAATGTCTTTTCTATTCTTTTTCCGTCTTTTATAAGTATCCAGCGATTTTTTAAAAGTGTCCAGGAGTCCAGCGCTTCGTACTCTGTCAGCACAGTAAATCCGGCGCGTTCAAACCACTCCCCTTCGATAAAATCCCTGACAGAAATTTCCTTGCCAAGGGTTTCGATAATAAAAACTCCGCCGCTTTTCAGGGATTCATAAGCATTACAGAGAAGCTGTAAATCGTCTTTTTGATTTTTAAAATAGCCAAACGAAATGTAAAGGCTTACTGCAGCGTCAAAATAGCCGCCTCTGACAAAGTCTCTCGCATCGCTGCGGATATATTCAATGTCCAGCTTTTCGTAAGCCGCCTCTTCTCTGGCAGTTCTTAGGTAACTTTCGGTTATATCCACGCCTGTAACATCAAAGCCGCGGCGTGCAAGTTCCGCGCTTATTCTGCCAAAACCGCAGCATAAATCAAGAATTTTAGGAGGAGAAGTCAGCACCGTGTTGGTTTTTTCACCGTACAAATCCAGTTTGGCAAGGCGCGTTACCCCGTCGGCTACCTGCGGCACTTCCGCCCAATGCGCATCGTCAAACATAACGGGAGCATATTGCTCCCAAAAGTCCTCGTCATTGAACCATTCGTTGTTTCTAAAAGACACGTTAAATTAAGTAAATAATCTTAGGCAACCGAGCCGATTGGTTCCGACATCTGATACAAATATCCGGTTTGGACACAGATGTTAAAAAGATTCCTTGTGATGGTTTCTTCGGATGTTCTTACATTCCTGTCATCGTGGCGGGTAAAACGGACAAGATACGCATCTTCCTGTTCATTAAGAATATCAATGTACTCTATTTTGCCTGGCTGGCATTTAACATTATAACGTTTCATACTATGAATATCGGAAAATTTATCCCCCTGCTTGAGTTTAAATTAACCTTGATCTATAATGGAGCTTTATGGAGTATAATAATGAAAATTCGTTTTAAAATGTTCCTTGTAATTCTGCCCTTAATTATCGTAACTCTGGTTTTGGCAGAGACTGCTTCTTATTTTAGCGCGGTAAACGGGGTTACCCGCCTTGGACGGCAGCTTTTTGGGTTTAAACTTGGGGAACTTGAAAAATTCGCAAATAACCAGTGGGCGCTGCTGGTCGAAAACAACTATGCCGGAAGGCCGGACATGGTCGAGGCTGCCAAGAAGGCGGTAGAACAATACGGGCGCAGCATTATCTTAAGCGATACCGAGATAATTTTTGCCGTGGAAAACAACGGAAAGCTGGCGCTTGCAACAGCCGATCTGGAAATACTGCCGGATGAAGAAGCGCCTTTCCTGCAGCTTCTTTCTGCCGAAAACCAGGGGCTTCAAACCGCAAAGATTGGAGGAGAAAAGCGGATTTTCAAATCTTTTTACTTTACCCCTTTTAACTGGTTCATTATAATCAGCGAAAGAAACGAAGTGTACTATAGCGATGCAAACAGCATCACTGTGCAAACGATTATTACTTTGTGCATTTCTACCATAATAACCGTGCTTCTTCTTATTCTGATTACGCGCCATTTGACCAATCCTCTTGGACGCATTGTAAAAACAATGAATACCATAATTGATACTGCCGACCTTTCGTCCAGGGTAGAAGTTGAGTTTAAAGATGAAACAGGAAATCTGGCGCAGACTTTTAACCGCATGATAGAAGAACTTGATAAGGCATACAAACAGATCAAAAGCTATGCGTTTGATGCTGTCCTTGCCGGAAAAAAGGAAGAACGCATTCGTCAGATTTTCCAGAAGTATGTTCCCAAAGATGTAATTGAACGTTTCTTTGCTTCGCCGGAAAAAATGCTCGTCGGGGACAACCGTAAGTTGTCTATCCTTTTTTCCGATATACGCTCTTTTACAACCATTTCCGAAGGGCTTGCCCCCGACGATTTGGTCAATTCCCTGAACCGCTATTTTTCCGGGCAGGTAGACATTATCTACAACCGCAACGGCATTGTAGATAAATATATAGGCGACGCTATTATGGCTTTTTGGGGCGCTCCGGAAAAACACGAAGACGACGCTTTACAATCGGTATTGTCGGGTCTCGAAATGATCGATGCAGTTGAAAAATTTAACGAAAACCAGAAAAAACTCGGCAAGTGCGAATTCAAGATAGGCATAGGGCTTAACTACGGCGAAGTGACCGTAGGCAATATCGGCAGTGAACGTAAAATGGATTACACTGTAATAGGAGACGCAGTCAATCTTGCTTCGCGCATGGAAGGGTTAACAAAAACATATCACTCGGAAATTTTAATTTCGGAAAGCCTTTTCGAAGAATTGCGGAAATCTTCCCCTAACGCAGGGTTAAGCTACAGGCTTCTTGATACTGTAGCCGTAAAAGGCAAAACCAGAGGCGTTAGAATTTTCACAGTAAAACGCTCGCTCTCGCCTGCCGAACAAAAAGCGTGGCCCATTCACAACCAGGGAATGAAGCTCTACTACAGCCGCTCTTTCCAGGAAGCTGCGGAAAAATTCAACGAAGCGCTTGGTTTATTGCCTGGCGACTTTAACGCAGAGAACCTGCGCAGCAGGTGCATTGAATACACATCTTCACCCCCGCCCAGCGAATGGGACGGGGTAGAAGTTATGAAAAGCAAGTAACCGCCCGCCAGCAAGGCGCACAAAAAAAACCGCATAACTCTGTGAGTCATGCGGTTTTTTTTTATTTAATCAGAATACTATTCGCCGGATGGCTGCAGCGCCTTGCGGATACTGTCCATTTGATCGCTAAGCGATGTAATTACATTCGTCTGGGATGTCGCTTTGGTTTCCAAATCCTTAATGGTGCTGTTACGCTCTTTAATTGTATTGTCGCGCTCAGTGACAATCTGAGCAAGATTGTTTTTTTCGCTTTCCAGCGATTTTTTTTCAGCTTCAAGAGCAAGCAAGGAAGTTTCCAGTTCATTCAGGCGGCGGGTCTGGCCTGAACTGTCGGAGCTGAATGAAGCGATTGTTTTTTGCATACTGGCAATAGTGCTTTCCAACTGAGCATTTTTCTTTTCCAGTTCAGCCAATTCGTCAGAACTTGCGCCAGAAGCAACCACGGCAGAAGCGCCGCCTGTTTTGCGGACATCTTCGATCATTGCCTCCACAGAATTAATTGCCTGGGTATAAAATTCTTTCCTTGACTGAAATGACCGGATAGATTGAAAAGAGCCAGTCTCCAGAAAAAGCCGCAACTCACCGGCTTTAGCCGCAGCCTGGTCATATTCGCCCTTTCTTATTAATTCGTTCACCGCAGAAATACCGCCGGACAATTGCGCATCAATTGCGTTTGCTTTGTCCTGGTCGCTCCTTAACTGCTCCAGTCTTGAATTCATTTCCTGCTGCGAAGCAGTTAGTTCAGTTGCTTTTACCTCAAGCTGATTGCGCAGCCTTGCCTCCGAGGAACGGGAATTTTCCAGTATCTGCGCACGTTCTTCCTCGGAAGCGGAAAGTTCAGCGCGGTACTCCCGCTGCAAAGAAAGGAGCCGCGCTTCTGCTGCAAGCTGCTCCTGGGACAATACCTGCTTGGAGGAATACAAACTATCCAGCTCTTCCCCTACACTTTCCAGCCGCGAAAGAATAGATGTTATTTCCTTTTCTTTGGAAGCTATTTTCTGCGCAGTTTCCCTGCGTATTTCTTCGATTAATGTGCGCTCTGTCAGCGTATATACTTTATTCCCTTCCCTAATCTTCTGATCTTTTTTTCCGTTAAAAGAAAAAAGAATAACAACCCCGCATACCAGAATAACTATTGCCGCAGCATTAACCAGCAGAGGAAAAATGGCGCCTGTTTTTTTTGCATTGATAACCGGCTTGCCGCTTTCCATGCCTTCCGAAAGGGATTGGCGGTTTTTTTCTGCAATTCCGTTTATTTTTGCCAGTATTTCTTTTTGTTCTTCCACGGATATTCCGGATTGAGCATCCAATACAATATCTTCGTTATTTGTCATTTTGCTTTCCCAAGATCAATTTTGGCGGCTTCCTTTGCCGCAAGACGAATCCCGCCTGCTTTCAGCCCGCGGACATTGTAGTCCTGCGCTTTAAAATCTTCCGAGAGAACTTTAAGGCGCGGTTTGGGCGTATACTTAACACTAAAAGTAAATTTAGACCGCGTATCAACATGCAGCACCTGCGCTCCGTCCGGAACAAGAAAGTAATCCTTGTTCATAATCCAGCCTTCTATTATGCAGCGTTTAATACACGGATAACCATTTTCTTTTTCTTTGTAAATAATTGTAAATATTGTTTTTGCCAGCAGTTCCTTGTCTGCAACGCCAATCCACCAGGCATCTGCGCCGACAAATGTTTTTTCTGGAAGCTCCATTACAGTGTACATTCCGTTTTTTCGTATAACAAGAATTCTGTCATACGGAGAAACTTCGCACTCTTTTGCGCCCGAAACATTTGTCCCAAGGTAGCCGGATTTTTTATCGTATTTCAGCTCTACGTCCCGCTTTACAACTTCTTTGGCAATAACCTTGTCAAAAGAGCCTACGACCGTTTTTCTTGCTCCGCGCCCTATTTCTTCATTTGCCTTTATTTTTGCAATAAAACCTTTTAAGCAGGAAATTGAATAAGCTGTAATGTTTTTAAGGTGGTTGTTAATTTCTTTTATACGCGCCTGTATTTGCAGCATTTCATCATGCGCTTTGCTTATGTCGTATAACGAAATCCTCCGTATGGGAATTTTTAAAAGATGTTCTACATCGCTTTCCGAAACACCGCGGGGGCCTACCTCTTTTTTGAACGGCTTAAACCCGGAAATTACCGCATCCTGTACGCCTTTTGCGGTTTTCATTTTTTCTATGCCCTTGTAAATCCGCTCTTCGATAAAAATTCTTTCCAGCGTGCGCAGATGCAATTTATCAAGGAGTTCCTTTTTTTCAAGTTCCAGTTCTTTTGTAAGAATTTTTACAAGCTGTTTGGCATGATGTTTAATTATTTCCGTAACGCTCATTATTGCCGGAAGCCCGTTCTTTATTACAAGAAGGTTTACAGAAATTGACTGCTCGCACTCTGTAAACGCAAAAAGCGCATCCACGGTTTCCTGCGCATACACGCCGCGGGCAAGCTTTACCTCTATCTCTACCTTGTCGGTGGTAAAATCGGAAATTCCCTGTATCTTAAGCCTGCCTGCCCTTGCCGCGTTTTCCACACTGGCAATAAGGCCTTCGGTGGTTGAACCAAAGGGAAGTTCGGTAATAAGGATGCGCTTTGGATCGGAAGTATCCAGTTTGGCACGTACATTTATCTTGCCGTTACCGTCGCGGTATTCAGAAACATCGATATAGCCGCCAGTGGGGAAATCGGGGTACAATTCAAACTTTTTCCCGGAAAGACAGGCGACTTCCGCTTCAAGCACTTCGATAACATTGTGCGGCAGAATCTTTGTAGACATTCCAACCGCTATTCCGTCCGCGCCTATAACAAGTATAACAGGTATCTTTGCCGGAAAAAGCACCGGCTCGCGGTTACGCCCATCGTAGGAGTCCATCCACTCGGTCAGCTTGGGGTTGTAAAAAACCTCTTTTGACAGCGATGTTGCACGGCACTCGATATAGCGCGGCGCGGAAGCATCATCGCCGGTGTAAAGATTGCCAAAGTTCCCCTGCCTTTCGATAAACAGTTCCTTGTTGGCAAGCACTACCAGCGCCGAATTTATGGAAGCGTCTCCGTGCGGATGATACTTCATGCAATGGCCGGTTACATTTGCGACTTTATGAAATTTACCGTCGTCCATTTCGAACAGCGAATGAAGAATGCGCCGCTGAACCGGCTTAAGACCGTCTTCCAGATCCGGAATTGCCCTATCCTTAATTACATAGGATGCATATTCAAGAAAATTACGGTCAAAAAGGTTTTTTATATAAGCCATTATATTCCTTTTAATTCAATAACTTATACTTTATATCAGCAGTTAAATAGGGTCAAGAACGGAATATAGTTTTATTTAAAAAACTGCCATTGATCAAATTCAAAACTGTTTTTGTGCCTGTTTTCCGGGAAAATAGACAAAGGATTAACACCCAGGCTGCTGTAGAATACAAAGACCAGATCATTTACACCGGTAACCGTTTTATCCAGATCTATTGTCACTGTGGTAAACTTTCCTTCTTCTCCAGGTTTTGCTTTAATCTGAAGGCGGCCAATAACTTCCCCGCCTTTAATTCTCGCCGGATTACTCGTAGTAATATTTGCGCTATCGCCTGTTTCACCGTCGCCTTCAGGGTTTATGCGCAGTTCTATCGCCCCGATATAATCTGCCGCTTCCGGCGTCCGCACCCTGGCGGCAAATTTTTTCGCCCCGCTGCCAAAATCAACGCCGTAAACGGCAACCCAATCGCCGGTATCAATACTGGTTACCACTGTGCCGTTGCTAGCTTCCGGGTGCGGCCTTGTGTAAACGCCGCCCTGAATGCCGATGGTTTCAGCTTCAGCCGAAACATAGGGGTTCAAATACCCTACCTGATCAACACCCTTTCTGGTTACGGCAACCGGCGAAATTACGCCTTTTTTATTTATGGACATCTTATCGATATGAGTAGCCCGGTAACGGTAAATACCCATTGCTCCCGCAAGCATTTGTGTATGGTATGCTATATAAGCATTGCCTTTAAACTCAAACATTACGCCGTGGTTATTATTATCCTGCGTATTAAGCAGGTTTCTTGGAAAATCAAGAACCCCGTACGGATTAGAGTATTCCCCAAAAGGACCGTCATAAGACATCATACACGCCATTTGGGTAGCTTTTAGCCCGAATGTATTTCCGGCTATAGCGCTGTGAGTGCTGTACATATAATAGTAGATGTCATCGATTCTGGCTATTTCGTTTGCTTCGAACAGATAGGGCACGTGCCATTCTTCGGGATCATGCGCAAGGCTGATCATGTCGGGGTTAAGTTTTACGCGGCGGGCGTTTTTGGTGTTATTCGGACCGCCGCCGGGAGGATACGAAGTGCCGCCGCCGAAAAAGAGATACCCATCGCCATGTTCGTCTATTACGATGCCAGGATCAAAAAGAAAATCTACGTTTGAACAATTGGGGGTATTGCGGTCTATTAACAATTTGTTGCCAAGCGGCGAAGCCCATGGGCCTGTGGGGTTGTCCGCTGTAATAACGCCGATGCCGTCCCCTCCATTACCCCAGTACATAAAAAATTTAGGCTTTCCGTTTACCATTTTCCAGTCTACCGTAGGCGCCCATGATCTGCTAACGCCAGAAATCGTAATAAGCGGAGACCATTCTTCGATTAACGGATTTGTATTCGGAGTGCCTACGATATTAACTGCGCCGTGGCATGTCCAGTTTACCAAATCCGCCGAGGACACCATGCGAACGCCCTGAATCCCCAGGCCGTAGGAAAATTCATCCGCCGACTGGTTCACATAACGCACATTGCCGTTTGGAAAGTACAGCAGGGTATCGTTACTCATGTACAGGTATACGCGATCATTATACACAGTCGCTGTCGGGTCGGCTCCAAAAGCCTGAGTATACAGAGGGTTGTGAAGCCCGTAAACTTTAAAAGAATCTGAAAGATACTCCGGGAAGCCGCCTGCAACGCTGAATAAATCCGCCAGGTTAGCTTCAGGCGGCTGCTCCTCAAGACCCGGCTCTTCGCCAGACCATTGCGCCGTTACGCTTACATTGCCAGTGATTACGGTATCGGCTGTGTACGCTGAGTTACCCGAATACCAGCCGTCAAAGGTAAACCCAAGCTGCACTGGATCGGCAGGCCAATTAATGCCGGCAGCCTGCCCTTTATCCACTTTAATTGCAGTGACGGCAGGCGCGTTATTATAGCCTAAATCAAAACTTACTGTAGCAGTACTGGAAGGGCTTTCATCATCGCCAGAACAGTTGCTAAACAAAAAACCTGTTAACAGTACAATGACTGCCAATATACTCACATAACAAATAACGTTTTTCATAACTACTCCTTCTAAAAATAAGGGCACCGCCATTCAACAGTTCCCTCCTCTGTATTATTTAAAAAACTAATTCAATGGCTCCGGATTATCCAGCAAACCCCTGGTGTCCATTGCCTTAACCGGCACTGGCGATTCCCGCATTCTTCGCACACGTTCTGCGATTGTGGGGTGCCCAGGGCGGCCAATGTCCATGCGGTCGAAATCCCAGCGGTAGCGGGGATCGTCCACAGGGAACGGCGGGGTGCGGAACTTGTCATGCGGCTTATTGCCGCTGTAGATAGCATTTGTCAAATCTGCTTCGTCTGTACTTTGATAGCCATAGTGCATGTGATCGATGTCATAAAATTTAATCGCATTGCGCCAGATAATCGAAGGATCGTTTAGTTCCTCTGCATACATCTGGTAAATTTCGTCGATCATGAGCCAGTTTGCCCACTGCCCTTCCGGGTTGTTCCTCATGGTGTTGTAGCCGTCTTCAAAATAGATGATGCGCGGCGCAATAAGCGCGGTAATAAAATGAGCGTCGAAAGGCATTGTGCAAACTACGCCGCCTGAACCTTGATCCAGCTTGGCGCCTGAATGAAGATCCTGCAGCGAGCTGAAACGCGCGCTAAACCAGCCGGCCACTTCGCTCCTCGCCTGGGACAAAACCTGTATCCTGCCCCATGAGTTGGGAGGGCCGGGGTTTTTTGCCTCATCGTAACTTTCGCTGTATATGTGGGAATCTTCCGGTATCCCCGGCGTGTCAGTTCCCCAGCTGCGGACTGCTTTACGGTTGGCAGTGCTGCCGGCGCTGGGAGTGTCATTGATAATTTTCATGTGCCATGTAATGCCTGTGTAATCGGTATTGCCGTTAATCCCTCCGCCTGCAACCGGCAGCGGGTCTTCGGTGTGGCTTTTGTAGCCCATCTGGTTAATCCAGCGATCTATTGCAGGACCGCCGGAACCTGCAGAGCCAATATAGGTCTGCCCAATGCGGCTGCCGCCCCAGCCTTCCGCAAAAGCGCCGATACACATAGC